>SKEG01001389.1_pt1 | contig 19190 bp, 17 predicted proteins | sample 4826631 | NCBI WGS metagenome assembly SKEG01 (sample SAMN11008815, study PRJNA524170) | human gut metagenome | biome: Human fecal sample; material: Feces; isolation source: fecal sample from pouch patient p26, p34, p50 | host: Homo sapiens | place: Israel: Tel-Aviv | collected 2016-11-02
AAACTATACCAATTTTACACTTGACAAACCAAAAAACTGTGTGTATACTAGCTTTGTTGGAGTTTTTGGGCTCTAAGAAGACTATACCAATTTTTAATAAGAAGGGCTGGTTTCTAAGGCTAGAAATCAGAAGTAACGTTATGTGTGGAATTGTCGGAGTTGTCGGAAATCGCAATGCAACTGATATCTTGATGCAGGGCTTGGAAAAGCTGGAATACCGAGGTTATGACTCAGCTGGAATTTTTGTAACAACAGGGAAAACTTCTAGTCTGGTCAAGTCAGTCGGTCGTATCGCTGACCTACATGCTAAAATTGGCATTGATGTTGCTGGGACTGCTGGTATCGGACATACTCGTTGGGCTACTCATGGAAAACCAAGTGAAAACAATGCCCATCCTCATACTTCACAGACAGGCCGTTTTGTCTTGGTTCACAACGGTGTGATTGAGAACTACCTTGATATCAAAAATACTTATCTAGCTAATCATGACTTCAAGGGTCAGACTGATACAGAGATTGCTGTGCATCTGATTGGCAAATTCGCTGAAGAAGAAGGCTTGTCTCTTTTAGAAGCCTTTAAAAAAGCTCTCCACATTATCCGTGGTTCTTATGCCTTTGCTTTGGTGGACTCAGAAGATGCAGATGTTATCTATGTTGCTAAAAATAAATCTCCACTTCTAGTCGGACTGGGTGAAGGCTACAATATGGTCTGTTCAGATGCCATGGCCATGATTCGTGAGACGAATCAGTTTATGGAAATTCATGACCAAGAGCTGGTTATTGTCCGTAAAGACAGTGTGGAAGTGCAGGATTATGATGGGAATACTCTGGAGCGTGAAAGCTATACAGCTGAGCTTGACTTGTCCGATATCGGTAAGGGAACTTATCCATACTATATGCTCAAGGAAATCGATGAGCAGCCAACTGTGATGCGTAAGCTAATCAGCGCTTATACAGATGATAAGGGGCAAGTATCAGTAGATGCAGATATTGTCAAAGCTGTCCAGGAAGCTGATCGTCTCTATATCCTTGCAGCTGGAACTTCTTATCATGCTGGCTATGCTTCTAAGCGTATGCTGGAAGAGCTGACAGATACACCTGTTGAGCTGGGCATTGCTTCTGAGTGGGGCTATGCTATGCCGCTCCTTAGCAAGAAGCCTCTCTTCATCTTTATCAGCCAATCTGGTGAAACAGCTGACAGCCGTCAGGTCTTAGTCAAGGCGAATCAGATGGGTATTCCAAGTTTGACCGTGACCAATGTTCCGGGTTCTACACTTTCTCGGGAAGCCAATCATACCATGCTGCTGCATGCAGGTCCTGAGATTGCGGTTGCTTCTACTAAGGCCTATACAGCTCAAATTGCAACCTTGGCTTTCTTGGCTAAAGCTGTTGGAGATGCCAATGCTTCTGAGAAAGCGGCAGCCTTTGACTTGGTTCACGAGCTGTCCTTAGTTGCGCAGTCTATTGAGTCCACTTTGTCAGAAAAGGAGTTGATTGACAATAAGGTTCGTGGCCTTCTGGAAACAACCCGCAATGCTTTCTATATCGGCCGTGGTCAAGACTACTATGTGGCGATGGAAGCTAGCTTAAAACTCAAAGAAATTTCTTATATCCAGTGTGAAGGTTTTGCAGCTGGTGAGCTCAAACACGGTACAATTTCTCTGATTGAAGACGGAACACCAGTTTTGGCCCTGCTTTCAGACGAAGTCTTGGCTAGTCATACACGAGGCAATATTTCAGAAGTCGTAGCTCGGGGTGCCAAGGTGCTGACTATTGCTGAAGAGAATGTAGCTAAAGAAGGTGACGATATCGTACTCAATCAGGTTCATTCATACCTGTCACCAATCTCTATGGTGGTACCGACACAGCTCATTGCTTACTTTGCAACCTTGCACCGTGGTCTGGATGTTGACAAACCGCGTAATCTGGCTAAGTCTGTCACTGTAGAATAAGCACAGAGGGCCATTGCCTATAAAAATTACCTATCTCATCCATAGAAAATATATATGGTCCTTATCTAAAAAGGGTACAGCAAATAAGGTTATTCAGCAGAGTCTGAAAAGCCTTGAAAAAGCTAGCTTAGTCTAGCTTTTTTATTTTGCTTTGATAAATATTTTTAATCAAGCTGATAGGGAAAATATATTTCCCAGGAGAAGGAGAGGATGGTAAGATATATTACAAATTCAAAGAAGGAGGAAGAGATGGCCAGCAAGAAAGAATTAGTGCTGAGAGCTTTTCGGGGTGAAGAAGTTGACCGAGTGCCTGTTGGTTTTTGGTTTCACTTTGTAAGCCAAGAGGAAAAGATGTTGGGCCTGGACAATCCAGTGATTTTCAATAAAAGTGTTGAGGGGCATGCTGCTTATGTTCGAGCTGCACGGCCAGACTTTGTCAAGATTATGAGCGATGGCTTCTTTAAGTATCCTAGCGCGCTTTATTCGGATCATATTGAATCTATTCGGGACTTGGCAGCTATCCAGTCTATTGGAGAGCATCATCCTTGGATTGAGCAGCAGATTGAGATGGTTAAGGCTGTAAAGGCAAGCTATCCGGAGGACCTCGCTTCCTTCTACAATATCTTTGCGCCGGTCTCCTATCTCAAGCGCTGGTTCCGCCGGGAAGGGTCACGAGGAGATAGAGAAATTGCAGATTTTCTGGCAGAGGATTCTGAGCTGACAGGACATATTTTAGATGTCATTGCTGGTGATATTGCTATTTTGACTAGGCGCATCATTGAGGAAGCGGGCACTGAGGGGATTTATCTCAGTACACAGCAAATCCAAGACGGCCGGGTAGATGCGGCCAGTTATTGTCGTTATATTGAGCCTAGTACGGTTAAGGTTCTGGAAGCGGCCAATGCGGCTGGCGGTCAGAATATTCTCCATATCTGCGGCTTTGAAGGGGCCAGCAATGATTTAGAACTGTTCAAGGATTACCCAGTTCAAGTGTTTAACTGGGCAACTCACCATGAGGGGATCAGCTTAGCGGAAGGGCGTAAGCTCTTTGGCGGTCAGGCTGTCCTGGGCGGCTTTGAAAATGGCAGAGCAGCTCTTCTAAATACGGGCAGTCGTGCAGAATTAGAGAATGAGACCAAGCAGTTGCTGGCTGAAACTGGCAGTCAGGGAGTGATTCTAGGGGCTGACTGTACTGTACCAGATGATTTTGAAATAGAAAGATTGGACTGGATCCGCCAGGCAACTAGTCAGTTCTGATGGAATTGCCAAAGTCCTAAAGAGCATTTTTCAACTCTTTAAAGGAGGAAGATAGATGAAGCGGTATCAAAAAAGGCTTGCAGTTCTTGCTCTGATATTCTTGATAATAGGAACATTTCTGAGCATCAGTCAGATTTATGCTCACCATTCTTCAGAAAAAAAAGAAGATGATTTGCAGGTGATCAAGAAACTGCCAGAGCAGTCAACTGGCTTGATGCAGCCCAATGATATTGCTGCCCTGCTCTTGTCGGATTAGAATTTTTGCTAAAATTTTAGATTAACACAATGAGAAAGCTAAAAGCAAGTCATTGGCTAGATAGGAACGATTTAAAAAGGAGAGAAGATGACTTCAAAAAGAGAATTAGTACTGAGGGCTTTCAGAGGAGAGCCCGTTGACCGAGTGCCAGTTGGTTTCTGGCATCATTTTACCAGCGAGGATGAGTGGCTGGCTGGTTTTGGAAATCAGGCCATTATTGAGAAAAATTTGGCAGGTCATCAAGCTTTTCTGGCAGAAGTCGAGCCAGACTTTATCAAACTGATGAGTGATGGTTATTTTGCTTATCCCAACGAGCGCTTGAAAAAAGTCCAATCTATCAAGGAGTTGGCAGACATTGAGCCGCTAGGTGCTGACCACCCTTGGATTAGTGAGCAGGTGGAGCTGGTTCAGAAGATTAGGGTTGGCTTTACAGAGGACTTGGTCGCTATTTACAATATTTTTGCGCCAGTGACCTATTTCAAATGGTTGGTCGGCAAGGTTGCCGGAGGAGATGATATCATTGCAGATTTCCTAGCAGAGGATGCAGTGCTCACGAAGCGGGTTCTGGATGTGATTGCTAAAGATATTGCGGCTCTGACGGAGCGGATTATCAAGGAAGCTGGTGCGGATGGAATCTACCTTAGCGTTCAGAGCATTCAGGATGCGCGGGTGTCAGCTGAAGACTATAAGGCTTTTATTGCTCCTAGTGAATTGGCAGTGCTGGAAGCAGCCAACGCGGCTGGTGGAGTGAATATCTTGCACATTTGCGGTTACGAAGGCGCGCGAAACGATGTTCATCTTTTCATTGACTATCCAGCTCAAGTCATCAATTGGGCAGTGGGGCCAGAAGGCATCAGCCTAGCGGAGGGCCGGAAATTGTTTGGCGGTCGGACTGTCCTGGGTGGCTTTGAAAATGGTAAGAACGGCCTGCTCTACACGGGCAGTCAAGCGGCTATTCAAGACGAGACCAAGCGGCTGATAGCAGAGGCTGGCAAGGACGCTTTGATTATCGGGGCTGACTGTACTATTCCAAGCGATATTAAGGCAGAGCGGATTCAGTGGATTCGCCAAGCAGCAAGCTTAACATAAGAAGGAGACGAAAGAATGAGCAAGAAAAAATGGATTATTGGTGGAGCAGCAGTGATTGCTATTGTAGCGGCGACTTATTTGGGGCGGACCTTGACAGGTGCTTCATCTAGCAAGGCGAGCAGCTCTGCATCAGGCAGTGGCAAGGTCACGACTTTGAAAGTGGCACATACACAGAACTATGTTCCTTATGACTTTGTAGATGAAAGGGGAGAATCAGATGGCTATGAGGTTGCTGTTCTCAAGGCTATTGATGAAAAGCTGCCAGACTATCAGTTTGAATATACCGGCACTAGTGATGAGGATCTCTTAGTCGGTCTGGAATCTGGAAAATATGATATTGGAACCAAGGGAGCATGGTACACCGAAGAGCGGGCGAAGAAGTTCATCATTCCAGAAAGCCCAATCGGGGCTAGCATTATCGGTTTCACTATCCGCAAGGAAGAAGCTGAAAAATACAAAACTATTGATGATTTTGCCAAGGAAAAGGGCAAGCTGGTACCGATCTCTCCGCAGAATGCTCAATGGGCCGTTATCGAAGAGTATAACCAAAAGCATAGCGGTGCTCCTATCGATTTGACTGCAGCAGAGTCCTTCAAGGTAGCTGACGCTTATGCTTGGGTTCTGGAAGGGCGCTACGATGCCTTCTTTGACATCAAGCTGTCGTTTGAAAAAGCTGTGACGGACAAGGAAGGTTCTTACCATCAGTATGCGGATCAACTGACTTGGTTCCCTTACAAGGGGATTCCGACCTATCCACTGCTTCATAAAAACGAAAAGAATGAAGAATTTGCCAAGGCATACGAAAAGGCAATTAAGGAACTGGAAAAAGACGGAACTCTGGCTAAACTATCAGAGAAGTATTTCGGAGAAGATGTCTTCTCTTATGTGGACAAGGATTAGTGGCTGCTGCCTGCTGATTATGGAAAATCAAAAGATTGACTGAGAAACTAGCTGAATGCAGAACTGGAGAGTTCCGAGCTGACCTTGATACTGTTTGAAGTGATTTTCAAAGAAGGTAGCTAGACGAGAGCAAGTCTGCTCCAAGCTGAAAGTGCCTGTCCAAGAGAAGCTTATTCTATCTAATCACTGTCGAAGGAGAAGAAAATTATGGTCTCGTATGACTTATCCCGTGTCTTTGGCCTGCTGCCTAGTCTGCTGCAGGCTCTGCCGACCACTTTATGGATTATGTTTGTGACAGCTTTGATTGCCTCCTTGCTGGGTGGTCTGTTGGCCTGGGCTCAGATTGCTGAGGAGCAGTCTTTTGCTGGTCTGGCTAGAGGATATATATTTATTCTTAGATGTACACCGCCTATTGTCTTACTTTTCTTGGTTTTTTATGGTATTCCAGAGTTTTTAGAATGGTGGCTGGGGCTGGATATCAATAATTGGTCGCGGACTGTTTTTGTCATCATCACCATGATTCTACTCTTTGCGGCCATGATTGCGGAAGTCTTCAAGGCAGCTTATCTTGCTGTTCCCAAGGGACAGACCGAGGCAGGTCTCAGTATTGGCTTGACACCGGTACAGACTTTTCTGCGCATCGTCTTGCCACAGGCTTTTCGCATCGCCCTGCCCAATCTCACGACTGCCCTTCTTAATCTCATGCGGGATGCTGCTCTGGCTTATACGATTGGAGCAGTTGATGTCATGGGAGCAGGGCAAAATCTCATCAGCCGTAATCTGGGAAATTATTCCCTAGAAACCTATACAGCGGTGGCCTTGATTTACTGGGGGATTGCTCTAGTGGTTTCACTGGCTTCCCAGCTTCTGGAAAAAAGTCTGACAGTCAAGGAGAGGTGAAGCATGGATTTGAATTATATTGTAAATACCTTTCTGGTTACTTTGAAAGGCATACCGGTAACCTTAATCATTATGGTGGTGGCTATTCTGCTCAGCTTTATTCCGGCTCTGTTTTTAGCTCTGGGACAGATTTATAAAGTTAGAGGTGTGCGGACCTTTTCGGTGGTTTATCTGGCCTTCATTCGGGCGACGCCTCCTATTTTGCTCATTCTCTTTTTCTACAGTCTTTTTCCTAGCTTACTGAATCAAATATTCAAAAGTCTGGGCAGTCAGGTAGATGTCTTTAAGTTCAATCCGCTTTACTATGCTTTCATCATCTATAGCCTGATGACGACAGGCAGTTTGTCGGAAATCCTGCGCTCTGCCATTTTGACAGTGGATAAAGGGCAGTTGGAGGCGGCTCAAGCGATTGGTTTAACGAATTTTCAAGCCTATCGGAGAATTGTTTTTCCTCAGGCTCTGCGCTCTGCCCTGCCCAATCTGGCCAATCTGGTTATCAATCTAGTCAAGGGAACCTCGCTGGTATTTGTCATGACGGTCAAGGATATCACAGCCCTGGCTAAGATAGAAGCCTCCCATTCTTACCAGTATTCAGAGTCTTATCTGGTGATTTTTGTTATTTATCTCATTATTTGCGGCTTGATTCAGTGGATTTTTAGGGGCTTGGAAAAGCGCTCCGCTCTTGCTTAGGAAGGAAAGATTATGTTAGAAGTAAAACATATCTCCAAACGATTTGGAGAGCACCAGGTGCTGGCAGATGTCAGTCTCAAGGTCAATCAAGGTGATGTTGTGGTTATTCTGGGACCCTCAGGCTCTGGGAAAACAACATTTCTACGCTGTCTGAATCACTTAGAAAAAGCGGATGGCGGCCAGCTGACTTTGTCTGGTAAGGACTATGATTTGGCTAAACTCAGCAAAAAAGAGATTTTGGAAATTCGTAGAAAGACAGCCTTTGTCTTCCAACATTATAATCTCTTTGCCAATAAAACAGCCCTTGAAAATATCTTAGAAGGCTTAGTGATAGCTCGTAAGATACCGAGGGAAGAAGCGCTTAAGATTGCGGAAGAGTCCTTGAAGCGCGTGGGACTCTTGGCCTACAAGGACTATTATCCTTCTCAGCTATCAGGCGGCCAGCAGCAGAGGATTGGGATTGCCCGTGCCATTGCTGTCAAACCAGATGTCATCCTGCTGGATGAACCAACTTCGGCTCTAGATCCGGAATTGGTTGGTGAAGTTCTCAGTGTCATGAAACAGCTGGCTCAGGAGGGAGTAACCATGGTCGTTGTGACCCACGAGATGAGCTTTGCCCGCGATGTGGCTAACCATGTCATCTTTATGGACGGCGGTCATATCGTCGAAGAAAATCCTCCTCAGGAATTCTTCAGCAGTCCAAAGGAAGAGCGGACCCAACAGTTTCTGTCCCGCATTCTATCGGATGCCAGCTATAGTGTAGAGTATATGATTTAAAATCTGGATTGTGTCCAGATTTTTATTTTTGATAGAATGCTGTTATCCTTTAGCTTGATAATGGAGGGATGAGTAGATAGTAAAAAACTAGACCGAGATAAGCCTATCTCGGTCTAGTTTGTGTTTAAAGAAAGTTGCTTACCAGAGGATTTCGCACTGGCTGCCGACAGCATTTTGGAAGGATTCAACTGGTGGCTGGTCGGTGATAATGCAATCCAGGCTAGAGTAGTTGGAAAGTTTGAAATAATGACTAGTGTTAAACTTAGAGTGGTCGGCCAATAGAATTGCCTTGTCACTATTCGCTATCATTTCCCGCTTGATATGTGCCTGATTGTGATTGGCTTCGTAGGCGGCGTAGCGATCCAATCCGCGGCAGCTAAAAAACAGTAAGTCTGTATGGAAATTGTTGATAAAGTTGGCAGCAAAATCGCCCAGAGCGGAATTGGTCCCGCAGCCAATATGTCCACCAGATAAGAAGAGGGTGACATTTTCAAAATTATTTAGCTGGCGAGCTGCTTCAATACCATTGGTTATTACACGTAGGTTCTGGAAAGGTGCCAAATGCGGAATGAGCATGGCTGCAGTCGTAGAGCTGTCAATGAAGATAGACTGGTTATGAGTGATAAAAGTTGAAGCAATTTCAGCAATTTGCTGCTTGCTTTTTTCTTCTTCACGGGCGCGAGCAGAATACACATATTCTACATTGTTGGCCGTAATCAGCATGACTTCACCATGAGAGCGGATGATTTTCCCCTCTTTTTCTAGCTCAATCAAGTCCCGTCGAAGTGTTGATGTAGAACAGTACAAAAGTTCTTCAAGTTGGGCGGTTGCAATAATCTTTCGCTTGCTGAGAATGTCTATAATTCGACTCATTCGTTCCAAAGAAACCATAGTGACCTCCACCGATGAACAAAGCTGAACATTTATGGTCACATTATAACACAATAAACGAAAAAAAATCAATATAGTAACCATTAGATTGAACGATTATGAACAGTTTTGACTATATTGTTATATAAAAGTTGGCTATTTATCAATTAGAGGTATAGGTATTGAATGCGCTTACCAAAAATACTATGATGAATCCAGAAAGGAGTGAGATTATGGATCATCAAGAAGAAATAATCCGCGAACAAATATGTGATGTATGCCACAAGATGTGGCAATTAGGCTGGGTCGCCGCTAATGACGGCAATGTCTCAGTCCGTCTAGACCAAGATACCATTATTGCAACGCCAACAGGTATCAGTAAGAGCTTTATCACGCCTGAAAAACTCGTCAAGCTCAATCTAAAAGGGGAGATTATTGAGGCTCAGGACGGCTATCGTCCATCAAGTGAAATCAAGATGCACATTCGCTGCTATGAAGAACGGGAGGATGTAAATGCTGTCGTACACGCGCATCCGCCAATTGCAACAGGCTTTGCGCTGGCTCATATTCCGCTTGATACCTATTCCTTGATTGAGAGTGCCATTGTAGTAGGGGCAATTCCTATCACTCCCTTTGGTGTGCCATCTACCATGGAAGTGCCAGATGCCATCACCCCGTACTTGCCAGAACATGATGTCATGTTGCTTGAAAATCATGGTGCCTTGACTGTAGGAAGCGATGTAATTACAGCTTACTATCGGATGGAAACCTTGGAGTTGGTTGCTAAGACCACCTTCCACGGACGCATGTTGCTTTCTACTAAGGGAGTTGAGGAGGAAGAAATTTCTCGTCCAACCTTGGAACGCTTGTTTGCAATGCGGGCCAATTATAAAGTCACAGGCCGTCACCCTGGTTATCGTAAATATAATGGTGACGGAAGCATCAAAGAATAAGAAACATTGGAGGAAATGATTATGACTCAACATCCACGTATTGGAATTCGTCCAACCATTGACGGACGTCGCCAAGGTGTTCGGGAATCACTAGAAGTACAAACCATGAATATGGCTAAAAGTGTGGCTGACTTGATTAGCTCAACTTTGAAATATCCTGACGGTGAGCCTGTTGAATGTGTTATTTCGCCATCTACCATCGGTCGTGTCCCTGAAGCAGCCGCATCACATGAATTATTCAAAAAATCAAATGTCTGCGCGACTATCACAGTGACACCATGCTGGTGCTATGGTAGTGAAACCATGGATATGTCACCAGATATTCCGCATGCGATCTGGGGCTTCAATGGCACTGAACGGCCAGGAGCTGTTTATCTCGCTGCAGTATTGGCTTCACATGCCCAAAAAGGTATTCCGGCTTTTGGTATTTATGGCAGGGATGTACAGGAAGCTAGCGACACTGAAATTCCAGAAGATGTAAAAGAGAAAATTCTGCGTTATAGCCGGGCTGCTTTGGCAACAGGACTGATGCGGGACACAGCTTACTTGTCCATGGGCAGCGTCTCTATGGGAATCGGTGGCTCCATTGTCAATCCAGACTTTTTCCAAGAATACTTGGGTATGCGCAATGAATCAGTTGATATGACGGAGTTTACTCGTCGGATTGACCGAGGCATTTATGACCACGAAGAATTTGAACGGGCCATGGTTTGGGTCAAAGAGCACATCAAAGAGGGTGTGGATCGCAACCGGGAAGACTTGGTTCTTTCTCCTGAAGAAAAAGCAAAACAATGGGAATTTGTAGTCAAGATGTTCATGATTGGCCGGGACCTCATGCAATGCAATCCTCGCTTGGCTGAGCTTGGCTTTGAGGAAGAAGCTGTTGGGCATCATGCCTTAGTTGCTGGCTTCCAAGGTCAGCGTCAATGGACTGACCACTTCCCGAACGGGGACTTCATGGAAACCTTCCTCAATACTCAGTTTGATTGGAATGGTATCCGTAAGCCTTATGTCTTTGCGACAGAAAATGACTCGCTCAACGGTGTGTCTATGCTCTTTAACTATCTCTTGACAAATACACCGCAAATCTTCGCAGATGTCCGGACTTATTGGAGTCCAGAAGCGGTAGAACGTGTGACAGGACACAAGTTAGAAGGCCAGGCAGCTGATGGCTTCTTGCACTTGATTAACTCTGGTTCTTGTACCCTGGATGGAACGGGGCAAGCCAGTCGAGATGGCAAGCCAGTCATCAAGCCATTCTGGGAATTGGAACAGAGCGAAGTAGATGCGATGCTTGAAAACACAGACTTCCCACCAGCCAATCGCGAATACTTCCGTGGTGGTGGCTTCTCTACTCGATTCTTGACCAAGGGTCATATGCCTGTGACCATGGTGCGCTTGAATATCCTGAAAGGCGTAGGTCCGGTCTTGCAAATCGCTGAAGGTTATACTTTGGAATTGCCAGAGGAAGTGCATCATACCTTGGATAATCGGACAGATCCGGGCTGGCCAACTACTTGGTTTGCACCGCGTTTGACAGGAAAAGGTGCCTTCAAGTCTGTCTATGATGTTATGAACAACTGGGGAGCAAACCACGGTGCCATTACCTATGGCCATATTGGAGCGGATTTGATTACGCTGGCTTCTATGCTGCGTATCCCAGTCAATATGCACAATGTGCCAGAGGAAGACATCTTCCGTCCGAAGAACTGGTCACTGTTTGGCACAGAAGATTTGGAATCAGCCGACTACCGTGCTTGCCAATTATTAGGGCCAATTCATAAATAAAGATTTTGGGTGGGCGTGCCTCTTTCTAGGCACGCAGCCTACCCAATAGAAAGAGAGTAGCTTAGATGACCAAGACAATTATTCTAGCCTGTGTGGGTGGCTTAACAACCAGCATGCTAGTAGAGCGAATCAATGAAGTTATTCATCGTGACCAATTGGATTATTCTTTTTATTCCATTGGGATTACCGGTATGAATAACTTGAAGAATATCGATGTCTTATTGCTCAGTCCGCAATTAGCCTATTTAGAAGAAAAGGCTAAAGCAAGCCTACAGGTGCCGGTCGCAGTCATTAGTGATGAAGATTTCGAGTTGATGAGAGGCGAAGAAGTGCTTCGTCAGGCTGAAGTATTGATGGACTAGGCCTATGGCAGGACAAGACAAAGGCTCAAACCAAGAGCTGATGCGACTGATTATCAAGAGTAGTAAAGTGACTGCGCAAGTCATGCAGAGTTTGGAGTTGGCTCAGTCAGGTCAGAAGGAAGAAGCAAATGCTGAGTTGGAACAAGCGAGAAAACTTAGCGTGGAGGCTCACAACTTACAGACCAGCCTTATCCAGTCTGAACTGAGTGGCAAAGCCAATCCTCCAAGTCTGCTGGCGGTCCATGCTCAGGACCATTTTATGAATAGCCATTTATTACTCGAATTAGCCGCCGTATTTCTCAATCAAATAGAAGAAATCGAAGATTTAAAAGCAAGAATTGCAAAACTGGAACAGGTAGGTGAGTAGCATGGATCATCCTGTCATATTAGAAATGAAGGGCATTGTTAAAAGCTTCGGTCCAGTCCGAGCCTTAAAAGGGGTCAATTTTGACTTGCGGGCTGGTGAAGTGCATGCTCTGATGGGTGAAAATGGGGCTGGTAAATCAACTTTGATGAAGGTCTTGACTGGTATCTACGGAGCAAATGAGGGGACCATTCATTACAATCAAGAAGAGGTGGTCTATTCCAAGCCCAAGGAAGCAATGGATGCAGGAATCGTTATCGTTCACCAAGAATTGAATATGATGAACCATCTAACAGTGGCTCAAAATATCTTTATTGGACGGGAAGAAGTCCAAGGCAGCTTCTTCATTAACGATGCATCCAGTATTAAAAAAGCAAAAGAACTCTTTAGTCTCTTAAAACTAGACATCAATCCAACTGAAAAAGTAGGAAATCTAACGGTTGGGAAACAACAAATGGTCGAAATCGCAAAGGCCCTCTCAATGGATGCCAAAGTGATAGTCTTTGACGAACCGACAGCAGCTCTGACTGAATCGGAAATCAATGAGCTCTTTGTCATCATTGACGACCTGCGTGCTAAAGGTGTCGGTATTATCTACATTTCTCACCGGATGGATGAGATTACCCGAATCACAGACCGCGTGACTGTTATGCGGGACGGTGAGTATGTAGGCACGGTCAATACCAAAGACACCACCAAAGATGAAATCATCTCGATGATGGTTGGACGAACGATTTATGAAGATCCTAAGGCTGCATCAACAGTAGCAGAAGATGCTCCTGTGGTGCTGGAGGTGAAAAACCTCTGTGCAGGAACGGCTGTTAAAGATGTGAGTTTCAAACTCCATAAGGGTGAAATTCTAGGCTTCTCAGGATTGATGGGAGCCGGTCGGACAGAAGTTGCCCGTTTGCTGTTTGGTGCAGACAAAAAAGAAAGCGGTTCCATTGTTATAAATGGGAAAGAAGTAAGCATCAATTCTCCCCAAGATGCCATTCGGGAAGGGATTGGTTACTTGTCTGAAGACCGCAAGCGCTTTGGCTGTATCGTGGACATGACCATTGCCAACAATACGGTCATAACCAATCTTGATAAGTATATCAAGTCTGGCTTGATTGATGATGGTGCTATTGTCAAGGCAAGTGATCAGTTTGTTCAATCTTTACATACCAAGACACCGTCATCCAAACAGCTGGTTCGCAATCTTTCGGGAGGCAACCAGCAGAAAGTGGTCATCGCCAAATGGCTGGAACAAAATAGTGATATTTTAATCTTTGATGAGCCGACACGAGGGATTGATGTCGGAGCAAAAAGTGAAATATACACACTGATGAATGATCTGGTTGCTCAAGGCAAATCCATTATTATGATTTCGTCTGAACTGACAGAAATCTTACGGATGAGCGATCGAATCGTAGTCATGTGTGAAGGTAGAAAAACGGGTGAGTTGGATATTAGCCAAGCAACACAAGAGAGAATCTTGGCGCTAGCGACTGACCGTTAAAAGTGAAAACAGAGGTGTTTACGTATGGAAGAGAAACAATCCTTATGGATGAAATTAGAAAAAACAGTTGGTTTACAAAAGCTGATTGCCTTGATTGCCTTGGTGGTAATCTTTGCCTTCTTTGCCATCTCCAGCGAATCATTTCGTTCGTTTGATACGGTAGTCAGTATCTTAGATGCGTCCTATTACATTGGTTTCCTTGCCATTGGAGTCACATTTGTCATCATTACAGGTGGTATTGACCTCTCTATTGGTACGGTGATGATGTGCTCGGCTATTATCGGGGGTGTCCTTCATACCAAGATGGGCTGGCCGCTCTGGCTGTCTTTGCTGGCCATTCTAGTCATTGGAGGATTATTCGGTCTGCTCAATGGAATCATGGTCGCAAAATTTGGTTTGCCGCCTTTTATCGCGACGCTGGGTACGATGATGATTTCCCGCGGTCTGAGCTCCATTGTCTCAAATGTCCAAAGTGTAACCTTCCCTCTTCGTGGAACAGGTGAAGGTTGGTACAAAGATTTATTCCGAACCCAGGATAATTTCCCGACAGGCTTAATCGTGCTGGTGCTTGTGGCTGTCCTTGCTGCGGTAGTATTGAACAAGACAAAAATTGGCCGCTATATCTTCGCGATTGGCTCCAATAAAGAAGCTACTCGTCTGTCTGGGGTCAATGTTGTCAAATGGGAAGGCATGGCCTATGTCATAGGCGGTCTGTCAGCAGGGCTTGCTGCCGTTGCTTATGCGGCCACCTACTCTACGATTCTGCCAGGTACTGGTAACGGTATGGAGCTGGATGCGATTGCCGGTGTCGTAGTAGGGGGAACTTCTCTAGCTGGTGGTGTCGGATCTGTTATTGGTACCATTATCGGGGTCTTCATCATGTCAGTCCTGAAAATTGGTTTGCCATATATCGACCTACAACCCCACTATCAACTCTTTATTACTGGTTTCGTTGTTATCGTCGCTGTTTACTTTGATATTTTCATTCGCAAGAATAAGAAGAAATAAGTACAACCCTCGCCATCATATATATGAGTGTATAAAATATAATAGGAGCTTTTATCATGAGAAAATCATTTAAATTTGCTACTGCGGCACTTCTGGCCGCTGCTGCGATTGGACTAGTTGCTTGTTCTTCTTCTAAAAAAGACAATAAAACTGCGGATAGCAAGGGTGGAGACTATCGGGTAGAAGTGATTGCCAAAGGTTTCCAACATGACTTCTGGAAAGCCGTTAATAAGGGTGCTGAACAAGCTGCAGATGAATTTGGCGCTAAGATTACTTTTGTCGGACCTCAAAATGAAACCGCTATCGCAGAACAATTGGAACAGTTAAATAATGCCATTAACAAAAATCCAGATGCGATTGCCTTAGCAGCACTTGACACAGAATCAGAGCTAGACGCTATTAAACAAGCCCAAGCCAAGAATATCCCGCTGATTGGTTTTGACTCAGGTGTTCCAGGTGCACCAGACGGAGCAATCAAAGCAACAGCCTCTACAGACAACCATGCTGCTGGTGCCAATGCAGCAGAACACTTGTTCCCATTGTTAGAAAAGAAATTGGGCGACAAACCGATTCGTATCGGGGTAGTTTCCCAAGAAGCAAACTCACTTTCTATCACACAACGGACTTCCGGTTTCATTGATAAGATGGTTGAGTTGCTAGAAAAGAAAGGCATCAAAACGGCGGTTGTTGGTCATGATAAATTCAAAAACAATGTCTCTGAATCAGATGCCAAAGCTATCATTGAAGTTCGTGTACCAGCACAAGTAGACGATGCAGCAGGTAAGACAGAAGCATCCACTGTGCTTGAAAAATCAGATACCGTCGCTATTTACGGTTCAAATGAATTTGCAGCCAAAGCTATTATCAATGCCAATGGCAGTTTCAAGGAATCTAAGCTCGGTGCAGACAAGATTTTGGCTGTCGGTTTTGACTCAGGTGCCTTGCAGCAAGATGCAATTCGCAACGGTCTCTTTGTAGGCTCTGTTACGCAAGACCCGATTCAAATCGGCTATCAATCTGTAAAATTAGCTATTGAAGCGGCTCAAGGGAAAGAAGTCAAAGATGTAGACACAGGCTCAAAATGGTATGATGCCAAGAACATCGACTCTGATGAAATCAAACCATTGCTTTACCAATAATCAAAATTATTTGTAAAGATTGGTGTATTGGAGGAGATGAGAATGACATTGATGAAATTACTGGCCATTGACCTAGGTGCTAGTTCAGGTCGTGTCATGCAAGCAATTTACAATGGCCATAGTATCCAGCTATCAGAAGTTCATCGGTTCAAAAACGAGCCGATGAACGTGAATGACGGTCTTTATTGGAATATCCTGCATCTGTTTGGAGAAATCAAAATTGGGATCAAGAAAGCTTCAGAAGATGGGATTCCTATTCGATCCATATCCGTTGATACATGGGGAGTGGACTATGCCTACCTAGACCAAAACGGAGATCTGCTCTACCAGCCGCATTGTTATCGTGACAATCGTATGGGCCAATACGAAGAAACTTTTTATAAGAAAATCAGCAAAGAGGCGCTTTTTGAGGAGACAGGCGTACAGCCTGCCTGCATTAATACTGTCCTGCAAATATTCGCTGATTTGCAGGAAAAGCCCCATTTGGCAAGAGTTGCAGAGCGCGTACTCTTCATGCCGGATTTGATTAACTATCTTTTGTCAGGTGTTTTATCCAGCGAGTATACCATTGCCAGCAGCAGCGGTTTGCTCAATATCAATTCTCAGACATGGTCTGACAGCGTTTTTTTGACGCTGGGGATTCCTAAAAAGTGGTTTGGTGAGGTGACACAGGGAGGAAAAGTCCTGAGAAGCCTGTCGCCACGGATCACACAAGAGCTGAAAATTGAGCCTTTTGATGTCATTGCTGGGGCTGGTCATGATACAGCGGCAGCAGTTCTGGCTATTCCTTATACGAGTGAGCAGCCAACAGCCTTTATCTCTTGCGGTACTTGGTCTCTGGTCGGTCTAGAATCTCAGAATCCTGTAACCAGCCAGGAAGCTTTAGCGGCCAATCTGACCAATGAAGGCTGCTTTGACGGACGCTATCGGATTTTGAAGAATACGACAGGGCTCTGGATTATCCAAGAACTGCAGCGGGACTGGCACTTGCAAGGAGAGGACATCAGCTTTGCTGAAATGGTGAAACTAGCAAGAGACGTCACGAATAATCGCTCTTGGCTCAATCCCAATGACCCTATTTTTGCAGCCCCAGGAGACATGGAGGCTAAGGTCAAGGAGCGTTGTCATATGACCAACCAGCCTGTCCCTCAAAGCAAAGGAGAGGTTGTCCGAGTGGTCTTGGAAAGTCTCGCTTTTGCCTACCGTCAAACCGTGGAGCAAATTGAGAGCTTGACCGGTCAGAAAATCGAGCAGATTCACATGGTCGGCGGCGGTATTCAAAATGAACTACTCTGCCAGCTGACAGCCGATGTAAGCCAGAAACCAGTCCTAACAGGGCCGATTGAAGCCAGCGCTTTGGGAAATATCTTGGCACAGCTTTTGACCTTAGGTGAGATTCAAGATCGACAGACTGCCCAAAAGCTCATCAAGGATTCAGAAAATACCAAGCAATACAAGCCTCAAGAAGGCTCAGATTTGGCTCAGTCCTATCAAGAATTTCAAGCAAGTATGAAAGTAGGAAGCTAGATGTTAAAGCATATTCCAACTATTTTAAGTCCAGAGTTAGTCAAGTATCTGATGGAGATGGGGCACGGAGATGAAGTGGTCATTGCCGATGCAAACTTCCCTGCCCATCGGATTGGTCAGCGGGTTGTTCGCTGTGACGGTCACGGAGTTCCAGCGCTGCTAGATGCTATCTTGACTGTGCTGCCCTTGGATACCTATAGCGACTACCAAGCAGGTCTTATGCAGGTAGTGCCGGGAGATCCGACCGTACCAGTCATCTGGGATGACTACAAGGCTTTATTAGAAAAGCACTATCCAGGTACAGCCATTAAAGAATTTGAACGCTTTGCTTTCTATGAGCAGGCGGAAAAAGCTTATTTGGTCATCCAAACGGGCGAGGGAGCTCTGTATGGCAACATCATTTTGAAAAAAGGTGTCATTGCCAGCTAATGAAAAAACAGGTAAGAGGTGGGCAAGGTTGCTTCTGGAAAGGAGCGTCCTTGTTTCTCATCCTTATCTGGGACTTTCTTTGCTTTTTTTATCAATCTACTTGTTAAAAAAATCACAAAAATTCTTGCAAAAAGCGAATTTTTGCAGTATCATTATATTAACAATATAATTCAAAAGGAGAAAATATATGTCTACATTTTACGTACCCGCTGTCAATCTTATTGGCAAAGGTGTTGTCAAGGAAGTTGGCCCTTATGTTAAAGAGCTGGGTTATAGCAAGGCTTTGCTAGTGACGGATAAGTTTATCGAAGGCAGTGATATCCTGCCACAAATCCTAGCACCACTAGATGCGGAAGGCATCCAGTATGTGGTCTTCAGCGATGTTGAGCCAAACCCGACTTGTAAGAATGTCTTGGATGGTGTGGCTGCTCTCAAGGAACACAACTGTGACTTCATCATCAGTGTCGGCGGAGGTTCACCACAGGATGCGGCTAGCTGTATTTCAGTTATTGAGACAAATGGTGGTAAACCACAAGACTACGAAGGCCTGCACAAGTCTGCTAAGAAAGGTCTGCCAGTGGTGGCCATCAATACTACAGCGGGAACTTCAGCTGAAATCACCATCAACTATGTCATCACAGATGAAGAACGCAAGGTTAAGATGGTTATGGTGGACAAGAATAGCTTGGCCCTGATCTCAGTCAATGACCCCGAACTCATGGTATCCAAACCAGCTGCCCTCACAGCAGCAACAGGGATGGATGCTTTGACTCACGCGATCGAAGCTCTCGTCACACCAGGAGCCTACGGTGTAACCAAGAAATTATCTATTGGAGCTATTGAACTTATCAAGGAATACCTTCCTCGTGCGGTTGCCAATGGTCATGATATTGAAGCGCGTGAAGGCATGGTGAATGCGATCTTCCTTGGCGGTATGTCCTTTAACAATGCTGGTCTAGGTTATGTTCACTCTATGGCTCACCAGCTTGGGGCAGTTTATAATCTGCCGCACGGTGTCTGCTGTGCCATGCTCCTACCAGTTGTAGAGCGTGAAAATGCAAAACGTGTGCCAGAAGCATTCCGAAATGTTGCAAAAGCTCTTGGTCTCCATACGGAAGGTAAAAGTGATAAAGAATGCGCTGATTATGCCATTTCTGAAATTGAAAAATTATCAGCAACTGTGGGCATTCCGAAAAAATTGACAGAACTGGACATTAAAGAAGAGGAATTTGACTTTGAATACCTTTCTAAAAATGCACTCATTGATGCTTGTGCACCAGGAAATCCATTTATGCCAACCTTAGAAGAAACGATTGCTCTTTACAAAGAATTGTTTTAAGCACTGATTTATCATAAAAATAAGCTACCGATGAAATTTTCGGTAGCTTATTTACGTTTTCAATTTTTATGCTTGCCCAATATGTCCCC
>SKEG01001391.1_pt1 | contig 19181 bp, 23 predicted proteins | sample 4826631 | NCBI WGS metagenome assembly SKEG01 (sample SAMN11008815, study PRJNA524170) | human gut metagenome | biome: Human fecal sample; material: Feces; isolation source: fecal sample from pouch patient p26, p34, p50 | host: Homo sapiens | place: Israel: Tel-Aviv | collected 2016-11-02
CCATTGTGTAACGAAACGGAAGATAATACATCCAATTAAAATAACAGCAATTGAGTAGATGCTGATGGTAAAATATTTTTTATTTGATTCAAATTTATGATTTCCAGCCATATAAGTTTCTCCTTTTTTTCTTACTCTCATTATTATAAATTCTATCCAAAAGAAGTACAAGTTAAAAAAAATAAAAAAAGTACTTGCATTCTTTGAGAGAATCATATATAATAAATCTTGCGTCAAGGGAGCAAACCCCTTGAAAAGTGAATAAATATGCGTGATTAGCTCAGTTGGTAGAGCACCTGACTCTTAATCAGGGTGTCGAGGGTTCGAACCCCTCATCGCGTACTGAAAGCACTGTTTTTGGTTGAAGCACCGGGGATGGTGCTTTTTCTTTTATAGAAAGGAACGGGATTTTTATGGCAAGGCTGGCATTGGCGCAAATAACTTCTTCAGAGTGCTGGGAAGAAAATTTAAAGAAGGCAGAGCAATGGATGAAAAGAGCCAGTGAGCAAGGAGCAGATATGATTGTATTTCCGGAATACTTTATGATGTATTATCCTGCAAAAAGAGTCAACTATCATAAAGGAGCACAAACTCTTTATGGCCCTTTTGTATCAGAAATGAAAAGATTAGCAGAAAAATATCATATATGGACAGTCTTTAGTATGAATGAAGATTCAATCCAGGAAGGAAAGAGTTATAATACAACGGTTATTCTTGATGATCATGCGGTACAAAAAGCAATTTACCGTAAGAACCATTTGTTTGACGCATATACATGGCAAGAATCAACCGATACAATAAAAGGAGAAAAAATGTTCCTTCCATTAAGGACGCCTATAGGAGTTCTTGGTATTAGTGTTTGTTATGATCTTCGATTTCCAGAAACTGCAAGAATTGCAGCATTATATGGGGCAGAGGTTATGATTTATCCATCAGCATGGGTGAAGGGAGAAGGAAAATTTCTTGCATGGGAAACGTTACTTCGGGCAAGAGCAATTGAAAATGAAATGTTCGTTTTTGGATGTTGTCACTTTAGTGAAGAACATTATATGGGACGAAGTCTTGGATTTGGGCCTTTGGGAGAGAAAATTTTGGAAGGAAAAGAAAGAGAGGAATTACTTTTCTGTGAGTTCGATTCTGAGAAAATAAAAAAAGTACGACATGAAAATCCGGTGTTTAAGAATCGTCGTACTGATTTATATTCTGTATTTTTAAAAGAACGTTAAATTTTTTCAACAAGAAGTTTAAAGTCATTTTCAATTTTAAGTTCGTAATGACAAATGCTTTTAAGTGTACGATCGATCAGAGACTGAATTTCTTCTTTTTTATATCCGATATAGCCAAGAATCATAAATAATTCCATTGAGACAATATGGTTGCAGTATGCTATATCTGGTTGATGATACATCATTTGGATGATTTCTTTTTCAATTCCACAATCCATCTGAAAAAGGATGGACAAATCCTTTTGATTGATTTCGCAGTGTTTGTCGGTAATAGATTTCCAGAAAAGTTTTTTCCCTTCTATGATCTTTTGATTGTGAAAATGATGGCAGTGAAGTTCCATTAAAAATCTTGCGTAATGAGAGTCTATTAGAAGATGATGGGAAAAGAAAAAATAGGCATAATGGCGTATTTCTGGCTCCAAAGAGGTTAGAATCTGCCATAAAATTCTTGAAATTCCCGACCATACTTCTTCATAGACAGCAATAGATAAAGAATCTTTGTTTTTAAAATAATAGGCAATCATAGCACGATTAATATCTGCTTTTTCACAGATATGATCAAATGTTGTTTCCTGAATACCTTGTTCGTAAAATAGGTGAGTACTTGTCTGTAAAATTTGTTGTTTTGTATGTCTTCCAGTGTTGTAAGATTTTGTCATGATCATTCTCCTTTTCTAAAGTATAACATATTTTTTTAGGATAAAGATGCAATCATTTAAAATACCTGTTAAAATAGAAGAAGGTAGAATTTGAAAGTAGAAAGGAGCTTTGAAAATGCAAATATTAAAAAGAGTTTTGCTGGCAGTGGCATTAGTCATAGCAGCGGCGGGTGCATTTTTGTTTTATAAGAATAATATTGCAAGTAGCCCAGGAGGGGCACTTTTAAATTATATGAAATGTCTGGAAAATGGAGATTACGATAAAATGTATGATATGTTGGATCAACAGAGTCAAGACAGTATTTCAAGAAAAGCATTTATTGAACGAAATGAAAAGATATACGAAGGAATTTCTATGAAAAATCTTCAGGTTTCTCTTACAACAAAAAAAAGAGAGCCAGTGGTAGGCTATCGCCTTTCTATGGATTCTTGTGCTGGAACGATTCGTTTTAGTGAGAGGGTTCGATTTCAAAAAGAAAAACACAGATGGAAATTGGAGTGGGATGATTCCGTTATCTTTCCAGGATTGGCTTCCACAGATAAAATAAGAATTAAAATATTGGAAGCAGATCGAGGGGAAATTACAGATCGTAAAGGAAGGACACTTGCTGGCCAGGGAACGATTTATGCGATAGGGATTGTTCCTGGAAAAATGAAAAAAGATACCGTGAAGAAGACAGCAAAACTTCTAAAAATGTCAGAAAAAGAAATTCAAAAGCAGATTCAACAGAAATGGGTGAAAAAAGGTTCTTTTGTTCCAATTTGTAAGACAGACGAATATCCTGAAGAAATTCTTGATATTGCGGGTATTATGGTTTCTAAAAGTAAAGACAGAGTTTATCCTATGGGAGAAGCTGCAGCACATTTGGTTGGATATGCACAAAATGGAGAAGGAAAGACTGGACTGGAAAAACTTTATGATGAAAAATTGCGCGGCACTGATGGAAAAATGATTTATATCCAAGACTCCAAAGGGAGCATGAAAGAAAAAATTGCAATTAAGGCAGAAGAAAATGGGCAGGATATTCAAACAACCATTGATGGAACACTTCAAAAGAAAATTTATGATCAGTATAAAAAAGATAAAAGTGCCCATGTTGCTATGAACCCAAAAACAGGTGAGATTCTTGCTTTGGTGAGTACGCCGTCTTATGACAATCAGGCATTGTCACTTGGTATGAATCATGATCAGTGGAAAGCAATTGTAAAAAATAAAGATCATCCAATGCAAAATCGTTTTAAAGGAATTTGGAGTCCAGGTTCATCGATGAAACCAATCGTTGGAGCAATTGGTTTGACTCAGAATAAATTTAAAGCATCGGATGATTTTGGAAACAATGGAACTAGATGGCGTAAAGATGGAAGCTGGGGAGGATATTATGTAACAACGCTCCATAACTATGCAAATCATAATCTAAGAAATGCGTTAATTTATTCAGATAATATTTACTTTGCAAAAGCAGCATTAAAGATTGGAAAAGATACATTTGAGAAACAATTGGAAGCCATTGGATTTCGGGAAAATATTTCTTTTCCATTCGGTCTTACACCATCTTCTTATGGAGGAAATGGCATTACCTCTGAAATACAACTGGCGGATAGCGGTTATGGACAAGGACAAATGCTTGTGAATCCTGTTCATATGGCAGCAATTTATTCTGCATTTTATAATCAAGGAAATATGCTGCAACCGCAGTTGATCAAGACAGAAGATTTAAAAAAGAAAATATGGAAATCATCTGTTTTCTCAAAGAGTGCAGTAGATACGATTTATAAAGATATGGTTCAAGTTGTAGAAAGTCCACATGGTACAGGAAGAGCAGCCCAGACTTCTGACCTTAAGATTGCCGGTAAGACGGGAACGGCAGAAATCAAGGCGTCACAAGGAGATACAAAGGGAACAGAAATAGGATGGTTTGTGACGATTACGAAAAAAGCAGATAAATCACTGGAACTTGTATCAATGACAGAAGATGTAAAAAAACGTGGAGGAAGTGGTTATGTAGTTGCAAAGACGAAGAAAATATTGGAAAGCTATATGCAGTAGGTTTCTTTCATGACCATTGTATCATCTGGATTTAAATGCCTGTTTATTTCTAAAACATGAATTCAATAAGTGATTGTGTTACCGCAGCGAAATGAAAAAAACAATCAGAGAGCAGCTATATGAACACGTGAGTACTGTTATGTGTGAATCAAACAAAAAGCGTGCTGCTCAAAGATTGTTTTTTTATTTTTTATAAATTGTTCATAGTCTCTTCATTGACATTTTGAAGTGTCAGCTGTATTCTTTTCTATACGATTGATAACATTGTTAACTATCTGAAAACAGAGGTGAAAAATGAAAACAAAAGAGAAAAATATGGAACATGAGCTTCTTGTATTATTTCGAAAAATGATTCGTATAGATTTATCTGCTTATTTACAGGAACTTTCGAGAGAAGAATTTTATATGTTGGATCTTCTTTCCAAACAAATTCAAGAAAAAGAGATCGAAGGAATGAAAGTGTCTTCGATTGCGGAGGCATTGGATATTTCTTCCCCGGCAGTATCGAGAATGCTCGGAGGAATGGAACGAAAAGGATATATTCTTCGGAAAGTAAATCCGCACAATCGCAGAAATACGATTGTGAAAATCACAAAAAATGGACAGAAGATTTATGATAAAACAGAAAGTCAAATGAATCGTTTGCTTGATCATGTGACGAAGCGGGTGGGACAAGAAGATATGGAGGAACTTTTAAGACTCTGGAATCGAGTTGCAGAGGCATTTCTTGAGGAAACAAAATTTGAGTTAAAGATATAAAGGAGATTGATTATGAGAGAAAAATGGAATCAGTTTATGCAGGGAAGGTACGGATATGATGATCTGAGCCGTTTCCTGATGAAGGTATTTATTGCGGCAATTATATTGTCATTGTTTACAGGAAGAATTTATATTGCAGGGGTATTTTCTCTTGGGAGAGTTTTTTACTGGATTGCACTTATTTTAATTGTTTATAGCTATTTTCGAATGTTTTCAAAAAATATTTATAAACGTTCACAGGAAAATTTGAGATTCCTTGAAAAAACAAGAAATATCCGGAATTTTTTTTCAACACAGCAAAATCTTATGAAGCAGAGAAAAAAATATCATATTTATACTTGCCCGGATTGTAAACAGAAAATTCGTATTCCAAGAGGAAAAGGAAAAATAGAAATTCGTTGTCCAAAATGTGGAAGAACATTTATAAAAAGGAGTTAATACAACATGTTCGGTTATATCATTGTGAATAAACCAGAAATGAAATTTAAGGAATTTGATGTATATCATGGATTTTACTGTGGTCTTTGCAGGAAGCTTAAGAAGCATTATGGAAAGATCGGGCAGATGACATTGACTTATGATATGACATTTGTTGTACTGATGCTTACGAGTCTATATGAACCAGAAACACAGATTGGTGTGACAAAGTGTATCGCGCATCCTTTTGAAAAACATCCAACGAGAATAAACGATATCACGGATTATGCAGCACATATGAATGTTTTATTATCGTATTACAAATGTGAAGACGACTGGCAGGATGATCATAAATACAAAAAACTTCTGACGGCAAAAATGTTATACAAAAAAAGCGGATTTTCAAGAAATTTTTACCGTGAAAAGTGGAATAAGATCGAACAATTATTAAGACAGTTATCTGAAGAAGAGAAAAAAGGCAATGAAAATTTGGATGAGATGTCTGGGTTGTTTGGTAAGATCATGGCAGAAATTATGTTGTATCGAAAAGATGAATGGGAAGAACTTCTTACAAGGTTTGGTTTTTATCTTGGAAAATTTGTTTATTTGATGGATGCTTATGAGGATATAGAAGATGACATAAAAGAAGAAAATTATAATCCATTTCGTTCTATGTATCAGAAACCAGATTTTGATCAAAAATGTCATCAGATTTTGACAATGATGATGGCAGAATGTTCCAGGGCATTTGAACAGCTTCCGTTGATTGATCACATTGAGATCCTACGGAATATTCTGTATTCTGGAGTATGGTATCGATTTGAACAAGTACGGGCCAAAAGAGAAGAAAAAAAGGGAGAAAAGAATGGTAGATCCATATGAAATTCTTGGTGTGTCAAGAGATGCATCGGAAGAAGAAATTAAAAAAGCATATAAAAGGCTAAGTCGTAAATATCATCCAGATGCGAATTTGGATAATCCAAAGGCAGCGGAGGAAAAATTTAAACAAATCCAGCAGGCTTATCAACAAGTGATGAAGGAAAAAACGCAAGGTTACAGTCAAAGTAGTTATGGAGGTCCACAGGGAAGTTCATATGGTGGACAAGGTGGCCAATATACGCAGCAAGGTAATCCATATGAAGATATTTTCCGAGAATTTGGGTTTGGTGGTTTTGGCGGAAGCTATTATGGAGGCGGTCAGCAAAACACGAGTACAGGATATGAAAAAGATAACCATTTACGGGCTGCTGGAAATTATGTTCGTAATGGTTATTATCAGGAAGCAAGAAATGTGCTGGATGGCATGGAAATCTCAAAAAGAGATGGTAGATGGTATTATTACAGCGCTTGTGCAAATGCAGGGCTTGGAAATAATGTGACAGCTATGGAACATGCCAGAAAAGCAACGGAAATGGAACCTGGAAATATGGAATATCAGGCATTATATAACCAACTAAATGGAAATGGTAGCTGGTATGAGCAACGTCAGCAGACATATAGCAGTCCTTATGCAACCGGTGGTGACTGGTGCATGAAGCTGTGCTTGTTAAATCTTGCATGTAATATCTGCTGTGGAGGCGGTGGATTCTGCTGTGGAGGACCGTATTACAGATAATGGAGGAAAAAACAATGAGCAAGATCATAGGAATTGATTTGGGAACAACAAATTCCTGCGTAGCAGTTATGGAAGGTGGAAAACCGGTGGTTATTCCAAATAGTGAAGGACAAAGGACAACACCATCGATTGTTGCATTTTCTAAGAATGGAGAACGATTAATTGGGGAGCCGGCAAAACGCCAGGCAGTAACGAATGTAAAACGTACCGTTGCATCGGTAAAACGACAGATGGGAACAGATCGCAGGGTAAAAATTGATGGAAAAAAATATAGCCCGCAGGAAATATCAGCAATGATTCTTCAAAAATTAAAAAAAGATGCAGAGGCGTATCTTGGTGAGACAGTAGATCGTGCGGTTATTACGGTACCGGCATATTTTAGTGATGCACAAAGGCAGGCAACAAAAGATGCCGGAAAGATTGCTGGATTAAAAGTGGAACGTATTATTAATGAACCAACATCAGCAGCATTGGCGTATGGCCTCGATAAGTCAGTATCCCAAAAAATCATGGTTTACGATCTTGGAGGAGGAACTTTTGATGTATCTGTTATTGAAATTGGGGATGGTGTCGTAGAAGTTCTTGCAACTGCAGGTGATAATCATCTTGGAGGAGACGATTTTGATGCGCGAATTGTAGATTATTTGTTAAAAGAATTCAAAAAACAAGAGGGAATTGATCTATCCAAGGATCATACAGCTGTTCAAAGAATCATGGAAGAATCAGAAAAAGCCAAAAAAGAATTATCTACTGCTATGACTGTTCAGATCAACCTTCCATTTATTACAGCAACCTCAGATGGACCAAAACATATGGATATGACATTAAATCGTGCTAAATTTCAGGAATTAACGGATGATCTTGTTGATAGAACATCTGGCCCTGTGCATCAGGCATTGTCAGATGCAGGAATTTCGGCATCTCAATTAAATATGGTTCTTCTTGTTGGAGGGTCCACAAGAATGCCAGCCGTTTGTGATAAAGTAAAAGAACTGACTGGAAAAGAGCCAAGTCGAAATATGAATCCGGATGAATGTGTTGCTCTTGGGGCAGCTATTCAGGGAGGAAAAATGGCTGGAGAATCAGGATTAAATGAGATTCTTTTGATGGATGTTACACCACTTTCTTTATCAATTGAGACAGCAGGAGGAGTTGCTACAAGGCTGATTGAGCGAAATACAACAATTCCAACAAGATACAGTCAGATTTTTACAACAGCAGCTAATTTTCAAACGGCCGTGGATATCAAAGTTCTCCAAGGAGAACGTACAATGGCAAGAGATAATCAGCTTCTTGGAAATTTCCGATTGAAAGGAATTAAAAGGGCAATGCGCGGAGTGCCGCAGATAGAAGTTACTTTCGATATTGATGTCAATGGAATCTTAAATGTTTCAGCGAAAGATCTTGGAACGGGAAAAGAACAATCCATTACGATTACATCAAGTTCGAATTTATCGGATGAAGATATTGAACGTGCTATGCAGGAAGCAAAAACTTATGAAAATCAGGACCAAGAGAAAAAAGAAGCGATTGATATTTACAATGAAGCTGAAAGAAGTATTTATAAAGGACAGCAGTATCTAGCAGAAAAGAAAAAAGAATTATCGAGAGAAGAAAAATCAAATATAAAAACAGCAATGAAAAATCTTCAGAAAACGATGAAACATATCAAACCTCAGAATATTACAGAGGAAGATGGGAAACGGATTCGAGAAGCAAAGGATGCACTAGATCAGATAATATGGTAAATGCATAAAAAGAAATAAAAGCGGGAAGTTTATCTTAGTAGGAGTTTAAATTCCTTTCAAGCAAGGAATACTTTAATTGATAAAACTTCTCGCTTTTTCCTATGGACATTTTGGAAAAGATAGCGTATGATACAGGTAGTTAGTTAGTCAGGACTAACCTAAAGGAGGAACCAGATGAGGTATCGATTGGAATTAAGTCAGGTAAAGTGGAAAAAAAATATGCAAATGCAGATTGCAATGCATTGTGGTCCTGTATTTGCAGGAATCAAACCATCCAATACAGTTACTTTAAATCTTGAAGATTCTAGAGAATTGGTGGAAACTTTTCAGGGGAGTGAAATCAAATGTGCATTAATTTATGCAGGATCTGGAAAATGCTTATGGCTTTTATATCGCGAATGGGACGTTCAGCAATATTTAATGAAACCAGAGCATCAGAAATTTTTAAGGGACTGTGGATATTCATCCTTTCAGTTAAAAGACATTCTTCATGCACTAAGGGGACGGTATCATTCTTATCGAAATGGTGCACAAGAGTTCCCTCACGAGCTTGGCTTAATTCTAGGATATCCTCTATGTGATGTTTTGGGCTTTATACAACATCATGGTCAGGATTACCTGTATTCCGGATATTGGAAAATTTACGGAAATTTATCCAATACAAAAAAACTTTTTGATGCTTACGATCTGATCCGTTATCAGATGGTGAAGCAGGTAGAATACGGGAAATCTCTTAAAGAGATCATGGAAAGCTATAGCAGATACAGGGTTCCAAGTTACGCATGACAATAACAACGACATCAAACAAAAAAACAAAATGTTCGCAAGGAGGATATGGAAATGAGCGAAATCGTGGTTGCATACTGGTCAGGAACAGGAAATACACAGGAAATGGCAGAATATGTTGCAGAAGGAATCCGTGAAGGTGGAAAAGATGCAAAAGTTGTTTCTGTTGATGAAATTAGCGCTGCAGATTTAAAAGACGCACCAGTATTTGCACTTGGATGCCCATCTATGGGAGTGGAAACACTGGAAGAATCCACAATGGAACCATTTGTTGAAGAAGTAACAGGATTTGCTACAGGAAAAAACATTGGACTGTTCGGATCTTACGGATGGGGAGATGGAGAATGGATGCGCAATTGGGTTGACCAGATGGAAGAAGCAGGAGCTACTGTATATGGTGGAGAAGATGCCATTTGTCAGGAAGCACCAGATGATGATGCACAGGAAGCATTAAAAGGTCTTGGAAAAGAGCTTGCAGCTTTATAATTAAGAAAAAAATAATGGCTGGATATGTTTAATATCCAGCCTTACTTGAAACTTTAGATAGAATGAAAAGGAGAAAATTATGAGTGTGGTAATTATTGGGGGACATGACCGTATGGTTTGTCAGTACAAACAGATATGCAAGAAACATAAGTGTAAAGCAAAGGTATTTACTCAAATGCCATCTGCATTGAATAAAAAGATAGGAACACCAGATTTGGTTGTGTTATTTACGAATACGGTATCTCATAAAATGGTAAAATGTGCGGTCGCAGAGGCAAAAAATAAAAATATTGAAATTGTAAGATGTCATACAAGCAGTCAGGCGGCATTAACAGAAATTTTAGAAGAAAGATGTAAAGCAGTGTGAAGATCTATGTACAGAAAAAATGATTGCAGTTAAAGAAGAATCCTTCCACAGGGAAAGGTTCTTCTTTTATTGTAATCATAAAAATAAGATTGTTTCTTTTAAAAAAATATGACAGAGAGATATTGACAGAAAAAAAATAATCTGCTATGGTACAAGGTAGCAATGGTTAGAAAATGCTAACTTTTGTTAGGAAAAACTAATATTTGTTAGCAATAACTAATCCAAAAAATAGTATATTTACGAAGGAGAAGATGAAAGATGATGCCTTTGATGATGGTCGGAATCGGCGAAAGATGTGAGATCAAAAAAGTCGGTGGAAATGACGAAACAAGAAGATTCTTGGAAAATCTTGGATTTGTAGCAGGAACAGAAGTTGAAATTGTATCAGCAATCGGAGGAAATGTGATTGTAAATATCAAAGACTCTAGAGTTGCGATTAATAAGGATATGGCAAAGCATATTATGGTATAGGCTTGTTATATTATTCTGATGCTCATTTTTTATTACATAAAATTCATCGGAATGGAATAGATAGAATGTTAAGAAAGGAGATAGCAGCATGACTTTAGGAGATGCAGCGGTAGGAACAACTGTTGTCGTAACAAAAATTAGTGGCGACGGTGCTTACAAACGTCGTATCATGGATATGGGAATCACAAAAGGAAGTGAGCTTTATATTCGTAAAGTGGCACCTTTAGGTGACCCTGTTGAAATTACAGTAAGAGGCTATGAGCTTTCTGTAAGAAAGAACGACGCTCAGTGCGTAGAAGTAAAAGAGGCATAGGAAAGACTTTACATGAAAATGGACGTAAGTCCAAGGGAGGTAAAAAGAAAAAATGGCTATTAATATCGCGCTTGCGGGTAATCCGAACTGTGGTAAAACAACCATGTTCAATGCCCTGACAGGAGCCAACCAGTATGTTGGTAACTGGCCGGGAGTTACCGTTGAAAAAAAAGAAGGAAAACTAAAAGGGAAGAGAAAAGGTGAAGATATTACAATCACTGACCTTCCTGGTATTTATTCTTTATCACCGTATACTTTGGAGGAAGTGGTTAGTCGTGACTTCCTTTTAAATGAAAATCCAGATGTCATTATTGACTTGGTAGATGCGACAAATATTGAACGTAACTTATATTTGACAACACAGCTGATTGAAACCGGTGTACCGGTTGTTATCGCTTTAAATATGGCGGATTTGCTGGAAAAACGTGGAATTAAGATTGATATTGAACGTCTTTCCATGTTACTGGATTGTCCAATTGTTCAGACATCAGCATTGAAAAATGAAGGTCTTGACGAAGTTGTTGACGAAGCAATCCGTGTTGCAAAGAAAAAGACTGTAGATCTTCCAAAAGAGATCTTCTCAAAGGAAATTGAATCTGCAATTACAAGAGTAAAAGATGTACTTCCAACATCGATTACAGAAGACAAAAAAAGATGGTATGCAGTTAAATTCCTGGAAAATGACAGCAAGATTGTAGAAAGTACAGGTCTTGCAGGTTCCGGAGCAGCTGTTGTTGAAGAAAACAGAAAGAAAATTGAAAAGGCCCAGGATGATGATATGGAAAGTATTATCACAGACGGACGTTATCAATTTATTCAGAAAGTTGTATCAACAACTGTGAAAAAAGGTGGAGCAAAATTAACAGTATCAGATAAGATTGACCGTATCGTAACAAACCGTATTCTTGGTATTCCAATCTTTATCGCAATCATGTTTGTTGTTTACTATATTTCTGTAACAACTATTGGTACTCTTGTAACAGACTGGACAAATGATACCTTTGTCGGAGAAATCATTCAGCCGGCTGTCAGTGGATTCTTGACAAATATTGGTGCTAGTGATTTAATCAATGATCTCGTTGTTAATGGTGTTATCGGTGGATTAGGAGCTGTTCTTGGATTCGTTCCTCAGATGGCAATCTTATTCCTCTTCTTATCTGTCCTTGAAGATTGTGGTTATATGGTACGTATCGCATTCGTTATGGACCGTGTATTCCGTCACTTTGGATTATCAGGAAAATCTTTCATTCCTCTTCTGATTTCTTCAGGATGCGGAATCCCTGGTATTATGGCATCTAAGACCATTGAACAGGACAACGACAGAAGACTGACAATTATGACAGCAACATTTATCCCTTGTGGTGCAAAACTTCCAGTTATTGCCATGATGGGTGGTGTTATGACAAGTTATGCAACAGGAAGCTATGAAGCTGGTGGACTTATGGCACCAATCATGTACTTCGTTGGTATTGTAGCCGTATTAGTTGCAGCAATTATTTTAAAGAAAACAAAACCATTTTCTGGAAAACCAGCTCCATTCGTAATGGAACTTCCACAGTATCATATTCCATCTGCTAAGACAGTATTGCTTCATGTATGGGAAAGATTAAAAGGATTCATCATCAAAGCTGGAACAATTCTGTTCCTTGCATGCGTTGTAATGTGGTTCTTAAGTGGATTCGGATTTACACATGGAAGCTTTGGAATCGTAGAAGACAGTGGAGACAGTTTATTAGCTGTAATCGGTGGATTTATCGCACCAATCTTTGCTCCACTTGGATTTGATAACTGGCAGGCAGTTGCATCTTCTTTATCAGGATTCTCCGCAAAAGAATCTATTGTATCTACAATGGGTGTCCTTGCAAATGTAACAGGAGACGCTTCCGAAGATGCAGTAACAGTAGCACAGGCGGTAAGACAGTGGTTCCCAACTTCCGTTGCAGCCTTCTCATTCTTACTGTTTAACCTGTTAGATTCTCCTTGTCTTGCAGCAATTTCTACAATGGCAAAAGAAATGCAATCTAGAAAATGGTTCTGGTTCGCAATTCTTTTCCAGAATGTATTCGCTTATGTTGTTACATTGATTGTATATCAGTTAGGAACATTTGCAACAGGCGGATCTTTCGGTGTTGGAACTGTTGTAGGTATCGTATTATTGATTGTAATGTTATATTTACTGTTCAGACCAGATCCATATAAAGATCAAAAAGTTTATGCTAAGAGATCCGTTCAGGAATAATAGATATTAAAATAAGGAAGCTGGGTGCGATGCATCCGGCTTCTTATTTTCAAAGGAGGGAGAAGCATGCTGGCAAATATTGTTATTGTACTTTTGATTGTAGGATATTGTGCTTATATCATTTATACTCGATTGATTAAGAAAAAAGGTGGGTGTGGCGGTGATTGTGCCGGATGCTCTGGATGTAGCAGCCATACGGATTTTAATAAGCACTCACACAAGAAAGAGAAATAGCTTATGGGAAATTCAACAGGTTCTATGTTTTATGCATTTGCAATTTTTATCATTCTTTATATCGTTGGAGTTTCAGCTTATCAGATTTATAAATTTATTCAAAAAAAATTAAAAAATCGTGGAGATTCTTCAAAATAGAGAAAAGAAAAATGATAGTATAGAAATTGTAAAAGAAAAAAGATGCTTTGGTCACTTCCTAAAAGTTTCCAAAGCATCTTTTTTAATGGTTATCTTTTTTTAATGTATTTAGATGTTCCTGAGAACGCAGATGTTCTTTAATTGCATCAAAACTTTCAGGGCTAATTACATGTTCCATGCGACATGCATCCTCTGTTGCGATCTCAGTTGGTACACCGAGATTAACGAGCATGGTAGATAAAACCTGATGTCGTTCATAAATAGTTTCTGCGATTTTTTGTCCGGCATCTGTCAGAGAAATAAATCCATCATTATCCATGATAATGAGATCAGCCTGACGAAGATTTTTCATAGCGACACTGACGCTTGGTTTGGAAAAATTCAGTTTGTGCACGATATCAATCGAGCGAACTGCTCCTTTTGTCTGGCTCAGGATAAGAATAGTCTCTAAATAATTTTCAGCGGATTCTTGTACTTTCAAAAAAGACTCCTCCTTGATTAAATCATATTTTGCGTACAGTGCAATACTTCCTTCATTTTGTTTCTATGTAATTTTAGCATAAAAACAAGGTGTTTTCAATCCGTGGTATTTGAGAAAAAATGTTGGTAGATAAATATACAAAAAAAATACAAAAAAATTGAGAAAAATAGTTGACAAATTGGTTAGACAATGCTAACCTATAAGTGAATTAGATGAGACTAACTCATCGATCCTTATATAGTTTAATAATCAATGATGGAACATGATAGACGGATAGAGTGACATGCCATAGGCTTTATCCGTCCATTATGTAACAAAGGACAGGGTGTAAGATCATGAGTCAAGAACAAGTAGAAAAAGCATTACAAAAAAATGGAAAAAGAATTACCCAGCAGAGAAAGATTCTTCTGGATGTTATATTAAATGGTCAGTGGGAATGCTGCAAAGAAATTTATTATGAAGCAGTTAAGCGAGATCCTACGATTGGAATGGCCACTGTTTATCGTATGATGACAACATTGGAAGAAGTCGGTGTTATGGAGCGCAGATGTGTCTTCCGTGTAAGAGACGAGATAGAATTGCCTTCTTAGTCTGGTATGACAGACAGATGAGACTGTTTGTTTAAGATTAGATCCATACATAACAAAACAAAGCAAAAATTAAGAAAGTATTTGGTTTCTTTCAATGAAATCAAATACTTTTTTGTTTATAATAAAAAAAGAAAGGAGAGAGCGTTTGTGAAAAAAACAATATGGACAATCTTATTTTTTTTATGTGCTGTAGTTTTTTGTTATAGTGGGTGGAAGTTGTATCAGTCTCTTTATTCTTATAAGGAAGCAGATCATGAATATCGGGAAATTAGAAAAATTACTGAAAAGAAGGAAAAATCAGGAATTGATTTTAAAAAATTAAAAAAGATAAATCCAGATATTATAGGATGGATTTATATAGAAGGAACTAGGATTGATTATCCAATTGTACAAGGAAAAAATAATCAAGAATATCTTCATAAAACAGTTCAAGGGAGGAAGAATGCTTCGGGATCTATTTTTATGGATGCAAAAGGGAAAAAAGATTTTACTTCTGATAATAATGTGATTTATGGACATCATATGCGTAATGGATCCATGTTTGCAGATCTTATGAAATTACGAGAAAATTCTTTTGTAAAAAAACATCCTTATATCTTTTTGTATACTCCAAAATATAAACTTCGTTTAAAAATTATTTCTGCATATGCAAAACCTGCAGCTGGTGCACAGATTCCAATTGACTTTTCTAGTCGGAAAGAGAAGAAAAAATATATGGAAAAAATACAAAGAAGCAGTGAGATTTTAGAACAAACAGCGTACAAAAGAATTCCGAACCATCTTTATACTTTTGTAACATGTAGTTATGAAAGAAAAGACAATCGGACATTTGTTCATGCTGTAGAAAGTGAAAGAACATATGAAATGGAAACGACGAAATAAGATAAAAAAATGGATAATAGCAATTATAGGAGGTTTGACTATTATTATAGTGATAGCAGTACTATGGGAAATTCGTAATATTGGTTGGCCAATTACGACAAAGGTACATAATGGAAAAATTCAAGTGATCGATGTTTCGTTTTATAATGGTACAATCAACTGGAAAAAAGTAAAAGATCAACAGATTAATCATGCGATGCTGAAAATAGGATCAGGGATTGATAGGAATCATAGGGGGAGTGAAGATAAGAAGTTTGCAGTAAATGCTCGGAATGCAAAGTATGCTTCCATTTATCGTGGCGTTTATTATTATTCTTATGCAAAAAATATAGATGATGCAAAAAAAGAGGCACAGCATTGTATTTCTATTTTAAAAAAACATCAGATAAAACCATCTGATTTAGATTTGCCGGTTGCACTTGACATAGAAGAAAAAAGTGTTTTTCAGACAGGAAGAAAAAATGTGACGGCAATTACAGTAACATTTTGTAAGGAAATAAAAAAAGCCGGCTACACACCAATGATTTATTCACAGGCATATGCTCTTAGAAATTATTTTGATTATAGTAAAATAAAAAGTTATAAAATATGGGTAGCACATTATACAGAGGCAATAATTCCTGCAATTCCGTTCTCTTATCAAATGTGGCAGTATACATGTAAAGCATCGATTCCAGGAGCAAATACAAAAAGTGGACATTGTGATGTTAGTTATTACCGAGTAAAATATTGAAAGGAGCTGGAATTTCCAGCTCCTTATCATTAAATGGATGATTCCGTCAAAATTAATGTAATTGTCCTGCAACTTCTATAATGAAAGCAATAAAAATACAAATGCCAATAGCAATCCAGTAAGAAATACTGGATGCTTTTTCTTTTGGCCATGTTTTACGGATATCTTTTGAAAACCAAGTTTTTATATAACCAAGTCTTCCATTGAGTTTAGCAATCGCAAGGAACAGAAGAATACTCAAAACAGCTCCTAAAAAAGCAGATGGGATTAATATAATGACAGAATCCCAAGTTGTAGTTTGTGCTACTGTCGAAGAGTTTAAAATCTTTGACAAGGTTCCTGAATGGTACATTATATATGATATAGCAACTGAAAGTCCGTTAAAACACATATGCATCAGCATCGTAGAAAAAATACTGTCGGTAGCTTCTATAACGAGTCCAAAAACGAGTCCAAGAAAGAAAGCATAACAAAATTGCTGAAAGTTCATATGCGCAAGTCCGAAAAACAATGCAGATAGTAAAATTCCCTTGATAGGATTTGCTTTTCGAAGTCCAGAGTAGATAATTCCACGGAAAGTCATTTCTTCTACAAGACCAGGAAGGAATGCCATAGTGGTCAAAGCAGGAATTAATCCGTTGGAAAGCTGGCGATTGATGGAAGATGTTGTAATATCCTGAAAAATCATCGTGCCCATTTGGCTGATAAGTGAGGCAAATGGACGAATCGTAAGTGCCATAAGAATCACAAGAATTATGGAACCAACATGCATTTTATGAAGACGTAATGTCTTTTTGATGTCTTTTCCACTGATTATGGTAAATAAAATGCCGCATAGAGCGATTCCAACATATACGATAGCATTCGTGATCTGTGAGTTTGGAATCAAGATGGAGACCCCAAAACTTAAACACCAAAAGACGCCAAGATACAACAAGCAAAAAAATCCGGTCGATTGAAAATATTTCATACGAAAACATCTCCTTTATTTTTTGATGATGCCTGTTTTGGTAATAGTGATTTTTCCTTCTTTCAAAAGGCGACCGACGGCTCGTTTAAAAGCATTTTTGCTAAGTCCGAGTTCTCTTTCAATTACGGCTGGTTTTGCCTTATCATTAAATGGAAGACGACCATCATAACTATCAATCGTATCCATGACAAGTTTTGCATCACGGTCCATTTGAAGATAAGCTTTTTCATGAGGGCTTAATTCCAGTTTGCCATCTGGAGCAACTTTTGTAATACGAAGATGAAGTTGTTCACCGATGGAGATTTTCTCATGGATCTCTTTTTTAGGAATTCGTCCAAGGTACTGGTCTTCTACAGCAACGAATGCTCCATATTCTGGATGAATATTATAAATTGTTCCCATAACCCAGTCATTGACATGATAAGAATGATCCTGAGATAAAAGTTGTCCGATTTTCATTGTAGCACATAAACGAGAACTTTTATCGATGTATAAAGAAACAAGATATTCTTTACCTGCACGAACTCTTCCGAGCTGCTCTTTAAATGGAAGGAAAAGATCCTTTTCCAGTCCCCAGTCAAGAAATGCACCAATAGATCCTACTTCCTTTACCATAAGTGGACGGATTGCGCCAAGTGTGATTTTAGGAATGTGAACAGTGGCAATTGGACGATCTTCAGAGTCTTTGTAGACAAAACATGAAATTTGATCTCCAATAGAGGCACCATCTGGTACTTGCTTTGCGGGAAGTAGGATACTTCCTTCGGTAACATCTTTTTTGTCATTGACATAGACACCAAAGTCTTTTTTCTTTACAATATATAAATCTTGAAATTTTCCTAATTGAATCATTGTTTCTCCTCTTTCTGTAATTATTCTTATCACAGTATATCATAGTTTCCTTAGGTTGTGGTAAAATAACGACAGGAGGAATTGTTATGGAAATAAAAGAACAGTATTCTTTTGATGAATTAGTAAAAATCATAGAGGAACTTCGAGGAGAGCATGGATGTCCATGGGATAAAAAGCAAACACATAAGACATTGATTCCATGTCTTAGGGAAGAGAGTGAGGAAGTAGTAGAGGCGATTGAAAAAAATGACATGGAAAATTTAATGGAAGAACTTGGTGATGTGTTGCTTCAAGTAGTTATGCATGCAAGAATCGGAGAGGAAAACAAAAAGTTTGATATAAATGATGTGATTACTGGAATTTGCCAGAAAATGATACGTAGGCATCCTCATGTTTTTGGTGGGATACAGTTTCAGGATGAGGAAGAGCTCCTTTTGAACTGGGAAGAAATTAAACGTCAGGAAAAACAACTCAAAAAGAAGGCAAAGTAGCATAAAATCAAGGTTTTCGTATATTTTTTACTTGACAAACAGGACAAAAAACTATAGGATTAGCTTATGCAAATTCAAGAGCATAGATAAATATGTTTGGATTGAGATTAGGAGGAATAATAAATGAACAAGACAGAATTAGTTGCAGCAATTGCAAAAAGAACAGAATTGTCTAAAAAAGATGCAGAAAAGGCATTAAAGGCATTTACAGATGTCGTAGCTGAAGAGCTTAAAAAAGGTGAAAAAATCCAGTTAGTTGGATTTGGAACATTTGAAGTAACACAGAGAGCTGCAAGAGAAGGAAGAAATCCTCGTAGTGGTGAAGTTATGAAAATTGCTGCTTCTAAAGCACCAAAATTTAAAGCAGGAAAAGCTTTAAAAGACATTGTAAACGAATAGTTAAGAAGTTCATTTAATTTTTACAGCTGTCGGTTTCTCGTTTAAGAACCGGCAGCTTTTGAGTTTTTAGGAGGTATATATGCGCTTAGATAAATTTTTAAAAGTTTCACGTTTGATCAAAAGAAGGACCGTTGCTAATGATGCATGTGATGCAGGTCGTGTCAGTATTAACGGGAAAGTAGCCAAGGCAGGAACAAATGTAAAACCAGGAGATCGTATTGATATCCAGTTTGGAAATAAAGAAGTTTCTGTTGAAGTTTTAGCTGTTATGGATACTG
>SKEG01001396.1_pt1 | contig 19087 bp, 17 predicted proteins | sample 4826631 | NCBI WGS metagenome assembly SKEG01 (sample SAMN11008815, study PRJNA524170) | human gut metagenome | biome: Human fecal sample; material: Feces; isolation source: fecal sample from pouch patient p26, p34, p50 | host: Homo sapiens | place: Israel: Tel-Aviv | collected 2016-11-02
GGGGCGGGGCGGGTTCGGCGGGTGGTCGATGCCTGCAGCCTTACCGGCCTCGATGCAGTGCAGCAGCCATGCCATGTTGCGGCCCAGTTCCTGCATCACGGCGCAGCCCTCGGCGTCCTGCAGTACCTGCTCGGGGTTGGAGCCGTGCACCATGGCCCAGTAGGAGCCGTTGACCAGCGGCATGTGGAAGAACTGGGGGTATTTGACCAGCTGGTCAAGGGTGGAGGTGGTACCGGCGCGGCGGGCAGAGCAGCAGACGGCGGCGGGCTTGTAGGCCAGATACTTGCCGCCCGCGTAGGCCAGACGGTCCATAAAGCTGGCCATGTTGCCCGCAGCGGAGGCGTAGTGCACCGGGCTGCCGAACACAAAGGCGTCGGCGGTCTTTGCCTTCTCGATGGCCTCGTTGACCACGCCGCCGAACACGCACCCGTTGCCGCTGCGGCAGCCGCCGCAGCCGATGCAGCCGCCCACGGGCTGACCGCCGACGTGCAAAATCTCGGTCTCGATACCCTGTGCCTTCAGTTCCCCGGCGATGAGGGAAAGGGCGGTGTAGGTGCAGCCCTTCTCGTGGGGGCTGCCGTTGATGAGCAGAACTTTCATGCTGTATACTCTCCTTTGCTGAAATGCGCCGTAAAATGCGCAATATTGCTGCTATGATTGTAGCACAAAGCCGCCCGCAGCGCAATGCGGGCTCTTGACAATGCTATGCAGTTGGGAGATAATAAAGGATACGAAAGAGTTCAAACCGGCTGCCGCGGGGGCGGCAGCTACGGCAAGGAGGTAACATCATGCGCGTGATCGCAGGAGAAGCCCGGGGCCGCAGGCTGGAAGCACTGCCCGGCACCGATGTCACCCGCCCCACCCTCTCGCAGGTGAAGGAGGCGATGTTCAGCATCGTACAGTTCGACCTGCCCGGGGCCCGGGTGCTGGATCTGTATGCCGGCAGCGGCCAGCTGGGCATCGAGGCGCTGAGCCGGGGTGCGGCCCGGTGCGTCTTTCTGGACGAGAGCCGGGAGGCCGTAAGCATCGTGATGCGCAACTGCAAGGCCTGCGGCGTGTTTGACCGCAGCCGGGTGAATATCGGCGAGGCTGCGCGGTTCTTATCGGCCTGCCGGGAGCAGTTCGATCTGGTGCTGCTGGACCCACCCTTCCGCGGCGGCACGCTGGAAAAGATCCTGCCTGCCGTGGAAAAGTGCGTTGCCCCCGGCGGCATCGTGCTGTGCGAGAGCGAAACAGGCATCGTGCTGCCCGCGCAGGCGGGCAGTCTGACCCTGCAGAAACAGTATAAATACGGCAAGGTGCTGCTGTGGAAGTACACAAAGCCCATGCAGTCCGCCGCTGGGCAGGAGGGAGAAGCCTTATGAACGTGAACGAGCTTTTGGATACCATTGAGGATGCACTGGAAGAGAGCGCAAACGTGCCCCTTTCCGGCGGCAAGCGCATCGTGGATGTGGAGCAGATCCGGGATTATCTGGACGAGGTGCGGGCGGCATTGCCCGGCGAGCTGCGGCAGGCGCAGCAGATCGTGAACGACCGGGCACAGATCGTGGACAGCGCCAACGCACAGGCACAGGCCATTGTGAAAAAGGCCGAGGAGCGCGCCCGCATTCTGGTCAGTGACGCCGAGATCGTCAAGGCCGCCCAGCAGCGCGCTTCTGAGATCACCTCCGCAGCCCAGACCGAGGCGCGCACCCTGCGCCAGACCGTGACCGACTACTGCGAGAATATGCTGCGCACCACCGAGGATACCATGGTGGAAAACGCCGCACAGGTCAAAAACATCCGTGCCAGCCTGCGCCAGAACGCCAAGAAAAACGGCTGATAACGGTCAACTTTCCACACAAATTCCACGGATTGCGGAAAACGAAGTCCCTGCGAGCAAAAATGACGGCTCACAGGGACTTTTTTTGTGGATTTTTGCGGCAAAAAGCCGCCCGAAAACCCTTGCATTCACGAACTTGATTTGCTACAATAAAGATGTGTCAGTGGGGCAAAGTGGGTAAAAGTAGGGCGCATGCCCTGAAAACGCCCCTGAAAGGGGGAACAGCGCGTGTTTTTTGGCCGTTATGATTACACTATCGACGCCAAGGGGCGGCTGAACTTCCCCGCAAGATTCCGCGATGCCATGGGCGAGAGTTTCGTGGTGCTGGAATGGGTGGACAGCTGCCTGTTCGCACTGCCCATGGAGGAAGTCCAGCGGCTGGCGGACAAGCTGGAAAGCGATGAACTGATGGACAGCTGGGCGATCTCCGGCGACCTGTTCAGCACCGCCTGCGAGGTGGTGCCGGACAAGCAGGGACGCATCCTGCTGCCCGCAGAGCTGCGCGCCTACGCCGGGCTGGAAAAGGACGTGACCATCATCGGCAACCGCAACCACGCTGAGATCTGGGCCACCGAAGTCTGGAACGCCCGCCGCGCCGCCGTGACCAACGACCAGCGCGCCGAGCGGCTGCGCAAGCTGCACCTCTGATGCAAAAAACTAAAACCGAGAAAGGAGGCCGTGCCAATGGCCTTTGAAGAACAGCAGCCCTTTGACCCGGCCTCGTTTGAGCATATCCCCGTTTTGCTGAACGAGTGCCTGACGGGGCTTGCCATTGATCCGGCGGGCACCTATCTGGACGGCACCGCGGGCGGCGCGGGACATTCCCGCCAGATCGCCCTGCGGCTGGACGCCGCCAAGGGCGGCAGGCTCATCTCGCTGGATCAGGACCCGGACGCGGTGCAGACCGCGCGTTCCCGTCTGGCCGGGCTGCCTGCCACCGTGGTGCAGATCAATTTCCGCTATGCGGGACAGGCGCTGGAGCAGCTGGGCATCGAGAAAATCAACGGCGCACTGCTGGATCTTGGCGTTTCCAGCCACCAGCTGGACGATGCCGCCCGGGGCTTTTCCTACCGGGCGGACGCACCGCTGGATATGCGCATGAGCCAGCAGGGCGAGACCGCTGCAGACCTTGTGAACACCGAAAGCCGCGAGGAACTGGCCCGCATCCTGCGGGATTACGGCGAGGAGCCCTATGCGTGGCAGATCGCAGGAAAGATCGTGGAGGCGCGGGAAACTGCTCCCATCCTGACCACCCTGCAGCTGGCAGATATCGTGGCAAGCGCCATGCCCCCGGCAGAGCGCCGCAAGAACAAGAACCCCTCCCGCCGCACCTTTCAGGCACTGCGCATTGCAGTGAACCACGAGTTGGATGCGCTGGAGGAGGGCTTGGATACCATTTTCGATCACCTTGCACCGGGCGGCCGGTTGTGCGTGATCACCTTCCACTCTCTGGAGGACCGGCTGGTCAAGAACAAGTTCCGCCGCTGGTCCACAGCCTGTACCTGCCCGCCGGAGTTTCCGGTGTGTGTATGCGGCGGCAAGGCAAAGGCAAAGCTTATCACCCGCAAACCCATTGAAGCTGATACGCAGGAGCTGGAGGAGAACCGGCGCAGCCGTTCCGCCCACCTGCGTGTGCTGGAAAAATGCTGAGATGCCGGAAGCACCGGCATTGTGAGGAGGAGAGAAACCATGGGTCAGCCAGCATATGATCGTAATGCGGTGCGCCGCCGCAGGGCACCGCAGCCGCAGCGCAAAGCAAACCTGCGGGTAGCAAAGGGCGGCAAGCGGCGGTTGAACCCGCTGCAGGCCGCCGTACATAACGCCATGAATCTGGTGGCGGCAGCACTGCTGGTGGGCTTTGCCATCAGTCTGCTGTGGAGCGAGGCACAGCTGGTGGAGCTGAACGACCAGATCCAAGCCACTAAGGCGCAGCTGGTCAGCGAGCAGAGCCAGTATACCTACTACAACAGCACCCTGAACAGCAAGACCAACATTGCCAGCGTGGAGGAGACCGCAGGGCGGCTGGGTCTGATGAAAGTAGACCCAAGCCAGATCACCTACATCCGCCTGGGCGAAAGCGGCGCACTGGTGCGCCGGGAGTCCACCGTGCGGCAATGGACCGACTTTTTGTACACCGGCGCGGTGAACATTCTGGGCACCGTGAGATAAACGAAGAAAGCGTGCGGCAGCGCACGCTTTTTTCGGTTTATGGACACCGCAGTCTGAATAAATAACAGCGCAGGGCGCGCGGAATGCAGTGCACGCCCCGCAGGAGAGAACCAATGCAAGAACCTTTCCGTAACAAAAAAAGCAGGAGCTACCGCCTGCGTCCGGCTTCTGGACGGGACCGGCTGGACAGCCGGGTGCGGCGGCTTTGCAGCCGTCTGGGCATCCTTGCGGTGGTGGTGGCGGCCGCCATCGTCATCCGCAGCCTGTATAATATCCAGATCATCCACGGGGCAGAGTACCGCCAGTACGCCGCCCAGCAGCAGCTGCTGGATACCACCATCAAGGCCACCCGCGGCGAGATCTACGATGCCTCCGGCATCACCCTTGCCTCCACCAGCGTGGTGTGGACTATCTGGGCAGACCCCAGTTACAGCAGCATCCTTTATACCAGCAAGACCAACGATGACGACACTGTGACCAAAACGCTGGACCCCGCCATGTGCGCCGAGGTGAGCCGGGAGCTGACGTTGCGTCTGCTCTCTGGGGACGGCGAGAGCTTGGACAGCGTGGACACCTCCTCGGCAGAGTATCAGCAGCAGTACCAGACCGTTTACGATGCACTTTCCCGGCTGGATTCTGCCTACGTCACCCTTGCCACCAAGGTGAACAACGCGGTGAAGCTTTCCATTGAAAAATACGTCACCAGCTTCAACAAGGCGCACAAAAAGGCCACCGATACCTCCCGCAAGGGGCGCATCTCGGTGTCCTCGGAAAAAAGCTTCCAGCGCAACTACCCCTACGGTGCCTTTGCCGCAGCGGTGCTGGGCTTTACGGATGCGGACGGCGTCGGCACCTACGGACTGGAAAAATCTTACCAGTCCACCTTGGCCGGTGTAGATGGCCGCACCATCACCCAGCGCAACGCGGTGGGCAACGCCATTGCAGACGCCAACGCCACCACCTTTGCCGCCAAGGACGGCTCCAATCTGGTGTTGTCGCTGGATGTGAACGTGCAGGAGATCGCAGAGCGGTACCTGAACGAGGCCATTGCGGCCAACACGGTGGAAAACCGCGGCTGCGCTATTGTGATGAACGTCAAGACCGGTGCCATCCTTGCCATGGCCTCCAAGCCGGACTTTGACCCCAACGACCCGCTGAACTTCACTGCCAACGAGGCTTATCTCAACGAACTGGTGCACGCAGAACCGGAACTTTACGGCATCTATAAAAAGGATGCCGACGGCAACTACATCACCGACGAGCAGGGCAACAAAATTCTGGATGAGGAAGCGGACTATTCCGGCTACTACCGGGATATCCTGTGGAAGAACAAGGCCATCACCGAACTGTACTACCCGGGCTCTGTGTTCAAGGTCATCACCTCCGCCATGGGCATCGACTCCGGTGTGGCCACCATGAACACCACCTTTACCTGCTCTGGCGCTTACGGCGTAGCTAAGGAGACCTACCACTGCGCAGGGCGCAAGGCGCACGGCCTGCTCAACATGGCCGAGGCACTGCGCAAGAGCTGCAACATCTACTACATCCAGCTGGGGCAGCGCGTCGGCTCGCAGCAGTTCTATAACTACTTCGATGCCTTCGGCTTTACCGCCCGCACCGGCGTGGACCTGCCCAGCGAGACCAACTTTATGCAGTACTACCGCGCCGACCAGCTGGGCGAGGTGCAGCTGGCCTCCTCCTCCTTCGGTCAGGCCATGGCCATCACCCCGCTGCAGATGTGCACCGCCATTGCGGCCACCGTCAACGGCGGGTATCTGGTCACCCCCCATGTGGTGGATAAGATCACCGATGCCAACGGCAACGTCATTCAGGAGATCGGCGCAAACGTGCGCCGTCAGGTCATCAGCCAGAGCGCCAGCGAGGTCATCCGGCAGATGATGGAGTACGAGGTGGGCAACGGCACCGGCGGCGGCAAAAACGCCTATGTGTCCGGTTACCGCATCGGCGGCAAGTCCGGCACTTCCGAGCAGCTGAATATGCACCGCCGCGCCGACGGCGACTATAAAAAGGTGGCCTCCTTTGTGGCAGTGCTGCCCGCCAACGACCCGGAGATCCTCGTCTACGTCATGCTGGACGACCCCAACAACGCCCGGACGGACTATTCCTCCATCCTTGCAGCCCCTGTGGCGGGCAATATCATCAGCGAGGTGGCCCCTTATCTTGGCATTGCCACCGACGGCGAGGACCGCAGCGGTACCATCGTTACCGTGCCGAACCTTGTGGGCACCGAGTGGAGCAATGCGCAGGTGCAGCTGAACATTCAGGGCCTGAAGCATCAGCTGCAGGAGAGCCAGAGCAGCCAGTCCGCTGCCCCGGTCACCTACCAGTACCCCCACGCGGGGAGCAAGGTGCCCTATGGTACCACCATCTACCTGTATACCGATACCTACGAGGGCAGCCACACCGAGGTGCCGGATGTGACCGGCAAGAGCCCGGATTTTGCCCGCCAGATGCTGAGTGCCGCCGGGCTGAACTGCGTGGTGGAGGGCAGCGGCACGGTGCAGGCGCAAAGCGCCGAGCCCGGCTCCAGCGTGCAGCGCGGCACCATCATCACCCTGACCTGTGGGTAAAACAGCTTTTCCGGCATCTTCGCCCAAGGCTTTCAGCATAAAGCACTGCCGCAAGGCAGTGACGGATGAGGGTGCAGCATTCAATAGAACGAGAGGGGATAGAACAATGGAAAAGATCCATGCAAGCAAGCTTCTGGCAGGGCTGGTGCCTGCCGGAAAACTGACCAGTGACCCGGAGGTGGAACTGGTCACCACCGACAGCCGTGAGGTAAAGCCCGGCTGCATTTTTGTGGCCTTCCCCGGCGAGCGGTTCGACGGCCATGATTTCGCCGCCCGTGCGCTGGAGCAGGGCGCGGAGTATGTGGTGGTCAACCATCCCGTGCCCGGTGTGCCGGAAGAAAAGGCCATCCTTTGCCCGGACAGCTACCACGCCATGATGGTGATGGGCGCAAACTACCGCAGCCAGTACCACCCCAAGATGGTGGGCGTGACCGGCAGCGTGGGCAAGACCACCACCAAGCAGATGACCTACGCCGCCCTGAGCGGCTTTGGCGAGACCATCAAGACCGAGGGCAACCAGAACAATGAGCTGGGAATGCCCCGCACCCTGATGCGGCTGGAAAGCAGCACCGAGTACGCGGTCATCGAGATGGGCATGAGCCACGCCGGTGAAATTGACCGTCTGGCGCGGGCAGCACGGCCGGATGTGGGCATCATTACCTGCATCGGCGTGTCTCACATCGGCAATCTGGGCAGTCAGGAGAACATCTGCAAGGCAAAGCTGGAAATCTGCAACGGTCTGCCGGAGGGCGCGCCGCTGGTGCTGAACTACGATGACCCCTTCCTGCGCAAGGCAGCGCTGCCCGCTCATGTGCGCCCGGTGTGGTTCAGCCTGAGCGATGAAAACGCAGACGTCTGCGCCCTGTCCATCCGGCAGGAGACGGACGGCATGAGTTTTGTGCTGGAGGATCAGGAGCACGGCACCTTTGTGGTGAACATCCCCGCCATGGGACGCCACAATGTGGCAAACGCCTTGGCTGCCTACTGCGCCGCCACCCGTCTGGGCTGCGACGCCAAGAGGGTCATCCGGGGTCTTTCCAACTTTGAGCAGACCGGCCGCCGCCAGAAGGTGGTGGACAGCGAGGGCGTGACCGTCATCGAGGACTGCTACAACGCAAATCCGGACAGCATGAAGGCCGCGCTGGCGATGTTCAAGGACTTCCCCTGCAAGCGCCGCTTTGCCCTGCTGGGTGATATGCTGGAGCTGGGCGAGCTGAGCCGCGAAGCACACGAGGAGCTGGGACGTCTTGCCGCCGAGAGCGGGCTGTATTGCCTGATCACCTACGGCGAGCAGGCCAAGCGCACCGCTGTGGTGGCTGCCGCCAAGGGGGTAGAGACCCTGCACGCGGACAGCTACCGCGAGGCTGCCGATGCCCTGCTGAGCCGGGTGCAGCCCGGCGATGCCATTCTGGTAAAGGCCAGCCACGGCATGGCACTGGAAAAAGTGCTGGATATCTTCTACGAAGAGCATAAAGAAGCAGAAGTATAACTATTTGGCGAAATGGAGTGTCTGAGTTATGGAGCGTTTCGCCTTGGCAGCGGCGGTGGTGCTGGGCTTTGCCCTTACGGCAACCCTGTGCAGCCTGTTTGTGCCGCTGCGGCGGGTGCTGGGACGCCGCGAACAAAACCAGCAGCCGGTACAGCCTGAGCAGCCCCGGCCTGCACCCCTGCGCGCCCCGCTGTGGGGTGGGCTGTGTGCGGCGGCGGGCACGGTGGCTGCGGTGGGTGTGGGCTGGCTTGCCGCCTGCGTGGGTCAGCCGGAGCTGCTGGGCAGCGAGGGCCGGCTGATGACACGGCTGCTCACGGCACTGGCCGGAAGCCTTGCCTTTGGGGCAGTGGGTCTTGCAGAAGATCTTGCCCGGATGCGCAGCCCGGCGGCGCTGGGGCTGCGGCGGGACGTCCGCCTTTTGCTGGAGGCACTGGCCGCGGCATTCGTTCTTTTGCTGCTGCGGGCAGCGGGCTGTCTGCCCCGGGGACTGGGCGTGCCCGGGGCGGGGTATGTGCTGCTGGGCAGCGCCGTGCCCTTTTTGTGGGCGGTGCTCATGGTAGCGCTGGCTGAGTGTGCCCGCATCGCCGAGCGGGACGAGGGTACGGTGTGCGGCGCGGCCTTTGTGGCTATGCTGGCGCTGATGATGGCAGAGGCCGGCTTGGGCGTGCCCGGGCTGGCGGTGCTGCCCGCCGCGCTTGCCGGGGCACTGGTGGCACTGCTGCTGTGGGCGTTCCCCCCGGCAAGGCTGGGGGTGGGCTGCTGCGGCAGCCTGCTGGCGGCGGGTGCCATCGGCTGCATCCCGCTCAGTCTGGATATGACCAGCCTGACTGTGCCGCTGGCGCTGCCCTTCTGGGCGGCAGGCGGTCTTTTGGCAGCGCAGCTGCTGGGTGCAAAACGCACCGGCAAGCCCTTGCGCTGCTGGGTAAAAAAGCATAAAATGAGCCCGGAGACGGTGTTCCTGTGCAGCTTTGCGCTGAGCGCTGTCGGCTATGTACTGGCGCTGGCGCTGCTGCGCTGGTGCTGACCGGGCACAGAGAGGGAAGGGAGCGCAGATGGCGACTAACCGCAAAAAACACAGAGCGCCGGTGCCGGTGTTCCAGCGAGACCCGGGCCCGTGGTCCCGGCTGCTGATCGACTGGCTGGCCACGCTGGCTGTTATTATGATCTTTGGGCTGGTGATGCTGTTCAGCGCCAGCTACACCACCGGTTACCTGCGCATGGGCGACAGCTTCCACTACATCAAGCAGCAGGCGCTGTGCATGATACTGGGGCTGGGCTGTATGTTCCTGATAAGCTATGTGGATCACCGTTTTCTGCGCAAGATGGTGGTGCCGGGGTACTTCATCGTGCTGGCCATGCTGGCCGTCACCCTGACCATGGCACCCCTGAACGGCTGCCGCCGCTGGATCCGCTTTGCAGGCCTTACGCTGCAATCCTCGGAGGTGGCAAAGTTTGAGATGATCCTGTTCAGTTCCCATCTTGCAGCCAAGGCACCGCAGGTGGAGCGGCTGGACCCGGAGCGCCGCATCCTGCTTACCCCCCGGGAGTGGCTGCGGGTGCGGGTATGGAAGCAGCTGGTGGTGCCGGTGCTGCCCCTTATACCGGTGGTCCTCCTGCTGGCGCTGGAACCGCATATGTCCGGCATCGTGCTGACGGTGGCGGTGGTGGGCACCATCCTGCTGCTGTCCGGCAGCGGCGGTGTGCTGACATGGGCGGGTGCCATCACGGCGGGCACCCTGCTGGAGACCCTGCTCTCCCATGTGGATTCTATCCCCTACCTGCAAAAGCGTCTGGACGGCTGGACGCAGGATCTGAGCCAGATGACCGACCAGACCGTGCAGAGCCTTTATGCTATCGGCTCCGGCGGACTGAAGGGGCTGGGGCTGGGCAACAGCGTGGAAAAGCAGCTCTGGCTGCCGGAAAGCACCAACGACTTCATTTTCAGCGTGGTGTGCGAGGAACTGGGCTTCATTGGCGCAGTGCTCATCATCGTGCTGTTCGTGCTGTTCATCGTGCAGGGGCTGCTCATCGCCTATAAGGCGGAAAATCTGTACTGCACCATGGTGGGTATCGGCATCATGGCACAGATCGCGTGGCAGGTGTTCTGCAACATCGCCGTGGTCACCAACACCCTGCCCAACACCGGCATCAGCCTGCCCTTCTTCTCCTCCGGCGGTACCAGCCTGATCCTGCTGCTGGCAGAGATGGGCGTAATGGTGAACATTGGCCGCAACGGCGAGCGGGCAGCGCAGCAGCGGGAGCAGATGCGTGCCCAGCGGGAGGCCGCCCGTGCCGAGCGGGAAGCAGAACTTGCCCGCAAGACCATTGACTTGGCTTCTGCCCGCGCAGCTCGTACAGAACAGTAAAACAAACCGCAAGCCCGCCCGGCCGCAGGCCGGGCGTTTATAAGGAGGAATCACCATGCGCGTTCTCATCGCAGCCGGCGGCACCGCCGGACATATCAACCCTGCACTGGCCATTGCCGGTGCTCTGAAAAAGGCCGACCCTACCGCCGAGATCCACTTTGCAGGCCGTAAGGAGGGCATGGAGTACCGTTTGGTAACACAGGCGGGCTACCCCTTCCACCATATTGAGATCACCGGTTTTCAGCGCAAGCTCAGCCTGCACAACATCAAACGCAACATCATTACCCTGTGGAATCTGGCGCTTTCCGGCCCCAAGGCCAAGGCCATGATGAAGGAAGTAAAGCCGGATCTCGTCATCGGCTGCGGCGGCTATGTGTCCGGCCCGGTGGTGCGCTGCGCCGCCAAAATGGGCATCCACACCGCCCTGCACGAGCAGAACGCCTTCCCCGGTGTGACCAACAAGCTGCTGGCCCCGGATGTGGATATCGTGTTTGCCGCCGTGCCCGCCGCTGTGGAAAAGCTGGGCGCACCGGACAAGACCCTTGTGGTGGGCAACCCCGTGCGGCCGGAGGTGTTTGTACAGGCCGCCAACCGCGAGGCCATCCGCGCACAGCTGGGTGCGGGCGACCGCACGGTCATCCTGTCCTTCGGCGGCAGCCTGGGCGCACGCCGGGTGAACGAGGTGGTGGCAGACCTGTGCGCCTGGGAGCAGCACGAGCACAAGCCGGTGCTGCACCTGCACGCCACCGGCCAGTACGGCGTGCAGCTGTTTGAGCAGCTGCAAAAGCAGAAGGATTTTGCCCCCGGCGACAGCCTTGTGGTAAAGGAATACATCAACAATATGCCGGAGCTGCTGGCTGCGGCAGACCTCGTTATCAGCCGCGCCGGTGCGCTGACGCTGGCCGAACTGGAGGCTGTGGGACGCGCCGCTGTGCTGATCCCCAGCCCCAATGTGGCGGAGAACCACCAGTACTACAACGCCATGGAACTGCAGAAGGCCGGGGCGGCTGTGGTGATCGAAGAAAAAGACCTGACCGGCGAAAAGCTGGTGCAGACGGTGGCAGAAATGCTGGCACAGCCCGGCAAGCTGGCCGAGATGGGCAAAAACGCCCGCAGCCTGTCTGTGGACGACAGTCTGGACCGCATCACTGCGGCGCTGCTCAAGCTGGTAAAGACCCCGTGATGCAGCTCCGGAATAAACAGGAAAGAAGGTGCGAATGATGCAGCAGAACCGTGACCGCAACGGCAGACCCCGGAACACGAGACCCTATGATGTGAACCGGGATGTGGCGCGCACCTCTGCGCCTTCGCAGGATCATAATACGCCCCGGAGCACCGGCAGCAGCCGCTACGGCTACAACGGCGAGCCGCTCAGCCGCCCGCCCTCTCGCAGCGCCAACGGCAGCGTGCGCTCCTCCCGGGCAGATAACAGCATCCAGTTCCCCACCCAGACCCAATCTCAGCCCCGCCGCCCGGCGCAGGGGCAGGGGAGCAATACCACCCAGTACCCCGCCGGTAACCGCCCGGCGGGCAGCAGACCCCAAAACGCGAAGTCCGGCGGCAAGCAGCGTCGCCCGGCAAACAATGCCCGCAGCGGGCAGAGCAGCCGGAAAAACCAGAACGCGCAAAACCGCTCGAACCGGCAGCACCCGGCAGACAGCCAGAGCCAGCGTCTGCGCCCGGCGCAGAGCGCCCCGCAGCAAAGCCCTGCCCGGCGGGAAATGCGCAAAAAGCGCAAGGTGACCCGCGCCACATTGCGGCGCCGCCGGATGCTGCGCCGCCTGACCGCCTTTGCCATGCTGCTGTGCGTCATTGGCGCGGGCATCTACCTGACCATGACCATGCTGTTCCGCATCAACTCCATTCAGGTGCAGACCCCGGACGGCAAGCAGGTGACCGAGATCGCTGGCTACTCCGCAGACAGCATTTTGCAGCGGATGGGCGTGCAGCTGGAGGAAAACATCTTCAGCTTTGAACCCGGCGAAAAGGCCGCGGTGCTGGAGCAGAACTTCCCGCTGCTGGGCTCCATCAAGGTGATCCGGGACTACCCCAACACCGTGGTGGTGCAGGTGACCGAAGCCGTGCCCGCCTATGCGGTGCAAAACGGCAATAAATGGCTTGTGATCTCGGATAAATGGAAGATCCTGTCCGAGGAAAGCACCCAGCCCGAGGGGCTTTGCACCCTGTACGGCGGCAAGCTGCAGGACACCACTCCGGGACAGGGCTTCTGGTTCGTGGACGATGCGGACGCGGCAAGCGCCTCCGGGTCGGAAAGTGCCGAAAGTGAAAGCACGGTGAGCACCGAGACCGCCCGCATGGAAGCGCTGCGCACACTGCGCAGCAAGCTGGAGGAATACGGCCTGTCGCAGGACGTAACACGGCTGGAAGTGGCAGACACCGAGCAGCTCGCATTTTTGTATCAGGACCGCATCAGCGTGCTGCTGGGCACGCTGAACGATCTGGATTATAAGCTGGACCGCGCCCGCTATGTGCTGACCAACGCCGACGGTAAGGGCTGCGGCCCCACCGATACCGGGCGGCTGGATTTCAGCCATACCAGCGCCAGCAGCACACGCAAGATCTATTTTGCACAGGGCGAGCCCACTCTGCCTTCCGGCTATGTGGTGCCGCCCAAGGCCGAGGAACCCGCCCCGGCCGAGAACACGGCAGACAGCACCGACAGTGCAGAAAGCACGGATACTGCCGACACCACCGAACCGGCGGCTGAAACGGACACCGAGCAGCTGCCCCTGACCCACCCTGACCGCATGACGGCCAACGAAGAAGAAAACCCCATGTAAAGAAGCTCTTTGGAGGAGACTGTATGAAGCTGGAACAACTGATGGAAGGCGTGCCCTTTACCCTTGTGCAGGGCAGTCTGGATACTGAGATCGCGGATATCATCTACGACAGCCGCAAGGCTGCCCCGGGGCTTTTGTTCGTGTGCATCGTGGGCACCCAGCGGGACAGCCACGCGTTTGCCGCCGACTGCGCCGCCAAGGGAATCAGCGCGCTGGTCATCCAGCACGACATCGACCTTTCTACCCTGCCCGGGGTGACCGTGGTCAAGGTGGAGAGCAGCCGCTATGCCATGGCGTTGATGAGCGCCAACCTCTTCGGCAACCCTGCCCGGCAGATGACCATGATCGGCGTCACCGGCACCAAGGGCAAGACCACTACCACCCACATGATCAAAAGCGTACTGGAGGCCGCAGGCCGCAAGGTGGGCATGATCGGTACCAACGGCATCTACTATATGGGACGCCACAAGGACACCGCCAACACCACCCCGGAAAGCTACGAGCTGCAAAAGACCTTCCGGGAGTTTCTGGATGCCGGCTGCGATACCGCGCTGATGGAGGTATCCAGTCAGGGCCTGATGATGGACCGCGTGGCGGGCGTGCACTACGATGTGGGCGTGTTCACCAACCTTTCGCCGGATCATATCGGCCCCGGCGAGCACAAGACCTTTGAGGAGTACCGCAGCTGGAAGGGACAGCTGTTCAAGCGCTGCGACGTGGGCGTGGTGAACATTGACGACGAGAACACCGCCGCTCTGCTGGAAGGTCATACCTGCAAGCTGGTCACTTATGGCCGCGATGAAAAGGCCGACTACCGCGAGACCGGCTACGAGCTGCTGCGCACCCACGATTTTCTGGGCGTTGCCTTCCACGTTACCGGCAAGGACGAGATGGACGTCAAGGTGAATATGCCCGGCGAGTTCAGCGTGTACAACGCGCTGGCAGCGCTGGCCGTGGGCAAGGTGCTGGGTCTGCCGGATGCCGCCATCCACGATGGTCTGGGCAAGTGCGTGGTGAAGGGCCGTGTGGAGCTGGTGCCCATCAGCAAAAAGTTCACCATCCTGCTGGACTACGCCCACAACGAGGTATCCACCGAGAGCCTGCTTACCACCCTGCGCGCCTACAAGCCCCACCGTCTGGTGGTGGTGTTCGGCTGCGGTGGCAACCGCTCCAAGCTGCGCCGCTACGGCATGGGCGAGATCTGCGCCAAGATGGCCGATTTCTCCATCCTCACCGAGGACAACAACCGCTTTGAAAAGGTAGAGGATATTATTGCGGATATCCGCGAAGGCATGAACAAGGGCAACCCGGACGCGAAGTTCGTGGAGATCCCCGACCGTCTGGACGCGCTGCACTACGCAGTGGATCACGCACAGGAGGGCGATCTGATCGCCGTCATCGGCAAGGGTCACGAGACCTACCGCGACCGCGAGGGCGTCAAGACCCCCTTCCTTGAGCGGGAACTGCTGGAAGAATACGCCCAGCAGATCGGGCTGGAATAAGAAAATAATATTATTATTGCGGGAAAGGCCGCTGCACAAAGTACTGTGCAGCGGCTTTTTTGCGTCTGTGGGAGCCCCTATATAAAGAGGAAGCAAACTGTGTCGAAAATGTAAAAGATAAAAATTTTTAACTAAAACCATTGACTTATCCAACGGTTTGATTATAATGGTCGTGTTCGATACCTCATAAATTTTAGGTAAATAATTAAACACAAACAGTGAACATAAAGGAGAATACTACTATGACTTTCGAGGAAATGAAGAAGATCGTTGTCGATACCCTGAGCTGCGATGAGGACAAGGTGACCATGGAGGCCAGCCTGACCGAGGATCTGGAGGCCGACAGCCTGGACGCTGTGGAGCTGAACATGGCACTGGAAGAGGCCTGCGGCGTGTCCATCCCCGATGAGGAGCTGGCATCCCTCAAGACCGTGGGCGATATCTTCAACTACATCAATGCCCATGTCTGAGGCTGACCGAGGCGAAACGAGATGAACAGTATCAAAGACCTGCTGCCGGGCAGCATGCGGGAGCGCACCTTCCAGCTGAAGGCCCGGCGGGATGCGGGTGCCGTGTGGAACGACCCGCAGTTCGTGGAATGCAAAAAGTGCGGACGCCGCGCCACCCGCCAGATCTGGAACAAGGCACAGTACGTCTGCCCCAACTGCGGGGTGCACCTGCCCATCGGCGGGTACTACCGCCTGAGCCTCATCCTTGATAAGGGCAGCTTCCGGGAACTGGATGCCGACCTTGCCCCGCAGGATGTGCTGCAGTTTCCCGGCTACCCGGAAAAGCTGGAAGCACAGACCGGCAAGACCGGCCTGAAGGAGGCTGTCATCACCGCCACGGGGCGCATTGAGGGCACCCCGGTGGTAGTTGCAGTGCTGGACAGCCGGTTCTTTATGGGCAGCATGAGCACCACCGTGGGCGAAAAGATCACCCGCGCCGTGGAGCACGCCACCGCAAAGCACCTGCCGCTGATCATCTTCTCGGCCAGTGGCGGCGCCCGGATGCAGGAGGGCATCTTCAGCCTGATGCAGATGGCAAAGACCTCTGCCGCCATCGAGCGGTTCTCCGCCCGGGGCGGGCTGTACATCAGCGTGCTGACCCACCCCACCACCGGCGGCGTGACTGCCAGCTTTGCCAGCCTTGGCGACATTATGCTGGCAGAGCCCGGGGCGCTGATCGGTTTTGCGGGCCCCCGGGTCATTGAACAGACCATCGGCGAAAAGCTGCCCGCAGGCTTCCAGCGCAGCGAGTTCCAATACGAGCACGGCTTTGTGGACAAGGTAGTGCCTCGTACCGAAATGCGCGAAACACTGGCGCAGCTGCTGCGGCTGCACGCCTGAGGAGGGAGCGCCTTATGATCAAGGACATCTTACAACAGCTCGCACCGCTGGATGAAAAGATCGCTGCTTTGCGCGGTGACCCGGCGGACGAGAACATGACCGATATCACCACCCACGCTGCCGAACTGGCAGAGCTTTCCGCGCAGGAGGACGCTTTGCTGTCCGGCTGCGGGGCGCTGACCGCAGAGGACAGGGTCTTTCTGGCACGCCACCCGGAGCGCCCCCACATCGATGAGATCGTGGATGCACTGTTCACCGATTTCTTTGAGCAGTGCGGCGACCGTCAGTGCAAGGAAGATGCCGCCATTCTGGGCGGTGTGGCGCTGTTCCACGGCCAGCCGGTCACGGTCATTGGCCACCGCAAGGGCAGCACGCTGGAGGAAAACCTGCGCTGCAACTTCGGTATGCCCGGGCCGGAGGGCTACCGCAAGGCCCTGCGCCTGATGAAGCAGGCGGAAAAATTTGACCGTCCCATCATTACCTTCATCGACACCCCGGGCGCATACCCCGGCAAGGACGCCGAGGAGCGCGGACAGGGCGAAGCCATTGCCCGCAACCTGATGGAGATGAGCGGCCTGACCGTGCCGGTGATCGCAGTGGTCACCGGCGAAGGCTCCTCCGGCGGCGCGCTGGCGCTGGGTGTGGCAAACCGCATCCTCATGCTGGAAAACGCCGTCTACTCGGTGCTGAGCCCCGAAGGCTTTGCCAGCATCCTGTGGAAGGATTCCTCCCGCAGCGGCGAAGCCTGCGAGATCATGAAGCTGACCGCGCAGGATCTGTACAAGGACGGCATCGTGGAGGAGATCATCCCGGAGCCGGTGGGCGGCGCACAGCGCGCCCACGGGGTACTGTTCGGCAATCTGGACGAGGCACTGCAGCGTCAGCTGCGCAGCCTTGCCCGCATGAACGGCCGTCAGCTGGCCGAGCAGCGCTACCAGAAATTCCGTCAGATCGGAGAAATGAGGAAAGCATGAAGGGTTTGCGTCTGATCGCCACCGGCGGGGCTTTGCCCGGCCGCACGGTCACCAACGAAGAGCTGAGCCGCACCGTGGATACCAGCGACGAGTGGATCACCACCCGCACCGGCATCCGCACACGGCACTACTGCACCGAGGGCGAAAATGCCGCTACACTGGCCATTGCTGCCGCAAAGCAGGCGCTGCAGCGCAGCGGCCTTGCCCCGGCAGACATTGCCTGCTGCGTCTGCGCCACCCTTTCCGCACCGGACGCCACCCCAAGCGTGGCATGTCAGGTGCAGGCGGCGCTGGCACTGCCGGAAAACCGCCCCGCGCTGGACGTGAACGCCGCCTGTTCCGGCTTTTTGTATGGCACGGCGGTGGCGCGCGGCCTGCTGGCTACGCTGGGCGGGCGGTACGCGCTGGTCATCGGCACGGAAGCACTCTCCCGCCTGATGAATCCCGCCGACCGCTCCACCTGCGTACTGTTTGGCGATGGTGCCGGTGCGGCAGTGTTTGAACTGACCGACACCTCCGTGTCCTTTGCCATCACGCTGGGTGCCCGGGGCGATGCCGCCATCCATGCCGGCGGCCCCAGCCGCGCAGGCTCGGCACCCATCAGCATGGACGGCAGGGCAGTGTTCCGCTTTGCGGTGGATGCTCTGCCTAAGTGCCTGCACATCGTACTGGACGAGACCGGCCTTACGCTGGACAATCTGGACTGGGTGGTCTGCCATCAGGCCAACAGCCGCATCATCGACCACTGCGTCAAGGCGCTGCACGCCGACGGTGCAAAGTTCTACAAAAACATGGACCGCCACGGCAACACCAGTGCTGCCAGCATCCCGGTGGCGCTGAACGAGCTGGCTGAAAGCGGCCAGCTGCACCCCGGCCAGACCCTTGCCTGCATCGGCTTCGGCGGCGGCCTGACATGGGGCGGCATGATCGTGGAATATAAAGGATAAAGACCATGAAACTTTTAAACGAGATCCTGGGGACGAAATACCCCATCATTCAGGGCGGCATGGCAAACATTGCCACCGGCGAGTTTGCCGCAGCCTGCTCCAACGCCGGTGCACTGGGCATCATCGGTGCGGGCGGCATGAATGCCGATACCCTGCGCCAGAACGTCCGCCGCTGCCGAGAGCTGACCGACAAGCCCTTTGGTGTAAACATCATGCTCATGCACCCGCAGGCAGATGCGTTTGCCCAGATCGTGGTGGAGGAAAAAGTCGCCGTGGTCACCACCGGCGCAGGCAACCCGGGAAAATACGTTTCCATGTGGAAAGCTGCCGGCATCAAGGTGATCCCGGTGGTGGCGGCTGCCGTGCTGGCACGGCATCTGGAGCCGCTGGGCATCGACGCCGTCATCGCTGAGGGCACCGAGAGCGGCGGCCATGTGGGCGAGATGACCACCATGGCACTGGTGCCGCAGGTGGTGGACGCGGTCAGCGTGCCGGTCATCGCCGCAGGCGGCATTGCCGATGGCCGTCAGCTGGCGGCTGCGCTGGCGCTGGGCGCCTGCGGTGTGCAGGTGGGTACCTGCCTGCTGGCAAGCGAGGAGTGCCCCATTCACCCCAACTACAAGGCCGCGCTGCTCAAAGCCGGGGACAGTGACACCATCGTCACCGGGCGCACCGTGGGTGCACCGGTGCGTGTGCTGAAAAACCGCATGAGCCGGGAGTATGTCCGTCAGGAAAAGGCGGGCGCGGACAAGATGGAGCTGGAGAAATACACGCTGGGCAGCCTGCGCCGCGCCGTCTTTGAGGGCGACACGGTAAGCGGCAGCCTGATGGCCGGTCAGGTGGCCGGAATGCTGCACGAGGTGCGCCCCGTGGCGGACATCCTTGCCGACCTGTGGCAGGGCGGGAGGCAGCGCATCGCCGCGCTGAACACCGAATGCTGACCCTTGGCGGCAAGCCCCTGCAAGTACCCATTTTGCAGGGCGGCATGGGCGTAGGCGTCTCGCTGGGCGGGCTGGCAGGTGCGGTAGCAGCCTGCGGCGGCATGGGGTGCATCTCCACCGCCGATGCAGGCTACCG
>SKEG01000792.1_pt1 | contig 19060 bp, 14 predicted proteins | sample 4826631 | NCBI WGS metagenome assembly SKEG01 (sample SAMN11008815, study PRJNA524170) | human gut metagenome | biome: Human fecal sample; material: Feces; isolation source: fecal sample from pouch patient p26, p34, p50 | host: Homo sapiens | place: Israel: Tel-Aviv | collected 2016-11-02
TGTTACGCCAAAAAAGGCGTTAATCACTAAAGAACTACACAAGCCAATGGTTGCTAAGCGTTGCCAGTTAATTCTCTTCATGTCGTCCCTTCTTTCTATGTACCATTCCCGCCAAGCCGATGAAGGCTATGCTGAGAATGCTAAGATTTGCTTGCCCCTTGTTCCCTCATACAGGGCGCAAGGGTCAGTCGTGATAGCTTGTGCTGAACCACCTCTTAGTGAGTTCCTTGTTGGAAGTAACTTTTGCCATTTTTGATTCATGCTATTCTCCTTTTTTATGTATTGATTTATTGTTCATTGGTATATGTACAGCTTTTAATTTTCTCCATTATTCTATCAAAAAAAAGGTGGCCCTGAAATTTCAAATTTTGCTACAGCTAAGCTACTTTTCCGACGATTCCTATTATACCAAAGTAGAAGAGTCCTTTTTCACTAGAAAAACACTCGAAAATTAAGAGAATCTGCCATTTTGCTTCTGATTTTCAGCCAAATTCCTTAATTTACATAAACAAAAGCTCAAAATGTTAGTGTTTGATACTAACATTTTGAGCTTTCCTCATGATAACTTAACTATTTTAAGGACCTGTAACTAGGTTCCACGTAATTGCGGCTTGGTATTGTTGCCCCTTGACCCCTTGGTTGGCTGGCACTTCAAGTTTGACATTGTTGAAGGTGAAGTCCAACTGATAGATATTACTCCCAGTGAATTGCTGATTGGCAATAATCCTAGTGGCCGTGTTGTTGGCATTCAAACTAATGGCACTCGTAGTACCGACCGCATTTTTCAACTCGGTAGGTTGGTTGTAATTTGAGAAACTCGAAACAGGAGCCGCCCCTAATAATAAGCGGGTCGCTGTTGGCAAGCTGTCTGTCGCTGATTTCGGTTGCGACAGTTGCGCCGTTAAGCTCCAATTCGGTTGGGTTTTCTTGATCCGCAGATAGGGATTGCGTGTGCCGTTGCCATAATAATCAGCGGCTTTTTTCAAGCTGTGCTGTTGCGTGCTTCCCGCTACCCCAACTTGACCAAAATTGAAGGTTGGAACACTGATGAAGCCTTCAGCCGTTGGTGTCACAATTGCTTGATCATTGTCTTTCACACGTACGGTGGCCGAAGTAGAAACACCACTGTAATTCCCACTGGTGGTAATCCCAGCGCGCAAGACTTGCCCCGCTGTCCCCGTCGCTTTCGTAGTGAACTGAACCGTGGCAGATTTTCCTACGGGAATGTCAGTGCCTAAGCTAACACCGTTGGTCCACGTAGTCGCTGTGACGGGAACTGTTTTTGCGGTTCCGCCAGCTGGCGTGACAATCATGGCGGTTGGTGCTGCTAAGCCAGTTGTCCAAGCGGTTGATTTCTTGATGGTCGCCGTGGTTAGTGGTGCTTGGCTTGTATTGGTAATTGTGGCGCGCCAGGTGACATTGCCGCCGCTAGTCACGGTTTCAGCGGTAGTGCGCGTTAAAGCGACACTTGCTTTGGGCACTTCTTCCTTATAAATCGCCGTCATGTCGTCATTGCCATCAAAAGTTGTGTTATATGTTGGCGTAGTGCTGGTTGTTAAAGTATTAGGCTTCGTTTTGCCTTTGTACCAGCCTTGGAAAGTATAGGTCTTGCCACCTGCGGTATAAGTTGCTGGCAAGGCTTTTGCGGCTGTGTACTTGAAGGTGTTGCTAGTCATGGGTATTTTGTTGCCTTGGGTGAAGCCTGTTGGTGCGGTGATTTTGGCACCGTTGGCATCAACAAAGTTTTCGGTGACTTGTTTACGGGTGACTTTGTAGTTTACGGTTTGCTTGTAGTCTGGAGTACCATCAAACCCGAATAATCTTGAAAAACTGCCACTTTCTGCTAACAATAACATTTTGGGAACTATATGCGAAAACGTTCCATTTCCCCAAATTGATTTTATCGCAAAAGTGTTATCTGTTTGCTTAACAAATGTTTTATCAATAGGATTTAATTCTGTCTGAGAAGCATTGTTTGGTTTGCCCCCAATGTCCGAAACTCCAGTATAATCGTACATTGTAGTGTGCGTGTCAGTAGTTTCTATCTTGTCAACATATTTCATTTGATTGGTAATATCCAAGTTATTTAATGCGTACCCTCTATTAGCAATGTCAGCAGGCATGGCTGTCCAATAATTATTTGGTACTGCAACACTACTCGTTGTTTCAATCTTATACTTATTTGTCACTGTTGTATCGCGCTTACCTACCATTGGGTAAAAGGCGCCCTTCGTTTCAAAAACAGTAGTGCCTGTCTTTCTGAGAAACTCAGTATAATTTTCAGAAAGAGTTAGCGAATTAGTAAAAGCTTTGCCTTGTTCATCAACAAATTGCGCATAGAACCCTGGATAAATAGCTGTTACTTCTTCATACACCACATTCAAATCATCATTATCATTATAGGTTACCCCATAACTTGGTGCTTTCGTCGTGGTTAAAGGCTCGGTTTTGGTTTTCCCTTTGTACCAGCCTTTGAACTTGTAGGTCTTACCGCCTGTTGTGTAGGTATCAGGTAAGGTACCTGCTTGTTTGAAGGTGTATGGGTCACTGGTAATCGCTGTTTGTTTTCCTTGGGTGAAACCTGTTGGTGGTGTAATTTTGGCACCGCTTGTGTCTACGAAGTTTTCGGTGACTTTGCGGTTGGTTAAATAGTAGTAGACAGGTTTATCTATTACATAATAGACGGCTGTATTTGATATCAGATCGGGATTATAGACAATCTCTCGCAAGTAAGCAGGCACCTGAACATCGATTGGTGCTGCTGGAATCGGTTTGTTAAAAACAAACGATTGGTTCCCACTTTTCTTTAGTTCAAACCAGCTAGAAAGATTTTTGTGTAAGCCTTCAACAGATGGTTCTGAACTATTATTATTTTGGATATTTGGAAACAGGTAGCCTGCATCAAAAGTACCACTCTTGTTATAAACACTTATTTTTTCATAGTAATTGGGTAGTGTAAAGGTTAAATTAGCCGCACTATATTGTGTACTTCGATCACTCAGTATTTCAAGAGATTGCGCAGGATAAGCAATTTCCTTCAAATTGTTTTTGGTTGGTGCAACTTGACCTTTTTCAAGACTGACTGTTTTCCAGTAATCAGGTTTATTTGAATCAGCTGAATTGGTTGCTAATCCTTCTCCATGCCAATTGTCATAGGTTAGTTTAATCGTTGAAGCATCTACTCGTTTGCCAGACTCGTCTACGAACCCGAATTGATAGGTCAGCGCTGGAAAATCAAAAACCTTAATCTCCTCATACACCACATTCAAATCATCATTATCATCATAAGTCACCGCATAGCTTGGCGCTTTGGTGGTGGTCAAGGTATTTGGCTTGGTTTTGCCTTTGTACCAGCCTTTGAACTTGTAGGTCTTACCACCTGTTGTGTAAGTGTCTGGCAAGGTGCCACTTTGTTTAAAGGTGTATGGGTCACTGTTAATTACTGTTTGTTTTCCTTGCGTAAAGCCTGTTGGTGGCGTGATTTTAGTGCCGTTGGCGTCCACGAAGTTTTCGGTGACACGGCGGTTGGTTAGATAGTAATAGATTGGACCTTGAATCGTATAGTACATTGCTTTCCCCGTAAGAAAACTCGATACATATCTTAAATAAAATGGAAGCTGAACATTTTCGGGAGCGGCGGCTGTTGTTCTATTGAACACAAACTCCTGTCCTCCATTATTCTTTAATTCAAAATATTGAGGAGTATTATTTATTTCCGCACCTGATGGGTTTAGTATACTTGGATAAGGATATGCGGCATCAAAACCACCTTGTTGATTTTGTATACTGATGGATTTATAAATTCTTGGAAGCTGATATCTTAAGTTTACTGCACTAAATTGAAATGAATCATTACTATTCGTTTCAAGATATTGAACTGGGTATATGATTTCTTTAAGATTATTTTTTGTATTTGCCTTAATCCCTGTTTCTATTTTAGTAGTTGCCCATGCTGATGGGATATTGTTGGGTGGCTCAGTACCAATACCGTACCAATTATCATATGTCAAATCAATCGTGGAGGCATCTACTCGCTTACCTGATTCATCAACAAACCCAAATTGATATGTACGACTAGGAAATTCCAAAACCTTAATCTCCTCATACACCACCGTCAAATCATCATCATTGTTATAAGTCACCGCATAGCTTGGTGCTTTGGTGGTGGTCAAGGTGTTTGGCTTGGTTTTGCCTTTGTACCAACCTTTGAACTTATAGGTTTTGCCGTCTGCTTGATAGGTATCTGGCAAGGTGCCACTTTGTTTAAAAGTGTACGCTTCACTATTAATAACCGTTCGCTTTCCTTGTGTGAATCCTGATGGTGGTGTAATTTTTTGTCCGTTACTATTAACAAAATTCTCATAAAGCTTTTTGTAATAAATATAATAATTAATAGTAGCACCAGAATTCCCTTTATTGAACTGTCCTGTTGTTCCTACAAGATTGTCACTAAACATAATATTGGTGCTTACTCCGCTATTAGAACTACGATTCGTTATACGCCATGTCTTACCAGTCGCTTTAGTAAAGTTATATGTTGAAATATCATAGTTACTTCTCGTATAAGTTGTTGATGTGTACGCTCTGGAAGTCATCACACCTGTTCGGCTGTCTGGAAGTGTTGCTTTAGGTGGTGCTAACACAATTTTATCAATTCTATTGGTGGTAGCTGTAGCAAAATTAATCACAATATCGTTACTAAAGAAAAACCACGAACCCCCGTTACTAGTACCTATATTTTTTAGTCCTGTATCAAACCTATAAAGCCCACTACCAGCATTTGTCATAGTTAAAGGATATCTTAACAGCGTCCCTTCTACTCTCGAATTGGTTGATTTAAATAATACTGGGTTTATGGAAAGACTCATTTGTTCCTTACTAGCCACTCCATCCTCATCGTAAAATTTTAAATTCCCTTTCAAACCTAAGTTACCAGAAAATCTATCCACATACGTCATTTCATTTCGTCTATTCACTGCGCCAAATCCATTAAATCGAATCGTGGAATCGATATATTTTTTTTCGTTGTGTGTACCCGAAGTAATTCTTGTCTGAAAATACAATGTTTTGATATACCCAGTATTTCCAGAAGTTCGCCCGTGTAGACGATTGATAAATGCAGTGACCGTCCTAGTCGACTCTGTCCAAACAAAATATTCGCCACCACTATTGGCATTATGAGAGCCTTCTCCTATAACTACATTTTGTTCCTCGGGGCCAACTTTGATAATAACTGACGTTGGTCTAGTCATTCCAGCTGCCAATTTTGATTCAATTCGAATCGGACCAACAATATCTGAATTTGTATCATCTGTTGTAATATTTTCCAGTTTCATTCGATAATCAACTACATCGTTAAGACGAACCGTGGTTCTATTCGTGGTTCCTGTAGCTGCCCAGACAAATGCTCTAGGCATAATTTTCGCTTGAATACCAGATGGTTCCAGCAGATTTTCTTCTTGAGCTATTTCCGTTGTATCTTCTTGTTCCACTGTTTCCTGTGTCACTTCTTCCCGACTCGTTTCAGTCGTTTCTTGACTGCTTTCCGTACTTTCTGGCGTTGCGCTACTTGCTGATGTTGCTTCCTTAGCGCTACTTGCTACTGTCGGACTACTTTCAATCGTGATTGTTTCCGCAACTGCGGTCGCGCCAGAAAAGGCGTTAATCACTAAAGAACTACACAAGCCAATGGTTGCTAATCGTTGCCACTTAGTTTGCTTCATGTCGTCCCTTCTTTCTCTGGACCATTCCGACAAGACCAATCAAGACAAGACCAAGAATGCTAAGATTTGCCTGACTCTTGCTTCCTGTACGAGGGAGCTGCGAGCCAGCTGTGGTGGTCTGTGTCGAACCACCACTTCGTTGATCTCCTTGCAGAGGACCAGCTGGTTCCTTGGGATCCGCAGCTGGCTCATCTGTTTTCGGTGGGGCATCTTTAGGAGCGGGTGTTGCCGGATTTTGGTAAAATTCAATTCCCACCGAACTAGAACCACCCTCAGATGCTTCAACATTTATAAAAAAACTAGGGGAAAATAGTAAACACGCAATTATTAAATAACGCTTTTTTTCATTTAAAAACCTCCTTTTAACTCATTCACATTCTTCTATACAAAGAATGCGTAAACAACCTTTTTCATACCTTTATAATAGCAAAGAACTCTTTGTTCAAAACATCATTTTTTTTCATTTGACAACATCTATTCGCGAAAATCCCTTATTAAACAAGGGTTGCTACTCTTGTTATTTAAGCAAAAAAGGCTATCAAAACGTACTTTTCCATAGAAATCAGCCAGTCATCCCTTAATTTTTTTCAAAAAAACTACAGAAAAGCTCACAATGTTAGTAATTAAAACTAACATTATGAGCTTTTCTCATTTTTGACGATTGGATAATTCGATAAAATAACACTAAAACACAAAATAACTGTCTGTTTCTCTTATTGGGCAACAGCTAATTGATACAATGGCAGGAGTTGTTGATAGGTTGCCAACATATAAGCGCGTGCTTTTTCAGGGTTTTGCCACAAGTCACTATCTTTGGGAATGATGCGCCCAATTTCAAACTCACCTTTTTTTACATCTCTAAAACGAGTTAAGGCTTTTTCTAAATCCGTTTCTGGCAGCGGAGTAATTTGAGGAACCGTATGATCCAAGGAAACATACGTATCTTCTGGTAATGCTTGGAATAATTGCTGATTCTCTAAAAAGGCTTGCGCAATCTGCTTTTCATTTTTAGGATTATCAATGAATGACAACCACATAAACACATAGTCGCCCCAAATGCCTAATTGAAAATGCGGCTGCATTTTATACCCGCGCTTATTCGGACTAAGTGCTGACCAAGTATTTTCTGGTGGATACACGGTGCGACGGCGATGTTGCGCAATATGGACAAACAACTCCGTTCCTAGTTCAGGCGCTAGTTGTTCGGCAAAATACGTGTCTAATTCTTGAAAAATAGGTTGAATTTGCGCACGGATAACCGCCATTCGTTCATCTAATCCAGCAACTTCAAAGGCTGCGAATTCTTTTTCTGTAAACATCAACATTTCTCTAATTCCTCTCTTAACTTGTCTTCCGCTTCTATTTTTGTCGATTTTGCCATGTTTCCAGTGTCATCCCACGATAAACATCTGTGACAATTTTCCCTTTACTAATTCGAGCATTGGGTAGTGTTCCTTCGTAGGTAAAACCAATTTTCTCCATGACACGACCAGAAGCTGGATTGTCTTGATCATGTAAAGCAAAGATTCTCATGAGTTTCATTTTTGCAAAACCCAGTTCAACTAACGCCGTCGCGGCTTCAGGCATGTAGCCATTGCCCCAAAAGGCACGGTTCAAGACATAGCCTAATTCTCCAATATTATTGGTTTCATTGACCCGCAAATCAATCGTGCCAATCATTTTGCCCGTTTCTTTCACTTCGATCCCATATTTTCCTAAAGGTTCCCCCATAAAAAATTTAGCAATGTTTTGTCTTGTCTCAGCGATTGTTTGATTTTTCAAAAACACATAGCGGACCGTTTCCTCATCTGAAGCATATTCGTACATATCCTCTGCATCGGCTAATGTGACGGGCCTTAAAATCAAGCGTTCGGTTTCGATTCGTTGGTTTTCTGCAAAAATCAATGGATAATTCATGAGCAAAACTCCCTACTTTTCTACATACTTTACCGAAAAACAGCGAAACACGCAAGGAAAATCGGCATTTCCCTTGCGTGTTTCTTTAATTAGCGTTTAAGCGAATGATGGCAATGATCGTCTGAACAGCTTTGGCCATTGATTCAACGGTAATGAATTCATATTGCCCATGAAAATTCTCGCCACCTGTAAATAGATTAGGCGTGGGAATGCCCATGAAAGAAATCTTAGAACCATCTGTCCCGCCACGAAATGGTGTGATGATTGGTTCAATGTCACAACTTTCCATTGCTTGGACGGCCAATTCTACAGGAGTCCAATCTTTTTCGATGATTTCCTTCATATTATAGTATTGGTCTTGGAAAGTAATTGTTAGTCTGGGTTTATCCGCCAGCGCATTTAAACGTTGGACTTGTTTTTCCAAAAATTGCTTTCTCGCTTGAAAGTTTTCTTGATCATGATCCCGAATGATATAGACAAGTTCTGCTTTTTCAATACTTCCTGTAAATTTATTGAGTAAATAAAATCCTTCATTTCCAAGTGTTTGTTCTGGCACTTCCTTTTGCGGTAGTGATTGATCAAGTTGTTCGCCTAATTTAATGGCATTTACTAACGAACCATAGGCCGTTCCCGGATGGACACTGGTTCCCTCAATTGTTATCACAGCTTGAGCAGCGTTAAACGTTTCATACTCGAAATGCCCCACGCGGCCACTGTCAATCGTATACGCAAAAGCGACTGGGAAGTTCGGCGCATCAAATTGATCGGCCCCGCGTCCAATCTCTTCATCTGGACCGAAGGCGAGCCAAACATCCCCCCGCGCTACTTCTGGATGTGCCAAAAAATACTCAACAGCAGCTAATATCTCGACAATTCCCGCTTTGTCATCTGCTCCTAAAAGTGTGGTTCCGTCTGTAGTAATCAACGTTTCCCCTTGATACTCTTTTAAATTGGGAAATTCAGCAACTGATAAAACGATGCCTTGTTCTTGATTCAAGAGGACATCTTGACCATCATAATTAGTGATGACTTGGGGACGGATGTTTTCTGCTGAAAAATCCGCCGTATCCAGATGTGCAATCAAGCCGATACTCTTCGCTGCAGGTTGGTTACCAGGCAACCGTGCCGTTAAAAAGCCGTTTTGTTCGTTATAATGCACATCGGCCAAGCCTAATTCATGAAGTTCTGTTTCAATCATTTTGGCTAAAACCACTTGACCGACCGTCGTCGGTGTGGTTTGACTGTTGGCATCTGAACGGGTGTTAACTTTCACGTAAGTTAAAAATCGTTCGACTAATTTTTCCATTTTTTACTCCTTCTTCCTGAATCATTCTGTTAAATAAGCATTGCGCAAGTGGAAATAATCCCCATACAAGTGATAACTAATGCCTTTCAATTTAGGATTGATTAGATAATTTGAGGCACTTTGATACAGCGGTACTTGGGCAGCATCTTGGTTCAACAAGATGTCTTCCGCTTCTTTGTATTCTGCAAACTGTTTCTCTGGATTATTGGCATTAATCGTTCGTGCCTCTTCTACCAATTGGTCGTATTTGGCATTATGATAATTGCCGTAATTGTAACTTGATTCTCCTGCATATAAGTTAAAGTAAGAGTCTAATTCACTACTGCCGGCAATCCATCCTGAAAGAGACAACTCATAATTTTTTTCACGTCGCGATTGGTTCACATTATTACTTGGTTGCGATGAAATGGTAATTTCTAAACCTGGCAGATTTTCTTGCAACTGACTTTGAACATATTCAGCAATTCGTTTTCCTTGATCTGTGTCTGCCGCCAGCAATGAAAGTTTCACTTTTTTACCGACATCCGCTTGGGCTTTCGTCCATTCAGCTTGAGCTTTTTTGACGTCATTTTTCAAATATTCGCCACTGTAAGCTCGGAAATCTTCATCCGTTTCTGGATTCGCATAAAGTTTACTTGGAATCAATCCGTTAAGGGGTTTTGACCCATCGTTTAAGACACTTTGTGTTAAGGCTTCTTTATCAATTGCTTGGCCAATCGCTTTTCGTAAATGAACATTCGCTAATGGCGTTCCTTCTTTTTTGTTGAAATCTAAGAAGTAGTTGGCCACATCTGGATGACTGACATAGCCTGGATCATCTTGATATTGTTGAACATATTGTCCGTTAATGCGAACTAAGTCTAGTTCATTCACTTGATATAAGTTAATCCCAGTATTATCTTCTTTGATTGTGCTAACCGCAACTTCTTCCAGTTTCACTTGATCCGCATCATAGTATTCTGGATTTTTTTTCAATGTCCAAGTATCTGAAGTCGCATCCCAATTGGCTAGCGTAAATGGCCCGCTATAAAGTAAATGTTCACTATCCAAGGCGTAATCTTTGCCTTGCGCTTCGACAAATTTTTGATTTTGTGGCGCTAACCAAGCAATCGAAACGACTGCTAAGAAGGAAGGTTGGGCCTGTTTTAATTCAACAATGAATTCTTTGTCATTCGGGGCTGAAATCCCTAATTCATCGACTGACTTTTCACCGTTGCGTATTTCAAAACTATTTTTAACACTGTCTAGTAAATAGGCATTCGGTCCAATCGTCGCTGGTGTCACCAGTTTTTTCCAAGAATAAACAAAATCTTGGGCCGTGATTGGCTCGCCGTTGCTCCACTTAATCCCCTCCCGCAAGGTAAAGTGGTACTTGCGCCCATCGTCACTAATCTTGACATCTTTAGCTAGAGCTGGCACCGTGGCACTATCATCATCAAACCGATAAAGGCCTTCAAATAAATGTTGTGCCATTGTAAAGGTATTTTTATCTGTTGTTTGTGTTGTATCCAATGTTGAGATTGGTGCAGGTGAACTAATACTGATTTTTTGTTCAGCTGCTAAATTTCCCGAATCTACTTTCTCTGCCGCTTCTTTGGTTCCGCCACATGCGGCTAAAAGAAACCCTGTTGCAATCAAACCTACTACTTTTTTCCCCAATTTCATGTTGTTGCCCCCTCATATTTTTTAAACAAATAAAAAAAGCATTCGTCCTAAAAAGGACGAATGCTTATGCAATCGCGGTACCACCTTTGTTGATCTCTTCGCTAAAAAAGATCCGCTCGTTTCCAGTACAATCATACTGTAGCGCTATAACAGGCGCACCTGAATTGGTTTAAGCAAACGGCTTCAACCAACCTGTTCAAAGGCCATTTTCCCCTTTAACGTCACTACCTCTTCTCACCAAACGAGGCTCTCTGCAAGCTATTTTAAAAAGTACTTTCCTTCTCATCACATTTTGTTCTTTTATTTGTTTCATCAATCATACTGATTTACGGATAGTTTAGCAAACATTTTCGAGGCCGTCAACCACATTTTTAATTTAAAACTTTTTTGTTTTTCATCAAGAAGGTCGGGACAGAAGTGTTTAGCTCCGAGAAATAAGAAGAAATTTCCGAAAATTGTTCTTTAATTTTTGGAGAATTTCAGCTTATTTCCGAAGGAGTTGCTTTTGTTCCCGCCGTTTATCAGCTTTTAAGCCTAGGACAAAAATCCAAAGTGATTTTTGTCCTAGGCTTTTTTTTACTCTAATCCTTTTTTAACATCTTCTATCATCAAATGCATTGATTCTAATCCACCACCGCTTAGATACCAAACATCTGGTTGAAGCATAATGACTTTATCATTTTTACCAGCATCGTTTTTTTGAATCAATTCGTTTGCAGCGACGTTATCTTTTGAATCGTCGCCACCAATTGCTTTGGTGCGATCTACCACAAAGAGAATCCCAGGATTTTTTTCTAAAACATATTCGTAAGAAACACTTTGCCCATGAGTGGAAGCTTCAATCTTATCGTCTGCTGCTTTGAAGCCAAATGTATCATGAATTAAACCGAAACGAGAGCCTTTTCCGTAAGCGGAAAGTTGTCCTTCGTTAACTAACACAACAAGCGCATTATTCGCGCTAGCTTCTGCTTGTTTTTTCACGTCAGCAATTTCTTTTTCTAAGCCAGTTATTTTTTCTTTAGCTACCTCTTCTTTATCAAAAATAGTGCCTAACGTTTCGATATTTTGTTTCGTTGATGCCCAAGGATTTTTGGCATCTACAGCTAAGTAAATGGTTGGCGCAATGGCTTTTAATTGTTCTTGATAATCTTGTTGACGACCAGAAATAATAATTAAGTCTGGTTTTAGTTGATTGATTTTTTCTAAATCTGGTTCTTTAATGCCGCCTGCTGATTCAACTTTTTGGTATTTTTTCAAATACGCAGGGATATTTTTAGTTGGCGCACCTACCACGCGGTCACCGACACCTAGTGCATCCATTGTATCCAAGGAACCATTATCAAAAACAACGACTTTCTTAGGATTTTTGGGAACGGTTAATTGACCATTGGTGTCTTTGACTGTGACTTCCGTTTTAGCTGTTGTTTCTGTTGTTGCAGAATCTGCTGTTTTTTTATTTGTTTGACAAGCACTTAACATTAACAGTCCCATCATTGAAACTGCCATCATTGCTAAAAATTTCTTTTTCATTCTTTTCCTCCAAAAACGTTATTTTTAAATTGCCCGATTTAGTGATAAAGACAAAAGCGTTTTCCTTCAATTTCACAAATCCGGATATTCATTTCATAAAGATCATTTAAAATACTTGTTTGAATAACTTCTTCTGTTGCGCCATGCGCATAGAGCTTTCCGCCTTTCATGGCGACAATTTCATCTGCATAGCTTGCGGCAAAATTAATATCATGTAGAACAATCAGAATCGTTTTTCCTAGTTCATCCACTAAGCGTTTAAGAATCTGCATCATTTGAACCGCATAATTCATGTCGAGGTTATTTAAGGGCTCATCTAATAAAATATAATCGGTATCTTGGGCTAAAATCATGGCAATATACGCCCGTTGTAATTGGCCCCCAGAAAGGGTATCAATGTATTCTTCCGCCATTTCAGTTAAGCCCAATTGTTCCAGTGCTTCTGTTACTTTTTCGTGGTCAGCGCTTTTTAAGCGACCTTTGGAATAAGGAAAACGACCAAAATTGACCAGTTCTCGCACAGTTAATTTAAGTTGTACACCGTTGGCTTGTTTTAAAAGGGCAATTTTTTGTGAAAAAGCTGATTGCTTCCAGGTTTTTACTTCTTGCTTGTCCAGATAAATTTCCCCGGTATCTTTGGGAATTAAGCGACTCATCATGGCTAGCAGCGTGCTTTTCCCAGCGCCATTTGGCCCAATAAAGGCCGTTAATTTGCCTTCAGAAATAGGTAAATCAATGTCTGAAACGACAAATTTATCGCCATATTTTTTTGATACATCACTCATCTGGATCATGTGCGTTGCTTCCTTTCTGCAATAATTTTCCATATAAAATAAACGCCCCCAACAAATTGAATCACCACACTGAGCGGGGTATTCAAATGAAAGACCTGTTCAACCATCAATTGGCCGAACACCAGTAAAAAGACTGCTATTAAACTCCCTGCCACAAACAGTTCTCGGTGGCGATAGGTTTTCATGAATTGATAACTCATATTGGCCACGATAAAACCTAAAAATGTAATCGGTCCCACTAATGCTGTTGATAAGCCGACCAGACTACTGATCAAACACAACAACACTAATTGAAACTGACTCACAGCAATCCCCAAATTCTGTGCTTGATGGTTCCCTAAATGTAAAACGTCTAAACGGTAACTTTCCCGCCAAAGTATCCCACAAATCATGAGTACCGCCACACCAACGAAAACGAGATACTGACTATTGACGTTACCAAAACTGGCAAACAACTTTCCTTGGAGTAAGTCGTATTCGTTAGGATCCATAATCACTTGTAAAAACGTACTAATACTACTGAAAAAAGTACCTAAAATCATGCCAATCATCAATAATAAAAATAAATTGGATTGATTTTTGCGTAATAGAAAATACGATAAACTAGTACTTAAAAACACCATTAAAAAGACGTTCATCAAAAACGAGCCAAGACTTACTTGACCTAACGCTTGTGCGCCTCCTAAAAGAAAAAATAACACCGTCTGCACAAAGACATACAAGGAATCCATCCCTAAAATGTTTGGCGTTAGGAAATGATTTTGCGTGACTGTTTGAAAACTAATAGTTGAAAAAGCCGCAGCGATTCCAACAAAAATAAAAGCCAATAACTTTTTGCCTCGTAACGCCAAAGCAAAGGACCAATTGCCATACGTGTTATAAGTTAAATAACAAAGGCTCACAATTACTACGGCAGCTAAAAGCAAAAGTAATGAAAGCCATTTTTTTAAAGGCCGTTTCATTGTTTGCGCCCCCTTAGTAATAATAAAATGAACAAAATGCTCCCTAATGTTCCGACAACCACGCTGACAGGAATTTCATAGGGGGCAATCAATACTCGTGCTAAAATATCACAGATTAACAAGAACAAACTCCCGCAAATCCCAGTTAACCACAAGGTATTTTTCATATGATCGCCATAACGTAAAGACACGAGATTGGGAATCACAACCCCTAAAAACGGAATATTCCCCACCATCAATAAAACGATGGCACTTGCTAAAGCAACCAGCGTCAAACCTAAAAACTGAATTCGCTGGTAATGGACGCCAAGACTATTTGCAAATGCTTCACCCATACCAACGACAGTGAAATGATAAGCAAATAAATAAATAACAAACCACAAAGGAATCATTAAGAATAACCATTCATAATTCCCTTTCATAACTGTGGAAAAATTTCCTTGTAACCAAGCAGACATATTTTGAACCAATTGGTATTGATAGGCAAAAAATGTGGCAATTGAGCCTAGAATGTTACCAAACATCACGCCCACCAAAGGGACCATCACTTGATTCTTACTTGGTAATAATCGAATGAGCGCTAAGAATAATAAGGTCCCGCTTAGCGCAAAAATAAAAGCAATTGCCGTTCGATAGAGAAACGGAGCTGTTGGGAAAAATAACATTGCGACTAAAATACCCAACCTTGCACTATCGGTTGTTCCAGCGACACTAGGAGCGACAAATTTATTTTGTGTGAGTTGCTGCATAATCAATCCAGAAATACTCATCGTACTACCAGCAATGATTAAACTCAACGTGCGGGGAACACGGGTGGTAAATAAAACAAATTGTTGCTGCGCATCTAATTGAAACAACTGAGAAAGTGCAATGTCCTTCACCCCTATCACTAATGACAATAAACTGAAAAGTAATAGTAGAACAAACAAACCAATCTTTTTCATGAGAAAACTCCATTTTTATTTAATTGAGAATGATTCTCATTCTTAATTACAGTGTATGAGAAAACCATCACAAATGCAACCACTTTTTTTCCTTTATTAAAAACTTCTTCTCAAGCCGACTGACCAACGACTTATCTAAGATATGCTATAATGGAGGGAAACGTTAGGAAAGGAGTGTTACTGAATGGCGAATGATGACTTACAACAACGTCTGGATAAAGGAATGTACGGTACGCCCCTCGTTAATCCTGAAGAACAACACAAATACATGGGCACATTTCGTGAACGCTGCCGTCTCTCCATGACCGTCGCTGAAATGAAAGATGCACAGAACCAAAAACATTTATTAGAAGAATTAGCGAAGCATCCTGAAGTTACAGTACTTTTAAATGGCGAAATCTCTTCTGACCTGCAAAGTACCTATATTAAATTATTAAATCAGCATGGCGCAAACTTTAAGATTGTTAACAATTTTGTGGAGAACAACCCTGACTCTCTCGGCTTACTGTTAGCTGAAAAACATGCAGTCGATGAACCTGTGATTGACGTTACAGAAAAATATCCTCAAGCAACAGAAACGCCAAAAGAAGAGCCAACAGCTAAAAAAGGCTTTTGGCAAAAACTATTTCACTCATAAAAAGCTCAAGGAAAGTTATGAGCGCTTCCATTTTAAATAGAATTATGCTATTATGAAAATGAAAAAGAGAGATATGCTACTACATACCTCTCCTTTATACCAACACCAGTTATAAGAACTGGTGGCTTACTGAGTTAAGTTTTGTTCTTTAACCGTTCAGCCGTCTAAGCTTATGAACGGTTATTTTTTATCGTTTTTCGTTGCTTCAAGGATACCGAAAATCAGTAGTGCAACAAACGCTGCAAAACTAATCATCAATTCCAATGCCGCTTCGATTGACAAAAAAATGCTCCTTTCGTTAAAGTGCATCGGATACACATAGGCATCACCTGCCTCTCTAACTCAGAGCCACCGTCATACAACTTTCATTGGTAATAGCTTTAGTATAACCTATTGGGTTCACCAAGAAAACGTTTTTATAAAGAATACCGCCAAAAAATCTATCATGAATTTTTTGGCGGTATTCTTTTTTTATTGAACCACTTCTGGGTATAAAAGTTTTAAAACGTCCATTGTCAAGCGTCTACCCTGTCCAGCGTATGGATACACATGCATGTGCATGGCTGGATTAAAGTTCGCTTCGATAATCCCGTACGTTAAGCTATCACGTGTGCCTTTTACGTCTTTGTCAGGAATGATTAAATCAATACCGCAAATTTTGGCTCCTAAAGCAGCTACGGCCTCAATGGCGATTTGTTTATAACTATCATCAATGACATCAGTCATATCAATCGAATCCCCGCCCGTGCTAACATTAGAATTTTCTCGCAAGTACACGATTTGCTCTTTTTCTGGCACAGAATAGATAGTTAAACCTTGTTCTTTCAACATTAGTTTTTCTAAATCATTTAACTGGATTAATTCTAGTGGTGCACGGTGATTGGTCCCCCGCAATGGATCACTATTTTTAGCGGCCACCAATTCTTCTACAGTGTGTTTGCCATCTCCGGTAACATTGGCTGGCACGCGCAACATGATGGCTTTTACATCATTATCTAACACAAAGAACCGATATTCTGTTCCAGGTAAAAATTCTTCAATTAAAACCGCTGTGTCCTCTTTAAAAGCAATCCGTAACGCTTCCGTAAAGTCTTCCAACGAAGCTCCTTCTTTAAAAATCGTAATTCCTAAACCGTAATTCGTTGATTTTGGTTTCACGACAAACGCTTTATTGGCGTAGCGTAAATGTGCTTCTTGTGCCTCAATAAAAGATGAAAATTCTTCACCGCCAGGCACATGGAAACCTGCTGCAGACAAAATTTTCTTTGTCACGGTTTTGTTTTCCATAATCAATGGTACCACGTAGTTATCTTTGCTAGTCATGTTGGCATTTTTGACGTATTCAATGTGCTCGCCATGTTGCAGTTTCAAAAATTGTTCTTGTTCATCTAAAATTTCGATTTCCAAACCTTTTTGAATCGCATCAAATAAGAAAATTTGTGTGGATAATTCCATCTCACGGAAACCAGCTAATTGATAAGGGCGTTCAAAGGCCATACTTTGATATTGGTTTCCAAAAATATTTCCCAGTTCACTGTTGGAGTTTTCTTGAATAATCGTCCACATTTTGCCAGAAACGGTGTCTTGTGGATTCCGCAGTTGTTGATAATACTTACCGACAACTTCTTTGCCTTTACGAATGCCTAGAGCATCTAACATATCAATCATTTCTGAAAAAATCCGATCGCCTTCTGCAATTAACTTAATCGTTTCATGAGGATGACCAAGAGCCACTTGTTCATTAAAAATATCCCCAGTTTTCACCCATTCATCCGCTTCTTCTTTTTCATCTGTCCACAATAAATACAACATGAAATAATGTAAGAAATCCACGGTATCTTCCACAATGCCTAAACGTGAAAAAGGATTTAAGTCTAAATTACGCAACTCGATATAGCGAATACCTGTTTTAGGCAGATCAGACATTTGTTTCCCGCCACGTAAGCGCACAGGCGCATAAAATTCTTTTTCTTCAGAAAGTAAACCATTTTCCACCATGCGATGAATATCTTCTAAATAGCGTTCCAATGAGGCATACGATACTTTCACATTGTCATGATTTCTGTAGCCATACGTACTATTCCGAATACTGCGAACAGGTTCTTGCGGTTGGTCGTCGTAGACCCTAAAGTAGCGGTCTTCACTAACTGGTGAAGCCCCAAAAAGATACGTAATTAACCAGCGATAACGTAAAAAGTTACGGGCAACTTTCATGTACACTTTCGTTTTAAATTGTTTGCAATCTGTCACTTCGGATTGTTCATCATATAATTGCTGAATCAGGGCTTGGTCATATTCAAAATTAAAATGAATTCCGCTGACCATTTGTTTTCGTTTGCCATACTCTTTTGCCAAATAACGACGATATAACACCGCATCATATTGATCTAATTTAGCGATTTTAATCTCTTCATCTTTTGTTGGTAATTGTGGCGGCATACTTAATGGCCACAGCATTTCATCTTCTGGAATCGAACGACGAGCCACATCGTGAATGGCATCTAAAAAACGAAGCATTTCTGTGCCGCTATTTGCTACAGGCGTGATTAGTTCTAATTGTGTTTCACTAAAATCTGTTTGAATATATGGATGATAAGAACGGTTACCAAAAACCGTGGGATGATCAGTTGTCGCTAAAAGCCCTTCTCGTGTACTACGTTGGTTTTCTTTTTCTAAACCAAAACGAGCCATCAATACGTAAGGACGAACATTTTTCTTTTGCATTAATTCTCTATAATTCATCTTGTCGCCTTTCTTTCTACAAACTATCTGTTTCTCTTACTATTATATAGGAAAATGAGTAAATATGCTGTTTTTTTGAACGTTCGCTTGGAAATTTTCGAGACACTTTTAGAGAGCGCCTTTTTCCGTTAGACTGAAAACAACTAGTTTATAGAAAATGGGGATTGCTCATGAAAAATCGTGCATTACTTTTAATTGACTTTCAAAAAGGCATCGAAAGTCCGACGCAGCAATTGTACCGTCTACCAGCAGTGTTGGATAAAGTCAATCAGCGTATTGCTGTCTACCGCCAACACCATGCGCCCATTATTTTTGTTCAACATGAAGAAACCGAATTACCTTTTGGCTCAGACTCTTGGCAACTTTTTGAAAAGCTGGATACACAACCCACAGATTTTTTCATCCGAAAAACACATGCGAATGCCTTTTACCAAACAAATTTAAATGATTTATTGACGGAACAAGCCGTTCAAACGTTAGAAATCGCTGGTGTCCAAACCGAGTTTTGTGTGGACACTACAATTCGGATGGCTCATGGTTTAGGCTATACGTGTTTGATGACACCGAAAACCACTTCCACCTTGGATAATGGACATTTAACCGCGGCACAAATTATCCAACATCATGAAGCTATTTGGGCTGGCCGCTTTTTGACTTTTTTGAGCCTGTGACAAAAATCACTTTGGATTTTTGTTCCGGGCTCAAAACATGATAAACGGCGGGAACAGAACCAACTCTACGCGTTGCTCCGATCTCAACAACTTCTAAGAGCTAAAGCTCTAAGAGTTGAAGGTCCTTCGGAAATAAGCCGAAATTGTTGAGAATCACGAAGAACGTAGT
>SKEG01001404.1_pt1 | contig 19002 bp, 20 predicted proteins | sample 4826631 | NCBI WGS metagenome assembly SKEG01 (sample SAMN11008815, study PRJNA524170) | human gut metagenome | biome: Human fecal sample; material: Feces; isolation source: fecal sample from pouch patient p26, p34, p50 | host: Homo sapiens | place: Israel: Tel-Aviv | collected 2016-11-02
ATGAGCTTCCTATAGATAATTCATCCAGTTTTACCGTAATATCTGTGTATTTTTCATACAGTGGTACACGTTCACAGTATAAATCATATAAAGTCTGCCCCTCTTTTAACACAACACCTCTTGCTTTTAAATCTCCGAGACGTTTTTCTACAGACTCATAACTAAGCTGTAAATAAATAATCTCACCAATCTCTTTAAAATGTTCCATTGCCTTTTGACAATAAACAACACTCCCCCCAGGTGCAATCACTGCCTCGTTCGCATCAATAGACGCGTTTACGTCTTCTTCTATTTCTTTAAATCCATCATTTCCACAATCTGCAATAATTTCCTTTAACAATTTTCCTTCTCTTTGCTGGATAACAAGATCCGTATCGATAAATTCATACCCAAGTGATTTTGCAAGAAGAACTCCTATTGTACTCTTGCCAGAACCTGGCATTCCAATCAGTATATAATTATTTGCTTTTTTTGCCATTGTGTCTTTTCCTTTTCTTTTTTTTCCTTACGGAGTAACCAAATGTACCCAGTTGCTTCCCTGATTCAAAATAACTGCCATGAGAATAAATAAGCGGATTTGTCTTCTCTAAAGCAAATCTTCCATTTTCTTCCATATAATCATCATCTACCATAATATTTACAACTTTTGCCATAAACATATGATGAGATCCCAATGGCACGATCTTTTCTACTTTACATTCAATATTAACCGGACTTTCCGCAATCACTGGTGCATCAATTTCCTGTGCTTCCTGTTTCGTCAGTCCTGTTTCTTTAAATTTATCTACGTCTCTTCCCGAACGAACGCCACAAAAATCTGTTGCTTTTACCAAAGCCTTTGTTGTCAAATTAATTACAAAACTTCCACTGTTTTTAATCATCTCATAAGAATGACGTTCCGGTCTTACCGAAATGTATGTCATCGGAGGATTTGTACAAATTGTCCCAGTCCATGCAATCGTAATAATATTATCTTCTCCCTGATCTCTGCATGTAACCATAACTGCTGGAAGAGGATAGATCATATTTCCCGGTTTCCATGATACTTTTGCCATAAATCATATTCTCCTATAATGCATCGCAGATTTCTTTACGAAGCTGTTCCATATCTGCGGCTTCCATCGGATGTTCTTCCCATTTCACTGTAACAGTATCTCCCTCATAACGTGGAATTAGATGCATGTGGAAATGAAAAACAGTCTGACCTGCAATCAATCCATTATTTTGTAAGATATTCATTCCATCGCAGTTTAATGCTTTCTTTAACGCCCTTGCTACAACGGTTGCAAGCTGGAATAATCTTCCTGCTGTTTCTACATCGATATCATAAATATTTGCATAGTGTTCTTTTGGAATGATCAAAACATGTCCTTTACTTGCTGGCGCAATGTCCATGATCACTTTGAACTCTGAATTTTCATAAATTGTATTGGACGGAATATCTCCACTAATAATTTTACAAAAAACACAATCTTCTTTTTTCATGTTTTCAACTTCCTTTCCATTCTTTGACTTTTAATGTACCTGTGAAGTATTTTATCCCATCAGCTGTTTTTTTTCAAGAAGCCTCTTTTTGAATTTTTTGTTACATTTTCATTACAATTCTATTTTATTTTCAATATTCATAAATATATTCCTAAATTTTTTTTAAGTTTTTGCAATTTTTCACTTTCTATTCACAAATTTTGTGTTATAATAATGGACGTAAAGTAGTTAATACTTTCAAATCCTACCCCTCTTGAGGATGAAAATCCTCTCCTTATTGTTTTAAAAGAAAAGAACCGGCATAAGCTGGTTCTTTTCTTTTTTTATAAAGTTATAATTCTCCTTTTTGCTCACGTTTCATCAGATCTTCAAGAATCTTATCATATTTTTTATCTAACTGATATAATACAAGAACTATTATAACAACAATCCATACAATCATTGGCCCTATTTTATAAACATTCATAATCATACGAATGGCACTTTTCGGCTGACTAATTCCATTTAATGCCGAACTTATATAACCGGCTGCTGATAAAAGACTTGTAATAACCGCTGTTGCAACGCCCGATCCAACTTTTGCTCCAAGGGAACCGCCCGCAAAAATAAGACTTTCCTGGCGAATATGTGTTTTCCACTGTCCGAATTCTACAACATCTCCAAGCAATCCAAAAATAACAGCATTCAATGGTGCAAGACCAATTCCCCTTGTTACACAGCTCATAATAACCCAAGTAAGACTTTCCGGATGAAGAAAATATAACATCTACCCTGCCATTGCAAGAACGGCTCCTGCGAGAGCAATGTTTCTTTTTCCAAACATTTGAAGAAGAAATGGACATAAAAAAGTTGCTGCAATCAAAATTCCAGTTTCCATCAAATACAATGCACTGTAAAGCCACGAACTATTATGAAAAATATATTTACAATAATATGAAAGAATCGTTCCTGTCACACAAAAGATAACATTTTGCATCATCCATAAAATTAGGACTGCCCAGAAATATTGGTTTTTGATCAATGCTCCAAGTGCTTTTTTTATTGGAATCTTTCCCTGTTTTTCTTTTGCTTTAATCTGAACATTCTCTTCACATTTCATAAAGCAAAATTTTTCACGTCCGCGTTTTGCGATCGGTAATGGTATATCAAAAGATTTTACCGGGAACAAATCCTGTTCTACAACAACCCATCCATCATAATTTTTCTCTTCCATAACTTTATGAAGCTTAGCAAAATCAATGCTTCCTTTTCCTGGTTCTACCATGATATCTTCTGTCACTGCTTTTGCAAAAGACCATTTTTCTTCATCCATCTTTGCTTTTACTGCTAAATCACAGTCTTTAATATGAATATATGGAATTCGATCGGCATGTTTTTCATAGAAAGAAATCGGCTCTCCCCCTCCATAAACATGATGTCCTGTATCAAAACACAACTGAACATTTGTATCTCTTAACAATGCTTCTATCTGTTCTTCTGTCTGCACATGGCAATCTACATGAGGATGAAAAGTTCCAATCAGTCCATACTTTTCTACATGATCTGCTGCCCTTTGTACATTTTTACAATATGTTTTCCATTGTTCCTTTGTCAGGTTTGGATCCATTACATATTCTCCAGTTTCCAGATCTGTATACATACTTGGAAGAAGTACAATATATTTTGCTTCTTCAAAATGACTTAAAAGAGCTACAATATCATCGATTGTTTTGCACATTTCATCTATAGAAGCATCATCTAGGAAATCCCCTCCGACAGTTCCTGCTACCAAAGATAATTCTCTTTTCTCAAGTTCATCTTTTAATTCTGGATATGTATTTGGGAAATATCCCCATGGTCCCAGTTCCACTCCATCATATCCTGCTTCTTTCATCTCATCCATACACCGATTCCATGGTGTCTGTTTTTCATATTCTGGGAACCATACACCCCATGAATCTAGTGCTATTCCCACTTTTATTGCCATCGCTTTTCTCCCTTCCTTCTTATTTTACTTTTACCCATTCATTTGTTTTTGCAGACTTTAAAATTGCTCCTACCGTACGATCAATCTTATATCCAAATTCAAAGTCACATGCGTACTCTTCTCCTTTTGTCAGCGCTGCAAATAACTCATGCACTTCAAGGATCTTCATATCATTATATGCAATAGAAATTCCTCCTGCTGGCTGGAATGCAGAATATCCTTTATGTTTTGGATTTAACAATACTGTTCTAAATCCTCTATCTACTTCATCATCAGACTGGAAATAAACTTGTACTTCTCCCATACGTTCCAGATCATAAAATACAGATCCTTCCGTTCCCTGAATTTCATAAGCAAGATAGTTTTTACGTCCGGTTGCTACACGACTTGCAGCAATTGTTCCAACAGCTCCATTTGCATATTTTGCCATAAATGTAATAATGTCTTCATTTTCTACATCAGCCATTTCAGTGGATCCAGCTTTCTTAGGTCCTTTGGAAATACGGTTGTCGCCATCGCATTGACTTCTGCAATATCTCCCATAATAAACTGAGAAACACTTAACAGATGAGAACCAAGATCTCCTAATGCTCCACATCCTGCCAGTTTATTAATATGTCTCCATATAATAGGAAGAGATTCATCCAAAAGCTGATCCTGATCATAAGTTCCAGTAAAGCGCATAATCTTTCCTAATCTTCCACTCTGTACCAGTTCTCTTACATACGCATTGGCCGGATTCATTGTATTATTAAATCCTACATAATTGATAACCCCTTTTTCTTTCGCGAGCTGTGCAAGTTCTTTAGATTCTTCTGGTGAAATTGACAATGGTTTTTCACAATATACATTTTTTCCGTTTTCTAATGCTGCTTTTGCAACTTCATAATGAAAGGCATTTGGTGTTGCGATATCTACAAGATCGATATCTGGATCTGTCACCAATTCTTTCCAATCCGTTGTAACTCTCTGAAAACCAATCTTATGCTGTGCCTCTTTTGCACTTGCTTCATTTGTATCTGCTACCATTTCAAAAACTGCGGTTCCATAGTCTGGTCCAAACAGCATCTGTGCGTCTAAAAATGCACTACTGTGCGCTTTTCCCATCCATCCTGCACCTACAAGTCCAATACGAATTTCTTTCATCTTCTTTTCCTCCATAAAATTTTAATTACCATTTCATCATTACCATACAACGAAAATGAGTTACATATTTATCCTGATCTATGTTTCTTTCTTTTCTGATGTTTGACTATATTATAGCCATTGATTCTTCAAATGTCATTTCAATCAATACTCATATTCTATACAAAAATTACTTTTTATGATATACTGTATTCACTTATTATTTTTTATGACAGAAAGGAAGTATCTCTTATGAAAATTGAAGACCGCGGTGTGATCGAACCATCCTTTATGGATTTTACAACTCCATCAAAATTTGCCAGAGAATCTCTTTACTATATTTCAAGATATGGACATTTTTATTGTACAAAAGACTATTGTATTAAAAGAGATTTTCTCGACTCATTTTTGCTTGTCTATATCGTTCATGGAAATTTCAATATAGAAACCCAAAATCAAATTACAGAAGCTTCTGAAAATCAAATCATTCTTCTTGATTGCCATTTTGCACATAAATATTACTGCACTACTCCTACAGAATTTTTGTGGTTTCATTTCAATGGAAATGGCAGCCAACAATACGTTGATTTTTTGCATGAGAAATTTGGATTAATTTTTGAAAACACACAAAGTCTTCGCCATTCCCTTTTATCTATTTTGACCTCTCTACAAACAGCATTGATCAATGAACATCAGGTCTCTTCTAATTTTTCTTCTATTCTTAGTCGACTAGCTGTTCCTGAAAATACAACAATGATTTCTGATCATCCATTAAATCCTTCGGTTTCTTATATCACAAAGCATTATGCCCAAGAAATAAATTTGAATGATCTTGCACACTCCTGCGGACTTAGTGTCTCTCATTTTATCCGTAGTTTTTATCAATATACAGGGTATACTCCTCATGGATTTCTTCTTTCTTTTCGAATTCGTCAGGCGAAACAACTTCTTCTTACAACAACAAAGACGGTAGAAGAAATCAGTGAACTTTGCGGTTTTAACAGTGCTTCCCATTTTGCACGTGCATTTCGAAAACAAGAATCCATGAGTCCTTCTGAATTTCGAAAAATGTCTTTTTAATTTTTTGTTTAAATGGCAATAAAAAAAGATATCTAGTGATAATGATCAATCATTCGATATCTTTTTATTTTTATTAAATTTCTGTTCTGCCTTCCAGTGCGCGAAGCAAGGTAACTTCATCTATATATTCAAGATCTCCTCCTACCGGTACACCGCTTGCAATTTTGCTGACTTTAATTCCTGTTGGTTTTACCAGCTTACTGATATACATCGCTGTTGTTTCACCTTCTAAACTGAAATTCGTTGCAAGAATCAATTCTTTGACATCTCCCTGAAGTCTTGCCATTAATTCTTTTAAACGGATATCTTCCGGTCCGATCCCAAGCATTGGCGAAATTGCTCCGTGAAGCACATGATAAACACCTTCATATTTCCCAGTCTTTTCATACGCCATAAGATCTCTTGTATTTTCTACGACCATAATCGTACTATGATCTCTCTTATCACTGGCACAGATCGGACAAAGTTCCTGATCCGTTAATGTGCAGCATTCTTTACAATAATGGACATTTCTTTTTGCGCTGATGATTGTATCAGAAAGTTTTTTTACCTGCTCTTCTGGCATATTCATAATATGAAATGCCAAACGTCCTGCTGATTTTGGTCCAATACCAGGCAGCTTTCCAAGTTCTTCAATCAGCTGTGTAATCTGATTGCTATAATAATCCATAATCTCTTAGAATGGGAATCCTCCGCCCATTCCACCTAAGCCACCAGTAATCTTGCCCATCTTTGCCTGAGAATCTTCTTCCATTTTGCGAAGAGCTTCATTTGTTGCTGCAACAATTAAATCCTCCAACATTTCAATATCATCTGGATCTACAACTTCTTCTTCTAAAGACACAGAAACAACTTCTTTCTTTCCAGATACAACAACTTTTACAACTCCTCCGCCAGCAGTTGCTTCATATGTGGATTCTTCCAATTCCTTATTTGTTTCCTCCATCTGTTTCTGCATTTTCTGTGCCTGTTTCATTAACTGATTCATATTTCCGCCCATTCCCGGAAATCCTCCTCGTTTTGCCATCTTTTTTTCCTCCTGAATTTATCTTTTTTATTTTATTATACTACAGGTTGATGATCTCATGCCAGTGCTCAGTGATCACACGAACATTATTCCTCAATCTTTACGTCCATATGGATGCAATCTAGATTGATCATATCTGCATCATCCCGTGGATTTTCTATAATTCCAACTTCTAAATTGACATCTCTTCCAGACTGTCGATTTAGTTCCTGCCTTAAAGTTTCAATTCTCTCTGGCTCATCAAGAAAATATCCACTCTCCACATTCATTTCTTTTGGAAACATTACTTTTAAAGCTGTCCCATCTTCATTCACTGTCAGCGTAGCTCGCTGAAGACAAAATTTCATTTGCGGGGAAAGATTTCTTTTGACATCTCTCCAATGATCTACCAGTTCTGTTAATTCTTCCACTTTAGCTTTTGGAAACTTTTCTTCTAATTGCTGCCTTACATTTTTGGGCTGTTGCGTTTTTTCCTGAATCGGCTGTACCTCTTTCTCTTGCACATTTGCCTGAACTGTAATCCCCTCTTTTAAAAGCTTCTCCAACTGTCCTTCCAGTAAACGAACTCTTTCAAGAATGCTACCTTGATCAGATTCCATTTGTGGCTGACAAAGTTTCATCATTTCTACTTCAACAAGAACTCTCTTAGAAGTTGCAAATCGAATCTCATTCAATAGATCTGATAAAATTCTGATATAGCGGATTAACATTGTTTCATTTACCTTTTCTGCTTTTTCCTGCAGCAATTTTAACTGGTCTGTAGAAACATCAAGCGCTTCTCCTGCAGCTGCTCCTTTTCCAACAAGCAAAAGATTTCTCAAATACCAGAGAAAATCTGTAATAAACTGGGACCATTCCCTTCCTTGTTGAGAAGTTTCTGATAAAAGATCCATTACTGCCGTTATATTATGATCCAGGATATCATCCAGAAGATCACTGTAAACTTGAATATCAACAGTTCCAAGAACTTCAAGAGCGTTGTCATACGTAAGTTTTTTTCCAAGATAAAAGGCAATGCACTGATCCATCAGACTCAACGCATCACGCATGGAACCATCTGCCATTCTTGCAATATAAGCAAGCGCCTTATCTTCAACTTCTACCTGCTCTTTATTCATCAAATTTCTAAGCTGATCCTGAATTGTCTGTGCTGTAATACGATGAAAATCATAACGCTGACATCTGGATAAAATAGTAATTGGAATTTTATGAACTTCTGTTGTTGCCAGAATAAAAATCACATATTCCGGTGGTTCTTCCAATGTTTTTAATAGTGCATTAAAGGCTCCAATGGAGAGCATATGCACCTCATCAATAATATATACTTTATATTTTCCTGAAGCCGGTGAATACTGTACCTGTTCTTTGATATCGCGGATATTATCAACACCATTATTAGACGCCGCATCAATTTCGATGACGTTCATAGAACTTCCTTCCATAATCTCCTTACAAGTTTCACATTCATTGCATGGTTCTCCATCCACTGGATGTTCACAGTTTACCGCTTTTGCAAGAATCTTGGCTACCGTTGTCTTTCCGGTTCCTCTTGTACCACAAAATAAATAAGCATGTCCAATTCTCCCGGTCTTAATCTGATTTTTTAGTGTTGTTACAATATGATCCTGACCTTTCACTTGATCAAATGTAGTCGGTCGAAATTTTCGATATAAAGCCATATAAGACATAACGGTCCTCCTTTCTTCCTGATTTTTTACTTCTGAAACATTGTAACATAATCACAACCATTGGAAAAGGGCAAAAAACATCGAACTTTTGCCGACTGTTTTCATTGCGAACATATCTTTTTATGCTCATAATAATAAGTAGAAAAATAGACAGGAGAGATGAAAAATGAATCAGCCTTATGAGCTTACGACATTTTCACACGAGATAAATAATTCATTGACCTTAATTTACGGGCAGCTTCAGTACATAGAAAATACGAAAGAAGAGTTGAAAAAAGATAAACACTGGAAACAAATGAAAGAAGATTTTTCTTCTTTATTTGATCTAATCCGACAGGTTCTTACTCCTTCTGCTCATGCAGCTTCTGCTGCTATGGAACCTCAAGATCTGATTGGAATCTTTCGTGAAGTCCGCTCTTCCTGGGCTTATCGTTTGAATCGTGAAAATATTGGCTTTTATATTCAGGCAAATCCTCCGGGACCTTATTATGTTTACGGATCTAGATCCAAACTCCTACAAATGTTCCACAATCTAATATCAAATGGCGTCAAAGCAATCGAACAAAAGAAAGGTCCTGCAAAATCACCAAATATTACCATTCATTTAAGTCAGGAGCAGGGACATATTGTATTAAATATTTCTGATACAGGAATTGGTATGACAAAAGAACAACAGACAAGAGCTTTCTACCGTGGAGTTTCCTTTCTTCCAAAAGGAAATGGTATTGGTCTGTCTGTTGTTCATGAAATTGCACAGGAAATGCATATTAAAATTCATATGGATTCTGCCATCAATCAAGGCACAACCTTTACCCTTGTTTTTCCGGCCAGAGAACATACAAAACAAAGGCCAGTATAAATCCTGCAACACATCCCCCGATATGAGCTGCATTGTCTGTACCACTGCTTTGAAAACCGTGGTACAGACTTCCTGCAATCATAATAAAAATCCATGGTCCATCAAAATCGTTTAATTGTTTTCTTTTACATAAAAATATTGCTGCCAATGCTCCGCAAATTCCAAAAATTGCTCCGGAAGCTCCAACAGACATTGTATGATCTCCAAGCATTCCATAATAAAGAACAGAAACCAGACTGCCAAAAATTCCTGAAGCTGTATATAAAATCAAATACCGGATGCTTCCCATAATCTTTTCAAGTCTTGAACCAAGCAACACAAAGACAATCATATTATTGGCAATGTGGTCCAGTCCATAATGAAGATAATTGGAAGTAAGTAAGCGATAAAATTGGTGTTCTTTTAAAACAAGATCTGATCGGCATCCCCAAAGAGCGTAAATCTTTTCTCCATTCCATTCACATAAAAGAAACAGTAAAATATTAATTATTGTAAGAAGAATCGTGACCTTAAAACTTCCAAAAGAAATCTTTTCTTTTTTCTCTGCTTTTTCTTCTCTCATGGCATATAACATTGCAGAAACTGGTTTATATAATTCTGAAAATTGATTTTCCGGGTCTAAAAATGCATGATTTCCGTGTTCAGAAAGAACAATAATCAAAATCGGAACATAAAATCCAAGTGATTCTTTTCCTTCTTTAACTAATGATTTTAAATCTTCTTCGGAAACTAAACTTCCATCTGGATTTTCATCATAAATAACAAAAATCCCCTTTGTCTTTCCATTCAGTTTTTTCGTATAACATGGTCCAGCTTTTGTACTTACCTGTTGATATCCATGAATCTCCAATAATTGAATTATTTTTTGATACATAAACGCCCCCTGAATCTTTCTTACTTCTTTGCGATCATTGTACCATGGAATCTAATACACTGTCTAATCCTGAGTCTGAGTGAACAGGTATTCTTCTTTTGCAATTTTTATTTGATCTCCTTCTTTCAATTGATGTTTTTTTATTTTCTTTCCGTTAATCTTTGTTCCATTTGTAGAATCAAGATCTTCTATCCATACATTTTCATCTTTCAAAAAAAACTTCAAATGTCTTCGACTCACACCTGTCTTTTCAAGAATATAATCATTTCCCTCCAAAAGACTTCCAATCAAAAAGCCATCACAGGAAATGCAGATTTTTTCTTCATCTTCTTTTTTTGGTATCAGATAACCAAGTGGATCTTCCATTAATAATTCTGTTTTCTGATCGTCTTCTAACAATTGAGTTCTTTCTTCTTCCTGCAAAACAGAAATGTCATGAACTTTAGACCGCTTTGCACTTAACTTATAACAAAAATAGCACAAAGATCCAATAAAACATCCAAGCGCAATTATAAAACCAAGAACAAATTTATAATAAAATCCAAACAAAAAAATTCGAATTGCATATGAAATTGCAATTGCGATTGCAATCAAAAAAAGAAGTGCTGATAAAATCATGAAAGCCATATCTTTTTTCTTTCTTGGTTGTATTATTTCTTGTTTGATCTGTTCTTCTTCCTCTTGTTCTGGTAATTGCAGTTGTTTTAATTCCTTGGGCTGTGGCTTCAGATAATTTTTTACCTGTTCCATATTTGGTTTCTCTTTTACAAGGAAGCTATGAAACTCATAATAAAAACGCACTTTCTGTTTATCTTCATAAGAAATCATTTCCATACAATCTTCCAAAAACTGTCTTAATTGTTCAAAAATATTTTCTTCATATTCTGGAAGATAACAAAATACTGGTTTTTGATTTTTTGTCAGAAAAATAAAGTCCTTCTGAATTTTTAAATGATCTAGATTCAAAAGATAGGATTCTGCCAGTTCCATGGAAGAAAAAAAATCATAGAAAAAAGACCTCGGTTCTATCTCTTCTATTTTTTCTGTTAATGGTGTATAAATTCCAGTTTCAAAGCAATAATATTCTCTTCCATTTTCCATTCGGAATTCACAAGGAAGAAGACATTCCAAAGAGTGATTTTTTAAAATATTTTTTTCATAAGAAACAGAAGTTGTTTTCTCAACAATATAATAACTGGAAAGACCTTCCCTAATCCATTGCTCTTTCAATAACATTCCACCTCCTTATCTGGTCAATTTCTGTTAAATTATTTACTTTATAATTCCCCTTATAATAAAATGCCTTTATCTGAAATAATTCTAATAATTGTGTTCCCGGAATTTCCATATTTGCTGTCACATCTACTGTTATTTCCGAATCTGTACACTTTACTTTTACCTTTTCTACATTTTCCAAAAATAAATGCGTCTTTAAATTTTCTTCAATTTCCTCTTTTACCTTACCAGCATAATCATTCTTATTTGAAAATATTTCACCATACAGGCTTTCTTTATTCTTTTCCTTATAAGAAATCTTTCCTGTCTTATAATCATTTCCCATGGCTGTATCTGCTGCTTTTAATGCCACATTTTCCATCGTCCCACAAATAATTCCACAGTTCATAAAATAACAAGCATAAAATATAAATAGAAGAAAGATTGTAAATACTACCGGAAGCAGCAAGCTAGTTTCCACTGTGATATAACCATCCTCTAACGTCCACATCTCTGACAAGGTCCTAACCCTTTTATTTTGCTTTTGTCTTTCTGATATACTGTTCTTTTGAGACCACTGCATGTGATATCGGTATGATAGGCATCTCCTTCTTTTGCCACATACAAACATGAAATATCCTCCTTGTCTTTATGTTTTTTTGTACACTTCTCACACTCTTTGTATTTTGTTTTTCCAGATAAATATTTTTCTACATCATCATCTACGGAGATATCCAGAACAAGATGTGTACAATTAATATCTGTATGGTAAACACTTTGATTTGGTGTTACATATACAGTTCCTTCTACACTGTCATCTTTCTTTGGAACATATCCAGTCATTGACTTTTGACGAATTTTTTGTGTAAATGTTTTTGTGATTGCCGGAAGAAACGGCAATTCTTTTTTTATAGTATAAATTACCGTAGCTTCATATTCTCTCTGATCATTCAATGAAATCAAAGTAGAAAAAGGAAGCACGGCACTTCCACCAACAAGAGAAGAATGATCTAAAAATTTTTTATTCACACTATTTAAAAATCCAAGTTTTGAAATCTCCTTTGAAGCAAGCTGAATCTCCTTTCCCTTTTTCGAAGCCACATAATCATTTATCGCGGCTTGGCGTACAACTTCTTTCAATCCATGTGCAACCTGTCCATGAATCATCAGCATTTCTGCAGCCGATAAGACGAGCAATAAAACAAATAGAAATAATGGAACAACTAGACTTGCTTCAGCTGTCATAGCACCTTTTTCTGAGGCAGAAAAAGATGCCCTCTTGATTTTTCTGGTTCCTTGTTTATCATTTTGAGTTACCTTCATTGAGAAATATTTTTGGCAAGAGAACATCTCTTTCTGCCTCCTTCCTTTAATAAGATACTACCCTTTGAAACATCCATTCCTGTTTTGCAGGTGTCGGTAGTTTCATTCCTCCAAATGCCAGTTTTCTAAGTTTTATATCTAGTTTCATCTGACAAGCAGCTACTGTCTGATTCATTTTAAAATCTGGTAATTTCTGCTTTACATTTGCTTCCATGAGATCCATCATTCTTTTGTATTTTTCCATTTTTTCAGCCTGCATAACCAAAAGCAGTCCAAGATAATCTTTATATGAAACTCCATTTTCTACCGGTTTCCTCTGACAGTTTAATCCTGCAAGCTGCGAAAATTCTAACTGCCATGTTGCCTCACTTTTTAAAAGCGGTACTTTCTTTCCTTCTGCAAGATTTCTTACATCAATCACAGACTCTCCATAAGCAAGTGCAAGCAGCAATAAATGTTTTGCTACTGTAATCAATGTCGGCATCGCAGTAATACCCAAAATAGAAGTGGCAAGCAACATCGCTTCTTCCTGAAATTTTGCATTTGTATACACATATGCTATATTTGTTACAAATCTAAGTGCAATGATTCTCCAGAATACAGAACCAAGATTATCTTTTTCCGTATCTTTTCCTGCAATCAAATATTCCACTTCATATTGCAACCCTTCCTTCTTTTCCTTCGATGTCAGATTATGAAAATATTGGACTCCATACATAATCCCTGGAAATTCTGAGACAAGACTTGGTGATTCTGTCTTTTTACTAAGTTCATTCATCTGATTTTTGCTATCTTCTTTCTCCATAAAATTCCAGGACTTTTGTTCAGACTCATCTTTTTTTCCATATTCTATTGGTACTGACAGTGAAGAAACTTCTTTTTGTCCAAGCACAAGGGAGACGGATCCCTGTCTCAATAATCCCATAAATCCTGTCCTTGGATCTTCTTTCTTTTTTTCTTCCTTCGCTTGTGTTTTTACTTTTTTCTTTTTTGTTTTCTCTTTCTTTTTTTCTTCTTCTTTCTTTTTTTCTTCCTCCTTCATTTTTTCTTCTTTTTCTTTGCTCTCCTTTTCTTCCTTATCCATCTTTTCTTGAATTTTTGGAATTTCTTTTCCGGACTCTTCCTTTTCTTTCCACTTTTCTTTCCATGCAGTCAAAAGATCCGCCGGCATTTGATATTTCATAAACTACCGAATCTGATATTTCAAAACTTCTCCTTCTTCATCCGTTAGAAAAACATCATTAGATATCTGTGTATTCCCAACTTCAAATCGAAAAGTATCACGACTTTCTTCAAGACTCCTTTTTATTTTTTCTGTAAAATCTTTTTCTATTTCTTTTCTATACCTTTGGTCCATTCCGTAAACGTGATACATTTCTTCTAGTTCTTTTTGATAATTACCGCGGGTATGGGAAAGCCCCGCCATATAGGCTCCCATTGCTTTCCCTTTTCCCACATACAAATACACACCTTCTACACAGATACTAATTAAAAGTAAAAATACAAGAAACAGGCTGGCAAGAAAGATACTCATACTTCCTCTTTCATCCCGTAAGATTCTTATCATTTTACACTTCCTGATTTTTCTGTAATTGTCTTGAAAATATTTTTTACTACTTTTTGAATATTAGACTGAAAAATAATAACCAAACCAATTAATACAACAATGATCAAAATAACTTCTACAACGCCCATTCCTGATTCATCTTTTAAAAAACTTCTCATGGTAATTTCCCTCCTATGAAAATGTGGACAATGCTGGAAACATTAACAATGTCAAAATAATAACCAGCATTAAGATCATTGGTGCCAGCAGTTTCGTACTCGCCTCCTCTCCCTGCTGTTTTGCATATTCCTTTCTTTCAAAAAAAGCATCCTCTTCTTCTGCTTTCAGGCGTATAAAAAGATCATCTGACCCTCTTGTAATACTCTGAGCAAGCATTGAGGAAAGCTTTCGGTAAGATGCTAAATCCAGCTGATCTCCCAACTCTTGAAAAACTTCTACTTGAGAAACCCCAAAGGAAATCTGCCGGCAGCATTTTCCTATTACTTCATAAACAAACATCGATCGTCCGCTTTTTTTATATTCTTTATAAATTTCTTCAAACACATTTGGTACACTCATTCCAATTTCCAAATACAAAACAAGTTTACTGATAATAATTGGGTATTCTCTGCGCGCTTCTGCCTTTACAACAATAGCCTGCTTTTTATAACGTTCATTTTCCCGGTACCATAAATACACAATAATAAAAATTCCAAGGAAAATGATGGTTGGAAATTTTTGATTCTCTCCTTCCACAGAAATTTTGTTTCCCTCTATTTCCTTTGGAATCGAAAATTTCTGTTTCGTTAAATTATTTTCTTCCATTTTTCTAATCATTGCCATAAGCTTATCTGCTTGTGTTACTTTTTTCTTTCCTTTCCTTGGAACGACACAAACTGGTGTCTTAAAAATTTCTTCTTGCCCTTGGCATTTCATTCTCGCTGTTATCCATACAATTACCGGACTTTTTACATCATCCAAAAAAACTTTACCTTCCGTATTAATTATGGTAAGATCATCACTTTCCCATTGAAGCTGTATATTTTCTCCAGGTATCTGCTCTGGCATATTCAGATTTTCTTTGACTTCATTTAAGGATTTATTATTTCCTTTTAAATACTTTTCTAAGTATTTCTTACCCCTTTTTAATACCTGTGTTATTTCACTTTTTTTATAACCTCTTGGACGAACTTCAAGTTGATAAGTTTCCTTTCCTTCTTTTGTTTTGATTTCAAGAGACTCTTCTTTTGCATCTTCCCCTCGATCATTTCTTGTAATTACAATTTCACGATCCTGCGTCACATATGCTACAGCCATTGCTGCCAAACCAATGATAAAAATAATAGCGAAAATAAGAACCTGACGAACTTGCCTGCACAGACTTTCTATTACCTGTTCCTCGAGCTGCTTTCTATTACCAGCAAATGAATTTTTAATTACTTTTTTTCGTTCCTCCACAAAAGTTTGCGGCAATTTTCCTACAATCTTTCTGGTCCATTTATACTTCAATGGCCACCACCCTTTCTGCCCAAACATTCGCTACTGCCAAAAGCGCAAGACTTACCGTGGAAAGCAAAATTCCTGGAATACTTTCATAAAGATTTTCAAAATACCCTGGAGTCGCAAGTCTTACATATAGAAGAATTCCATAAGGCATAATCGACATAATTTTCTTTTCCATTCTCTTTGCTGCAGTCATCGTATCAATCTCTTCTTTAATTTGCATTGTCTGATTTAAATGATCTGCACTTTTCCCTATGATTTCAATTAAATTTCCACCATTTCTTCTGACAATCGATACAATCTCTGCAAACTGAGCAAGTTCTTCAAGCTGAATACGATCCGCCATAACAAGAAGCCTCTTATCGACAGGTTCATTAACTTTCAATGAAGTTGTTAACATTTCTAATTCTTTTACAAGCAAACTTTCGTCTTGTTGTTGCTGATGTTTCAATTCTGCACATGCCATTTTCAATGCATTTTCCATAGAATATCCAACAGAAAGTCCATTACTGATCAAAAGCATCATTTCCCTGAAATCTTTTCGAAGATTTTCTCTTTGCTTTTTGAATTTTTTCTTTCTTTGATATTTCATCCATGGAAACAAAAATGGAGCCATAAACATAATTAAGAAAATGCGATCATAAAATAACCAACAGATAAATAGTCCAAGCAATATGCCATATAACAATTGTTTTTTCTCATATCTCCACTGTCGAATCTCGTTGGGAAATTCTTTCCATAAGTGTTTCATAATTTGCATACTGTCCATACTCCTTTAACTTTCTTATGTTTTTAAGTTTCTTTCCAGTTTTCATATTTCCATTTTCATCAAGAAAAAATAAGGGACGTACTGCTATCTCTCCATCATAAATTTCACCAACTTCTACAATTTCCATCAATCTCCTTCTGCCATCGGGCAGTCTGCCAAGATGCACAATGATATCAATGGCTGAAGCCATTTGTCCACGAATTGCTCCTACCGGCATATCAATTCCCATAAGAACCATTGTTTCAATTCTTCGCAGCATATCTGCCGTTCCATTCGCATGACCAGTTGAGATACTTCCATCATGACCGGTATTCATAGCATTTAACATCGACAAAGCTTCTTCTCCTCTGACTTCTCCTACAATAATTCTGTCGGGTCTGGATCTAAGAGCTGCTTTAATTAAATCTTTCATGTCTACTTGATGTTCTCCAGCCACATTTGCATTTCTCATTTCCAGCCGAACCATATTTTCTATCCCATTCAATCGCAATTCTGCTGAATCCTCAATTGTCATAATTCTTTCATTTTTTGGAATACAATTCGATAGACCATTCAACAAAGTTGTCTTCCCACTCCCTGTTCCTCCAGAAATAAAAATGTTATATCTTGCCTGTACAAGAATCTTTAAAAACTCTCCAATCTCTCTAGAAAAAGCTTTTCTTTCATAAAGCCATTCTAAAGTCATTGGCTCACTTGCAAATTTTCGAATTGTCATCGTTGCTCCATCCAATGAAATTGGCGGCAAAATAATATTTACTCGAGAACCATCTTCCAATCTGGCATCTACAATTGGCTGCATTTCATTAACAATACGATTTGCTCTTGCTGCTATCTGTTGAATAACTTGATATAACTTGTCCTCACCAGAAAAGGCATGAGGATAACGAAACAATTTTCCACTCCGTTCAATGAAAATATGATCATATCCATTAATCATAATTTCTGTTACTTCCTCATCTTCCAAAAGATCCTGCAAAATATCTAACTTACGCAATCCATAAAATACATCCCGACTTAATTTTACTTTTTCCTCAAGAAGCATTGGATTGTTTCTGGAAACTTTTAAAATTTCTTCCTGAATCACATCCTGAAGTTCCTTATCTGTAATATCCATTGTAAAATCCAGACGTTCCATTACCTTATTTTTTATCCATTCCTTCATAATCCCTTTGCCACTTCCTTCATCGAACGATTTTTTCTTAATAATATTTCTTCCATCTTTCCACGACTTTTTCCTCCATAACGATTCGTCTGCTTTATAAAATTCAAATAAGCTTGTGTTTTTGTTTCCTGTTCTGTTACCGGAATATATACCTTGTCAAAAAGTGAGAAAAATACAGGTCCCGGAAGACAGGCTGTTCCAGCATCAATCACAAGCAAAATCTGTGCTTTACGAATTTCCTGAAAAAAATATTGAAAATCTTCTATAGAAAGTTGACGATAGTCCATATAACACCCAGCCCCTGGATAACCCATTACTCCCTCTAAAAGTTGTGCATGTGCGCGAAAATATTCTGCACAGTTTTCTTTTCGTTCACGTATCTGAAAAAGCAGCTCATCTGTTTCTTCCTCTTGTGCCATAAATCGATGATATGGTTGCATGCCAAGATACATCATTTCATATCTTTTAGCAATTTCCAAAGAAAGTTGCGTTGTTTCTATTCTAGAAGATGGAGAGTAAACCCCATAAATCATTGGTTCCTCCAAGCGCTGCATATTCATATAATCGTATAAATCTTTTGCAACCTGCGCTGCACTTGGAAAATTTTCATTCTGAATTCGATATGCAGGAACTTCTCCACAATAATGGGAAGACTCTGAAAGAATTAGACATTGAAACATTCCTTCTTGTTCTTTTTCATAGAGTTGTTCTTCATCTTCAAAAAAACAAACCGTCATCGGATATTGTTTCTGATGGTTTAAATACTCCATCAGCCGCTTGCCATAACGTTTATCCGGATGATAGATCCCAGTACAGATCTCTCTTTTCAGAACATCCATAACAGCATCCCTCCTGCATACATCGTAAGATAAGCCAAAAGAACTCCAACGGAAAAATGTAAATAAGCATCTTTGCTACTGCTAACCTGTGCATTGTCATAGGAATGAATATGCCCTGATTTCAGGCATGTGGAAATGAAATGATAGAGATAAGAAAATCTCTGACGAAATGCTTTGTGCTGCCATAAAAAAATTGCGGCGTAAAGGCCATTCCAGAAAAATGACAACACGAGAAGCTGAATAACAAGTCTTCCTCCAAGCGGCATCCCGCACACCATAAGAAGTTTAACATCACCGCCTCCAAGCACTCCAAGATAAAAAAGTCCGATACACAAAATAAATGGAATTACTGTTCCCGGAAGAAGATCCTTTAATCGATATCCATAATAAAGACAAATACCTGCTGTAATCAGTGCACCTCCTCCCGTTAACAGATTTGGAATCTTAAAATCTCTCCAGTCAAAAAAGACCGCTGCAAATAAAAAAATAAACATCCATACAATCATGTCTCTTCCCTCCTCCTTTTTCCTTTGTTCCATTA
>SKEG01001405.1_pt1 | contig 18992 bp, 18 predicted proteins | sample 4826631 | NCBI WGS metagenome assembly SKEG01 (sample SAMN11008815, study PRJNA524170) | human gut metagenome | biome: Human fecal sample; material: Feces; isolation source: fecal sample from pouch patient p26, p34, p50 | host: Homo sapiens | place: Israel: Tel-Aviv | collected 2016-11-02
ATATTAAATTCAACGATAAAGACACTAAGAAAAAATTTGACAACTATGTAAAAACGACTTATGGAGGTGATCAATAATGAAAAAGACACCTATACTACTTGTATGTGCAGCCATGATGTTGAGCGCATGTTCTGGAGCAACTGCCACAATTAAAGATAAAGATGAAGCCATCATGACCATTGGCAATACAACATATACAAAAGGCGATGAATATGATTTATTAAAAATTTCAACAGGTACAGATCTTACAATGGAACTTGTTAAGCAAGCAATCTATAAACAAGAAGTTAAAGTAACCGATGGAATGAAAGAAAAAGCCCAAGAACAAATCAACAACTATAAAGGAAATATGTCCGATTTTGAAAGTCAAATTAAATCTCTTGGTTATACAAGCACAAAACAATATATGAATAAAGTTTTGATTCCAAGTTTACAAGCAAGTGAATTAACAGAAAAATATTTCACAGACGCTAAAAAAGATGTTCAAAACACATATAAACCAAGTAAAGCTCGTATCATTCAATGTGAAAATAAGGCAACAGCTAAAAAAGCATTGAAAGCTTTAAAAGATGGAACAGACCCTGAAGAAGTAGCTTCACAATATATGGTAGATTCAGCCACATATTCAGGAAAAGAAACATTAATTACAACAAAGAAAACAGATATTTCCACTCGAATGATCAATAAGTTATATAAGGCAAAAAAAGCCGGAGTCATCGATGAAATTTTCACAAACGAAAGCAGTGGAACAACATATGCTTACGTTGCCGTATTAGTAACGAACACATACAAAGATATTAAAGATGAAGTCTATACAACATTAAGCAGTGATGATGATGTCAAAAAAGCTTGTCTTGTATATTACTTAAAGAAATACAATTTTGAAGTGCATGATCAAGATGTATTCGACAATTTAAAGGCAAACAATCCAGAATATCTAGTTTCTAGACCGGATCTTGCGAAATCTAAAGACTAATAAAACGCCAATAGACAAATGTCTATTGGCTTGTTTTTTTTCTCATTTCATCGAGTTCAAACCGAAAATTGAACTCTTCTATATCCTGCAATCCAATATAGTAAAGACAATCAATATCTTCATGATCAAATACGTAACAAGAATCCTTATCCATATAGCCTTCTGGCCATAAACATCCTGCATAATCATACACTTTCTTTGTCCTTACATTTTGTTGAAGACGCCCAATAATCATTAATCTTTTAGTTCCCTCTTTTAAAGTCACTACACTTCCAATTGGTAATAAATCTTTCATTTAACCTCCTTTTAATAGCTCACATTGATTTTAAAGCCCAGCCCCGCAATAAAACCAAGCTTAGATCCAATTTCCCACTCTCTATTTGAAAAATGATATGAAAAGTTTGCCTCAGCACTTCCAACACTCCCTTGTGCAGTTAAAGTTACTTTTGCACCAAGAATATTTAAAACACAACGCGTTTCTCCTCTTAAGGCTGCAACACCAACACCAGCCTCAAACGACTGCACCTTTTTAGAAAATACGGCCTTGCAATTCGCATACGCCACACCGACTTGTCCTGTTGCACGAGCACTCGCATACACTTTTGAATTACCAATACGTGCATTCACCGTTGATGATAATAAGGCAACACTAGCCTCACCTTGTAATACAACACGAGGATCAAATTTTTTATTTTTCCATAACCGAGCACTTATACTCGATTTAATTTCTCCATCTAATATAGCCGCATTGGCCCCCACATGAAAACAATCCCTCGTATAGTTTTTATTCCATTCCTTTAATGAAGCTGTATATCCGATTGAGCCATAAGAATATCGACTTTGTTTAGTCAGCTGCGAAACTAAATTCAAGTTTACATACTTAGTGAAATTATGTTTACCAGGCTGAAACAACAATTGTTTGTTTTCGGTATTCTCGATTAAATTAGCACTTTTCGATAAATAATTCGAAATATCCATAATTTCTTTTGCGATACGATTTTGTCTTTCCTTTAATGCAGGATTCTTTAACGCAATATTTCTTGATGCCAGTAAATTATATTGTGCACTTAAATTCTTACAAGAAAGACTATCGGCTTTCATGATTTAAAATTTCCTGTATTTGTATCTGAATCAAATATTGAATTCGCGATACCTTTTGATTTACATAGACAAACTCTTCACTCGATACTGCATTTTTTGTTTGATTCAAAAGAGAGCTTAAATCACTTGATAATACTTTATAAAATTGTATCTCATCCATGATGCATCAAATTTTGTTCGTTTTCCTGATATAGATTTGCGGTTTGATGTAAATATGTAGAAAAACGCGTTAATGTTTCTAAATACGACATCATAGCAGGATTTAATGTTTGAAACTGTTCCATAAAATATTTAGATGCAGGAGACTGCCAAATCGATTCCACATAATACATCTTAGATTCAATTTCATTAAATACTGTACGAATCTCATTGGCATACGCATCGACTTGTTTTGAATACGCCATTACATCTTCACTAGATATTTGAATTTGTGTCATAACCATTCCTCCTACAATAATAATTTAGCTTGTTGAACACGATCTTGTTGAAGCTTTTCATAAACCGATGCTGTTTGTTTTAGAACATTACTATATTCTAAAATCACTTGATACATTTCATTTAGGCTTGGTCTAAATTCTTCTAACTGATTTTGAAACGCCAAATGATCTACACCCTGCCAAATGCTTTGCATCTGCTCCACTCTTTTATATAAATTTTGAATTAGATCATTATAACTATCCGCTTTGTTTTTCACATAGACACTTGCTTGATATACTTCTGAATAATCCACTGAAATTTTCATAAATAAATTTACCTCCCATAAATCAACATATCGCAATGCGCAATATGATTTTCTTTAAATGTTTTATTCAAATCCAAAAAACACATTACCGTAACATTAAACACATATCGTACTTCATACTCTAAAAACTCATCAAAAAAATCTTGTACTCGATACGACTCAGAAACAAAAATCATCTTTCGATCAAAAGAAAGATATATGCCGATCTCATTCATAAACTCCAATCCCTTCATTTTGATCTTTAAAAAATACACAATCAAAGCTTTCATAAGGAAGTTTACGCCTCAATGTATATCCATACTCCTTCAATCCATAGCCAACCCACAATACTTGCGCCTGATATAAAGCTTTTTGAAATTCTTCATTTGTCAATTGTTTAAAATCTACACAAATAACATAAATATCACTATTTGAACCTAAGTCTGAACAAATTTTAAGATGTGAAAGATTCTCACATAACTTATAAGCTTTACACTTATATTCTTCATGCATGTATAAAATATAAAGTTTTCTTTTCTCATCAATAAACACAGGGCGATCACTCTGACTTTCAAAGCCAATACAATTTCGTTCTTTTCGATAAGAAAATGGCTTACACGCTCTTCTTTTTAAATTGGATTCACTTACTCGATTATAAATACACTCTACATATGTATTTTCATAACATGTCATGTTTAGATAAGAAGGCAATTGGTAGGTGTCAAAATATATTCTTTTATCATCCAAACTATCCACATCAAATACATACTTACTTTGTATCCATTTCAATCGAGTGTTCTCATTTCCCGTAATAATAAATGCACGCACATTTTCATTCAATAAAGATAAATCAAGATTTTCATCTTCAAAAACAATACAAACTCCACTTTGAATCTGATGAAAACACCTAGATTTAAAAAAGTTAAAATCCACATAATCATTGAATACATGAGTTCCATATACATAAATGGTTTCATCCTTAAAGTAATTTATTAAGCTATATACAATATCCATACTCTTTGTATATATAAGCTGTAAATGATCAAAAACAAGCTCACACTGCTTTTGTTTAAATGGTAAATCCAAAATTACAAAGTCCTCTTTTGAAACTTTCTTTGGCAACAATACCCATGATTTTTCTTCTTTCAACACATTGATTTTTTCTTTTAATGCATCTATTACACGCTTACTTAAATGTTGCTTAGATTGGATAACTTCTTTTCGCTCATTGATTTCACGCCAAGACTTTTCATCAACATATTTTTGTAGATAAAAACTTTTACATTCCAAACTCTCATTTTTTGTTTGTAGAACCATATCCCCTGGATTCTTTAAAGTATAAGCCTTTTCGTTTTGTAAAATCTCCCGACTATCCTGTACATTATTCACATGAAAGCACGCCTTCCAACTTGTATTTGACATAACTTGATCATCAATGATTCCCAAAGGCTTTTGTGTACTTAGGACTAAATGTATCCCTAAAGACCTTCCAATACGTGCAATTTCTTGAAGCTGTGACATAAATTGCGGAAAACGAGTCTTTAATTGCGCAAACTCATCCACAAATATCCATAGATGCGAGAGTGTGTGCGTTTCATTATAGGCATTGATATCGGCTACTTTTGCCGCTAAAAATAAGCGTTGCCTTTTCTCCAGTTCATAATTCATACTCATAAAAAAACGTTCCATGGATTGTGCATCCAGATTTGTAACAATTCCTGCACAATGCGCAAATTCATAAAATGGCTGTCCAAAAGCACCTCCTTTAAAATCAATTAATATATATTGAAATTGACTTGGAGCATTATGCCAAATCATCATCATCAACAAAAAACTTATAAATTCACTTTTTCCAAATCCTGTCATACCCGCAACCAATCCGTGAGATCCATATTTACGAAAATCCATATACACAATTTGATTGGATTCACGCATTCCAACAGGAACCCTCATCACATAGCGCTCTTTTCGAATGGGTCCATTCGCAATCAGCTCTTGATAAAAGTCCATATTCTGTGATTTTAAAAGATATCTTTTTTGATCTTTATTTATATTGGAAATACATATATTTTGAATACAATAGTCATAATGGAAGGATGGTTCTTTCTTTCCTATATAGATCAAACAATAATACTCTTTCGGCTGACATTTTAAATCCATAGTAACCACTATGAATTCTGAATTCGACTTTTCATTCACAATACAAAATGGATTCAATAAAACATCTTTTATTTCATCAAAATCTTGCAGCCACAACCACTTACGCATCGTATTTGAATACCACAAATAGTTCTCAAACAAAATCAAGCTCTCTTCTATATTCCCTTTGATCCAACACACTTCCCCTTTTTTTAAGAAGACAGGTTGTAGTATTTTGGAATTTAAAGATTCTATCAATCGCTCTCTTTTTTGAATTAAATCATTTAATGCATGTTCATAAGACACTTCACGATATGAAATAGCACACCACTTTAATTTTGTGCACCCCACATAAACAATATCCTTCGTTTCATGTTTAAAAGTATCCACGTACTTTTTGATATATAGGTTTACCTTCTTTTCAAAATCATGCTTCAACAAGCCCTCTTTTTCATACATTCGTTTTAAATATCCATCATACATATCTAGACTTTTCTGATTTTCTTTTACGCCCAATTTATATTGATAGTTTCGATTATATAAACCATAAATCATAAATGTTACAGCCATTGTTAAAGAGCTGATCATACTCATGAATAGTGTTTCCACGCTTTGTTTTTGAAGATACCCAATCAAAATCGAAGAAATAAAACCAGAACTTGCGATCATACACGATGGCCCAATGGCACTAAAAAGACTCTGTTTACAAACTACACGATGGATTTGTGGCATCTGTATGTCCCACGTTTGTATTGTTGGTAATTGAACATTTAAATTGGATGGATAGAACATGGGTTCTTCTCGTTTTAAATCCTTATTTTCAAAAGGATTATCCACCATATCTACAAGCAGATAATTTTTAAAATAAATCATACGAACATTCGCAATCACAATTTCATCCTGCATGTTTAACTTATATGAATGTACACGCTTAGTGTTCACATATGTACCATTTAAACTGTCTAAGTCTGTCAATACATCCTTTTCAATTTTAAAATGAAACCTGGATACTCCACTTTTATACAACTGTATATTACACAAGCTACTTCTTCCCACTTGAATAGAAGTCTCTATTGGAAAATGACATTGTGTACTTTGTTTTTCATCAAGAAAGAAAGTTGTATGATCCAAGATACAAGATTCATTGCATTTTAATACTTTTTTATTTTGTTTGTAAAAGATACAAACGCCTTGATTTCTTCTCTCAAATTGAAACCTGTCATATTCATGAATGGAATCTACATCAAACCATGCACAATGATCCTTTGTATATATCCAAAGCTTGATCATAATTTAAAGATACGACAAATCCAAGTCCACAATTGTTTTAGAAATGATTTTTTTAAGATTGGTTTTTTAATTTCTGATTTCTTTATCGTAGTAACACCCGAATCATTTTTAGCTTTGACTTCAATAGTCGTTTTTGATTTTTTTAACGATATTTCCACAAAATCATGTCCTAACACATCTTTTTGAATCACAATCTTCTTTCCGTTCACAAAACAAGATTCAATCTGATCTTTGGAAAAAATTTGTACTTTATTCTTTTTTCGCACATAATGAATCTTCGGCTTCAATTTTGAAGTAAGAACTTTTGTATTTTTTTCTAAGACCAATTCATTCTTTTCATTTACACTCCATATTCGTTCAAATGTAGCCACTTCATCACTACGTAGAATCTGTTCACTTTTGGAAACCATTTCTATTTTCTTATCTGGACTAAACATAAATTCATATTCTTTTATTTCAAAATTTGATAATGCATCATAAGTGTACGTTTTAACCTTTAACACATCATCTTTAATCATACGATTGAATACTTTTTCGATATCCATATCCATCAATACACCATTTATGTAATATTCAATACGCATATTTGCATTATTGTCATCGATCAAAAATTCAAATTCAGGTAATTTTTTAATTATTTTTTTATCCAATACCTGTTCATTATTTAGATACAAACTTGTTGATGGAGCCCGCTTATCAATACGTACAATAACCATATCCGAAACTTCATTTCCAAAGGCATCCCTGGCATACGCAAAAACTTTATAGAATAAATCTTTATTTTCTACAGCCTTTAAACAAATATCTTCATTAAACGGATGACGATCTTTGATTCCATCGAGTTCTACATCTACATAAGCTTTCTTTATATATGGAACATACCAATTTAAACCTACAAATACATCTTCATTTGAAACTTTACTTGATGGCTGTAAAGTGATGATGGGAGTTATGTTTGAATATACTATCGATCCTTCTAATGCTTTTTTAATTTGAGGATATCCCTTATGTTCTAGAACAAATGTATACGTTCCATTTGAAGTAAAATCAACTGTTATTGCATCTCGATTTTCTAAATCCAGAGAATAACATAAATCTTGTCCACAATATACCTTCAAATAAAATGGCATTTCACAGATTCCATCAAATTTAAGATCCATCTTATTCTCTTTTGTATATAACGTGTCCTTTAACTCGCATTCAGGAAACACGATTGGTAATATATCAATCTTTCGTTCTACTTCATTGCCCGCAACATCTCTACAAAGAATGCTTAATGTATGATTTTGACTTGTCACATCTATATCAAATTCTTTGCCTTCACAATCCATTTTTTCATCATCTAAATACACTTCTACACTTTTTAAGTTTTCTTCTAGAATCTCAACATGAATTGTTTCTTTATTTTCTAAAGGCAAAACATCCATAATATTATGATTCTTTACCTTAACTACAACATCTGGAATCGTTGTATCTAAAAGAATGGATTTTTCACCTTGTTCTAAAGCATAACCATCCACATCTTTTAATATATAAACGAGTTGTGTAACACCTTCTTTTTGAACATCAATATAAATATGATCGTGACTTAGATCCACTTGTTTTCCATCATAAATAACTAAACTAGAATCCCGGTCTACTTTCTTGTCAAAAAACAATTCTATATTTTGACTCGATGAAGCTACACCATTGATAAACGAATTTGTTTCCTGCCAATAAATATAGTCAGTATAAGCTACATCCTGCATCCAAATCATAAACTCCTCCAAAACGCATATATATCATTCCATCGATTACTTTTTAAATGATCAACAAACACCACAGGTACTTCCATGATCTCACCCTCCTTATTTCGTAATAAAAGTAAATATTCTAAGTAATTACATCCTAAATCTTCAAATTCTTTTGTATACTTCAATAGCTGTGATTCATCCACACTCTCTAACCAAGTACGCACAGGCGTTAATGAAATCTTAAACTCTTCATGAATTGCGATTTGTAGACACTGGTTATATATATCAAGCTTATCTTTTAATAACATGTTGCCCTCATTTGCCAAAGTCATACATCGATTCACACGATTTGCGTTGGGTTTTAAATACATCATAACGAAAGTTTCCAGTTTTGACCCCTTTTTTAAAGACACACGATCATATACATATTGAATCAATGTCGCATCACTTGTAGAGATCGCCTCCTTCATCAAAAATATGGATGCTTGTTCATTTTGGTATACATCATCTAAGATCCAGCCATTTAAAACCCATGTATATAAACGATCTTTTTGATCCGATTCATGATATGCCTTTTCAAACAAGGCAATATTATGATGATAATAGTAGGCATCAAACACATTTTTTGGACTTGTACTTTTTAAAAATAAGAAGACAGACAGAATACATAAAGAAAGTACAACCAAAATGTGAATGAACATATGTAAAACAATCATTGTCTTAAAAGTAGATAAATGAGAAATTCTTCTTTCTTGTTTTTGATGGCACAAAAACACAATGGGCATCATCCAAAATCCAAATAGCTCATGTACTAAAGAGCCAAGTGCATAGATATCACAACGAACATCCTTTTCATGAAGATTCATTAATTCGGGAGCACAATTGGATTTAGATGCCATGATCGCAACACGCGAATGATTCTCAATACATGCATTAAAATCAATTAAATAAAAACGATTCTGATAATAAATAATATTTTCTAATTTCAAATCAATATAGAGATATCCAATTTCATGCAAAGCTTGTAAAACAATCAAAATATCCAACAACAAGCGATACCTTTTAATAAAGCCTTTATATCGTTTCATAAATTGTTTCGCATTCATTCCTGGAATATATGTTTCAACAAAATATTGAGCCATTTCATCTTCAAAACACGTGACTAAACTAGGCGCAAGAAACGAATTCAACTTTGAAAGCACATCGATTTCTGTTTTAAATTGATGTTTATATCGCTTTGTTTCATGGTTTTGACATACTTTTAATATATAAATACAAGTACTCAACTCATCTTGAATACGATATACATTTGAATTGTAAGACTCTAGGATCTGATATCTATCCTTCTTTAAATTCACATTCAACATCGCCAAATCGTACTTTCATCCCATTTTTTAAACGCATCTTTCGCTTGACTTCTTTTCCATTTAAATACGTTTTATTCGTGCTCTTTAAATCTTGAATATAATACCTGTCATTTTCACAAACAATCTTGGCATGTTTTAAAGAGACACTTATATCTTGAAGTCTGACATCACAAATCATAGCTCTTCCCACTAAATTAATTTCATTTGATAAAGCGTATGTATCTTGTTCAATCTTTAAATAAGCAGAAAAGTTTACTTGAACTTGTAAGAGCTGTGTTTTATCTTCCGAACTAGATTCAACAGGTTGATATCTATGAAAAGCTTGTATGGGTTCTTTGACTTTAAATGTCTGTATACGCCTGTGTTTGAAAAAAGAGAATTTTTTTGGATAATATAACGTACGGATATTATCAAGTCCTAAGACAAGATTTGGCAAACTAAACTCTGCACTCTTTAAAAATTTCAATAAAAAGCCAGGAATTTCAAATGCGGTTGTCGTTTGCATAGTCTTTGCGATATACTCAACCCATTTTTCAGACATATCTTTTTGAAACATCCAATTCGAGATTTGTATAGGGACAACCACAAAGGCAAACCGATCGCCAAAGCCGGAAACAAATACATAATCTGGATCAAATAAAACAGGTTTATTTCGATTGGATGCGATAGCCTGTTCAAAAAGTTGATGCAAGAAAATATATCCTTCCTCATTTTCAAATACATATTGACTCAAAAAATCATGTAAAGGAATATAGCCTTCTGTCGCATAAACAATGGATGCGCTTTTTTCATTTGTCAGCATACAAGGAAGACAAAAATCATCATTTGACATTCGATCAAAGATGGATAAATCTAATAAACTTGGATCTTTTAAATGTACATACAAGTGGTTTTCATCCTTTTTATCTTGTTCAATCCATTCGGTCATTTCATCACCTCCATATTCTTAAACGTTTTTAAAAGAGGTTTTTCGAGAAAACTTTCATTATTTTTTTGATTTTTCGCACTTTTTTGTCTAAAATGAAACAATGATGAAATCTTTAACTTATATTCACGTTTATTTAATCCAAACCATACTCAATATTCTTCCTTTTTTCTGGATCGACGTATTTTACGACAATCAAACCTATATTGGAAATCAGTTAAATCACCCCATCTATTTATTTTTGTGGGCACTTAGTTCAGCTTTTGGCTTTTATTATTATTCAAAGAAAATCTGGGAAAAACAGAATGTGAAATACAATAAAAAAAATCATGCCCTAATTTGTCTTGGCATGATTCTTTCCTCTTCAATTCCATATAACAATATTACAATTTTAAAAGATCTACACGTATGGCTATCCATCCTATTTGTCGCTTCATTCATTATGGAATGGTTTTTCTATATTCCTATAAATCTAAATAAAAACTCAATCCTGTTTTTCATCAATACCGGATTGAGTTTTGTGTTCACATTTATGTTTGGCCATATCACAAGCTTTTGTGAGATTTATTTTTCTTTTACTACAACTATTCTACTACATCATTGGTTGGTTTAGGATAAATTTTATCAATTTTAGCTAAATAGTTTTTAGCTTTCTCTACAAAATACATACGATTACCAATCTCAAGAACCTTTTCAAAATACATACGAGCCAATTTATAATCTTCTTCCACAAAGGAAATTAAAGCGATATAGTAACATGAATCCACTTGTTGAAATGGAAAATTTGCCCTTTGAAGCCCTTGTAAATAATACTTCTTACATGTGTTAAAATCGCCATCCATTAAATGAATCTTATTTTCAATAGCTGCCATTTCTTCACTTTGAATCATGATACCAGCACGTCCATAATGTAGACGAATACTTTGTGCTTCTTCTTTACAACGAGATAATCCATCTTCATCTTTTAACATATAATCAATATAAGACATCAATGACCAATATTGTAAAGAACTTGCAGCATCCTTTCTAGGATATGAAATCAATACATCTTGAGCTAATTCTGGATCATTTAAATAAATCAAGCATTGCGCAAGTAATGTATGTTGTTTTAAACGCGTATGTCCTTTTGAATTTGTACAATAGTAAATAACAGCACTCGCACAAGCTTCTGGATTACAATCTTCATATAATAATCTTGTGATTGGTAAAAGTGAAACCGCACGATATCTTAAAACAAGATTAAACGCAAATAAATAGAACATCAACAATACAGCTAGAAGCAACATATTATTGATCAAAATTAAAATCACCAATAAGGCAACAATACCTAAGGCATAGATTCCATTTAATTTACGAACATTTTTACGACATGTCTTTGCGAGTTCTTTATAAGATTCATCTAAATTATGATGGATCTTATACATACGAACCAATTCATCATCATTTGAAAAATTAAATTCTCTACGCTCTTTAGAAATACTAGAGCGTAAACTCAACATTCCATAAATACAAACAATAAATGCAGGAATCACAAGTAGAGTTCCAATATAAATCATATATTCTGGTAAGAAAAATATTAAACACATTACGATCCATGGACTTATATTGAAACGAGCCGTTACATATTGACCAATATAAATAATATTTATAATCCCCGAAATCAATAGGGCATCCCCAAGATATAAAATCCACATATTATTTTGTAGATAGGTCAAAACTTGATTCAATGCTTCTGTATTTACACCTGGAGCTTGACTTAAAGCACTTGAAAACATATCTGAATTAAAATCCACTCCACTTGAAAATACAACTGCACTCAAGCCTAAGCCAACCACAAAAGCGACACTCATCGCTATTAAATGGGATTTACAACGATATTTCCACATATAACCACCTATTTCTTCTCTATAATTCTTGCAGGAATACCCACGGCTGTTGCACCTTCAGGTACATCTTTTAAAAGTACCGCATTGGCCCCTATACGACAACCCTTTTTTAAAGTGATATTTCCTAAACATTTGGCCCCACAACCAATATATACACCATCCTCTAAAGTAGGATGTCTTTTTACATGTTGCTTACCTGTTCCACCCAGTGTAACGCCATGATAAAGCTGACAATCATCACCAATAATTGCCGTTTCACCAATCACAACACCCATACCATGATCAATCATCAATCCACGACCAATCACAGCACCAGGATGAAATTCAATACCCGTCCAATGCCTTGCTCGATTACTTATCCAACGAGCAATAAATGTATGATTGTGCACCCAAAACCAATGGGCCATTCGATGCAAGCCAATCGCTTTGATGTGCGGATATAGCCAAAACACTTCCCATTTAGAATGGGCTGCAGGATCAAGCTGCATTGTTCGATTTATGTTATATAATCCATCACGGATAAAAGATCTCTTGCTTTTTTCTGACATGATAAAATTTTAGTTGATTTGTGTTTAAATTTCAAGTTTAGTGTTTATTTCACATAAACTTCACATAGTGAATCATCTAAAACTTTTCCAATTGAATCATGAATAACTAAATCTGCTTTTGAATCCATGTTCGTACTGTCTCTATTTATTAATACCAAATGTTTACCATGGAAATAATTAATCAAACCAGCTGCCGGATATACAACCAAGCTTGTTCCACCTACAATTAAAAGATCTGCCTGTTCAATCGCATGAACGGCTGAATACAAAGTATATTCATCTAAGCCTTCTTCATATAAGACTACATCTGGCTTAATAATGGCACCACACTTAGGACATCTAGGAATACCATTACTATCCCTATACTTCATCATATCCTCTAAAGAATATTTGGTTTGACAATGGGTACAAGTATTTCTTAATACGCTTCCATGAAGCTCATATACATGTTTAGAACCCGCCATCTGATGTAAACCATCAATATTTTGCGTAACAATAGCCTTTAATTTACCCATCTGCTCTAGTTTTGAAAGAGCAAGATGCGCCTTATTCGGCTTTGCGTCTGAATAAATCATCTGATTAAAATAAAAATCAAAAAACTCTTTTGGATGACTTACATAAAAACTATGTGACAACATAATCTCAGCAGGATATGGATACTTCTTTTTATATAATCCATTATCACTACGAAAATCTGGAATGTTACTCTCCGTAGACACGCCAGCTCCACCAAAAAATACTATATTATTACTTTCTTGAATCCAATCTTTTAAAGACATACTATCACTTCCTTTCTCTATTATACGCCTAAACACAAAAAGAAAGGAAGATAATTCACTATCTTCCTTGAATATCAAATGTATACTCGCCATCTTGACAATCTACATGGATTACATCCCCCTGCATTGCACCAGTCTTAATCATTTCCTTGGCAATCTGTGTTTCAAGATTTCTTTGGATATAACGCTTCATAGGACGAGCACCATACACAGGATCTACACCCATCTTGGCAATCTGGTTATATACGGCATCACTTACATTTAATGTAATGTCACGATCTGCCAAACGTTTTTGTAGTAAACCAACAAACTTATGGGCAATCTTAATAAAGGCTGAATCATCTAATGCGTTAAACACAATAATTTCATCAATACGATTAATAAACTCCGGTTTAAAGTGTCGTTTTACTTCCTCCATATATTTTTCATGGATATTGCCAGATTCAAAGGCATATTGACTACCTAAGTTTGATGTTAAGATAATAATTGTATTCTTAAAATCAACAGTCACACCTTTCGAATCTGTAATACGACCATCATCCAAGATTTGAAGCAATACATTAAATACATCTGGATGTGCCTTTTCAATTTCATCAAATAAGACAATACTATATGGATTACGACGAACTGCCTCTGTCAATTGACCACCTTCATCATATCCAACATATCCTGGAGGTGCACCAATTAATCGTGCCACACTGTGTTTTTCCATATACTCACTCATATCAATACGCACAATGTGTCTTTCATCATCAAATAACTGTTCTGCCAAAGCTTTGGCAACTTCTGTTTTACCAACACCTGTAGGGCCTAAGAACATGAAAGATCCAATTGGACGATTTTCATCTTGAATCTGTGCTTTTGAACGCAAGATCGCATCTGTGACAAGTTCTAGAGCTTCATCTTGACCAACTACACGTTTTTCAAGTTCTGCTTTCAAATTCAACAATTTTTCTCTTTCACTCGCAACCAAACGCGTAACTTCAACACCTGTCCATCTAGAGACGATTTTCGCAATCAATTCCTCATTTACCGTTTCTTGAATCAAAGCATCTTCTTTTTGGTTCGTCTGCTCTTTTTGAATACGAGCCTCTAATTCTGGAATCATTCCATATTGAAGTTTAGCTGCATCTTCATAACGAGCTTCATTACGAGCTTGTTCCAAATCTAAACGAGCCTTCTCCAAACGTTGTTTATCTTCTTTTTCATTGGCCAAGCCACGTTTTTCATCTTCCCACTTAGAATGCATCTCATCACGTTTTGATTGTAAAGAAGCCAATTCACCTTCAATTTCTTCTCGACGCTCAACCGCTCTTTTATCTTCTTCTTTTTGAAGTGAAGTCTTTTCAATTTGAAGCTGCAAGATCTTACGCTGTAATTCATCCAATTCTTGAGGCATACTTTCCATTTCAACTTTTAATGTAGCACAAGCCTCATCTACCAAATCAATCGCTTTATCTGGCAAGAAACGATCTGTAATATAACGATCAGACATTGTGGCAGCCGCAATTAAAGCTTCATCCAAAATACGCACACCATGATAGCTTTCAAAACGATCTTTTAATCCACGCAAAATACTAATTGTATCTTCAACACTTGGTTGTGCAACCTGCACTTTTTGGAAACGACGCTCTAAAGCTGCATCCTTTTCGATATACTTACGGTATTCATTAAATGTTGTTGCACCAATACAATGAAGTTCACCACGAGCTAACATTGGCTTTAATAAGTTAGCCGCATCCATGCTACCTTCTGTTTTACCAGCACCAACTAAGTTATGAATTTCATCAATAAATAAGATGATTTGTCCATCCGATTTTTTCACTTCATCCAAAATGGATTTTAAACGCTCCTCAAATTCACCACGATACTTAGCACCCGCAATCAAAGATCCCATATCTAATTCAATCAATCTTTTCTCTTTTAAAGACTCAGGTACATCCCCCTTCATAATACGCCAAGCAATACCTTCAACAACGGCTGTTTTACCTACACCTGGCTCACCAATTAAAACGGGATTATTCTTTGTCTTACGCGATAAAATCTGCATAACACGACGAATCTCATCATCACGACCAATGATTGGATCAATCTTACCATCACGCACATCCTGGACTAGATCACGACCATATTTCTTTAAAGCTTCTACATTCTCTTCTGAATTTGGCGTATCAAATTTCTTTCCATTACGACGCTCTAGTTCAGCCTTGTAACAAGCATCCTTATTCAAATTAAAAGTTCTTACCAATTCTTTAGAAATATAAGAACGATTAAACAATAAAGCTAAAAATACACTCGCAACCGATAAATAAGTCTCATCATGTTGACTTGCCCAGTTTTGTGCATCTTCAAACGATTTTTGGACTTCATTTGATAAATTTATATTACTTGTCGAGCTCTTTGCGACACGATTTGATTCTTTTTGAACCATCTGTAAAGCACGCGCTTTATCTAAACCAATACGTTCAAATAAACCATCTAATACATCATCCTTAAAAATCGTCTCCAACATATCCACTGTATCCACACTAGGATGTTGGTTAGATTTCGCTAAATTGATCGCATCCATTAAAATTTTCTGTAAACGCTCTGACATTTGTTCGATATTCATAAATAAGCACCTCCTTGTACTTAGCACTCACTCTTTATGATTGCTAATGATAGTATAACACTCTTTTTGGCACTGTCAACACTTAAGTGCTAATATTTTTTGAAAAAGAAAAAAGTAGATTTTCTCTACTTTTCGAATGTGTTACGATTATAAGCTCTTTGCCAATTTACACTAAATTCACCAACCGCAATCTTTGTTCCTGGATGATCAATCATTTGATATAAAACATCACAAGGAACGGTCACAGCTTGAATACCTGCCTTAATCAATTCATGTACTTGATATGTATTTTTAAAGCTTGCCGCAATCACTTTAGCCGGCATATGATTTACTCTTAACATTTCAATCAAATCTTTAACATCTTGTACACCATCCCCATAATTACACATACGATTTGTATAAGGTGCTAAATATTCAGCTCCATTCATAGCTGCCAAAAATGCTTGATCTGCCGTATAGATGGCTGTAGCCAATGTGTGAATACCTAATTTTTTACATTCCTTAATAGCTCTTAATCCTTCATGTGTAACAGGAATCTTCACATACATATTTTTATTACGAATGGAAGAAATCATTTTAGCCTCTTCCATGATTCCCTCGAAAGAAGTTTGTACAGTTTGAATAAACAACAATTGATCTTCGCTCAACACTTCGCATAAATCTTTTACAACATCCATTGCTTCTCTACCTGATTTTGTAAGAATTGTAGGATTTGTCGTAACCCCAGTAATTGTTAATAAATCGTTTAATTCTTTAATTTGTTCAATATTTGATGAATCAATAATCAATTCCATGATAGATCCTCCTTAAGTTCATATGTATCCTAACACTAGATAAAATTCGTTTCAACATCCATTTCACATCAAACAAATTATGTTAAATAAACACAATAAAACATGTTTCTTTCTGTCCTTTTTTGTGCTTTAATAGAATTATGAACACAACACAAAGAAGATATGAAATCTATGAAAAATTAAAAAAAGATAAAACTGTCCAAGTTAATGAATTAGCTAAAGTATACGCAGTTTCCTTAATGACGATTCGAAGAGATTTAGATATGCTTGAAAATCAAGGCCTTGCCACAAAAAGCTATGGAGGAGCTACATTAAACGAGTCTATATCTACAGAACCGGCTTTTGAAATCAAAGAAGGCATTTCTCAATCCGATAAAAAAGAAATTGCGATATTCGCAAGTACACTCATTCATGATAAAGACTCCATCTATTTAGATTGTGGTACAACTTGCCTTGAACTCTTTAAAAGAATCCATCATAAAAAGATCACAATATTCACTAACTTTTGGAAGATTCTTCAATACGTTGATCGTAATACAAAAGCTAAAATCATTATGGCTCCAGGAACCTATAATCCTATTACACAAGCAGCATTATCTGAAAGTACGATTCAATTCTTTCAAAATTATTATATTGATAAAGCTTTTATCTCTGTTTTAGGAATCGATTTAGACTATGGTGTATCTATCCCTAGCATGAGTGATGCACTTGTCAAAAAAGCCATTCTTGTTTCTTCAAACAAAAAAATTTGTATGGCAGACCATACAAAATTTAATAAAAAATATATGTCAAAAATTGCCAATATTGATGATTTTGACATGATCATCACCGATAATAAACTAGATGATACTATAAAACATGAAAACATTATAAAAGCACATTGAGAAATGTGCTTTTGTTGACTAGAACGCTTTTGTTCCCTTTGTATATGTCATTTCAACAGAATAGTCATCATTCAATACAACGAAGTCTGCATCTTTTCCAGTTTGAATAGATCCTTTACGATCATCAACATTTAACATACGAGCAGGGTTTAATGTACATGCATTGATAGCTGTTTGCCAAGGAACCAATGCCTTTTCTACTAAAATGCGAAGTCCATCATTGACATGTAATGTGCTTCCTGCAAGACCCTTTGTATCTGTTAAGTGTGCACTTCCATCTGGATATAATTCGATTTCGTTTCCACCAAACAATACTTTTGTACCAACTGGCAATCCCTTCACCATTAATGAGTCTGTAATCATAATGCAGTGATCTGGCCCTTTAGCTGTAAAGTAATCATTTAATGCTTCATAAGTTGAATGGTTACCATCACAAATAATTTCACCATATACATCTCTATAACGCATAGCCGCACCAACAAGTCCTGGTTCGCGGTGATGGAATTTAGTCATACCATTGAATACGTGAGTCATTGAGTTTGCACCATTCGCAATAGCTAAACGAGCCTGTTCAAAAGTAGCTCCTGAGTGACCTTGACTACATACAATTCCATTTGCACGTAAGAATTTAGTTAATTCAAAATTATCATCATGTTCACAAGCCATAGTCACAATTTTAATTAAATTATTAGAAGCAGCTAAATAACGTTTAAATTGTTCTACATCTGGTTTTACACAATATTGTTCTGGTTGAGCTCCCTTGTATACTTGGTCCAAATAAGGTCCTTCAAAGTGAATACCTAAAATTTCTGCACCTTCATACCCTTCTTCAACCACTTTCGCAACATTTTTAACCGCATTTGTCAAAACTTCTTCGGATTGTGTAATTGTTGTTGGAAGAATACCTGTAACACCTTCTTTAACGATGTTTTTCATCCAGTTACGAAGGCCTTCTTCATTCGCATCATTTGTATCAAATCCATAAGCACCATGTGTGTGCACATCAATAAATCCAGGAATAATTCTCTTATCTCCATAATCTTCATCCACATCTTTTTGGCCATATGGATAGATATTTACAATCTTTCCTTCTTCTACTTCAATTTGGGCTGCCAACCAAGTATTTACCACCCAAACTCTTTTACTTTGAATAATCATATCGACAATTCCTCCTAGCTTTTATTATACTCTCAAGAAAAAGAAAACACTTACACTTTTTAGTTTACTTTTTATATTTT
>SKEG01001406.1_pt1 | contig 18984 bp, 13 predicted proteins | sample 4826631 | NCBI WGS metagenome assembly SKEG01 (sample SAMN11008815, study PRJNA524170) | human gut metagenome | biome: Human fecal sample; material: Feces; isolation source: fecal sample from pouch patient p26, p34, p50 | host: Homo sapiens | place: Israel: Tel-Aviv | collected 2016-11-02
AATATTTTAAACACATTATCACTTAATAGCAATAGAAAAATTAAAATAAATTTTAATGGTGGCGATCTTTCTTCTAATTCAGGATAAAGTTTGATGAAATAGATAGTATTTTATTGACATAAACTATTAATAAATAGTATTCTGTATATGGATAAGGTGGAATTATGATGACAGATAAAGAATTAAGCCGATTAAAACGAGGCGAACTTTTGGAAATGCTTCTTGAACAGAGTAAAGAAGTAGAAAAATTAAAAAAATCTCTTGCGCAGGCACAGGAGCAATTAAAGGAAAGAGCAATTTGCATTGAGGAAGTTGGATCAATTGCAGAAGCATCTTTGCAGTTAAACGGGGTATTTACTGCTGCTCAGGAAGCTTCAGAGCAATATCTTGATAATATCAAGATGATTGAGAAAAAAAAGGAAACTGAAATGAAAGATGTAAAAACACAAGCAAAGCAGTTACTTGAAAATACAAAAGTAGAGTGCCTGCAGTTAAAAAATCAAATGGAAGCTCAGTGCCAGCAAAAAGAAATAGAAACGGAGCAAAAGTGTGCAGCTATGATTGCAAAGGCAAAAAGAGATTCTGAGGAAAAATGGGATAAAATTTCAAGATATTTGGAAGAATTTTATGATGCACATAAAGGATTACGAGAATTGATAACCTTTACGGGAGATATTCAGAGGGATTGATGATGAGCAATGAAAAAGAAAAGGGAAAAAATGCAAAAACTTTTGATTCCTACAGTCAATGAACTGGAAAAGGAATTAAAAAGGGAGAGATATCGAAGTAATTACGAAAAAACATTCAAAAATACTATTTATATACTAATTATTGTTGCAGCGATGGCTATTCTGGTGGCAACGATTTTTCTTCCAGTATTACAGATTTATGGTTCTTCCATGAATCCAACACTATCAGGTGGAGATATTGTGATATCATTGAAACATTCCAAATTTAAAAAAGGAGAAGTCATTGCTTTTTATTATAATAATAAAATTTTAATCAAACGTGTTATTGCAAATGCTGGCGAGTGGGTCGATATTGATAAAAATGGGAATGTAACGGTTGATGGTAAAGAACTTGATGAACCTTATGTAAAGGAAAAAGCACTTGGAGATTGTGATATTACATTGCCTTACCAGGTGCCAGATGGAAAAGTCTTTGTAATGGGAGATCATCGATCGGTATCTGTTGACAGTCGAAAATCGGTTGTTGGTTGTGTTGCAGAAGAGCAAATTGTAGGGAAATTAGTATTCCGTATATGGCCTTTGAAAAAGATGGGACCAATTAATTAATTATTTATGAATACCTAAGAGAAGGGGGAGTCGTCACAATGGATTCATCATTGTTAACACGAATTAAAAAATATTTGAAAAAGCACAAAAAACAAAAAATATGGAAACGTACGGTTCTTGCATTAGCAATTATGGTTGTTTTTATTACAACTTATATGTTGATCTTGCCTGCAATTACAATGAGTAAAAAACCGATTTGCGGAAAAGAAGAGCATACACATACGGAAAAATGTTATAAAGAAAAACCAATAGAAAAATTATTGTGTATGGATCATTTAAAAATACATCAACATACGAAAGATTGTTATGATAAAGATAACAATTTAATTTGTGGGAAGGCTGATTTTGTTCTTCATCAGCATAACAAAGATTGTTATAATTCAGAAGGTAAATTAATATGCCCATTACCGGAAGAAAAGGGGCATCAACATACGGAAAGTTGTTATGATAAAGATGGAAATTTGATTTGCGGACAGGAAGAATCTTATCAGCCACATCAACATACGAAAGATTGTTACAAAGATAAAGATGGAAAAGAGACAACACAGTTACAATGTGGAAAACTGGAAGTGGAAGAGCATATACATACAAAGGAATGCTTTCCTGAACCAGAAAAAGAGTTGGTTTGCGGAAAAGAAGAACATCAACATACGGAAGAATGTTATAACAAAGAAGATAATAAAGAAGATAACAAAGAAGTAGATTCATCGACCTCTTCGACAGAAGAATCTGATGAAAAGACAAATAAAATTGCAAATGAAGAACAGATACAAGCCATTGCCAAGAAAGGTGATGAATATTGTATTGTACAGAAATTAAATATTATACAGGGAAAAGCAAATATTGTACAGAAATCAAATAAATCGAAGAAAATAAAAAAGACAAAAGCGAAAAAAGTAAAAGAATCCACTGGAAATTCTAATGAAGAAAAATTGAATTTTGGTGATTATTTGACCGGAGCAACTATTTCTAAATTAGAGAATGGACAATGGAAGGAATCTACAGAGTTTACGGAAGGTGATCAGGTTCGTCTAAATTTACAATATCAATTGCCTGCCGGAAAAGTGCCAGATAATCAAACAATAATCTATTATCAGTTACCAAGTGGTATTCAGCTCAGCAAGAAGGAAACCGGTATTGTCTATCAAGGAGTTCGAAATGTTGGTACTTATATTATCGATACAAATGGCTTAATTGAAATTCGGTTTAATAAAGAGTTTGCTAATGGAGATGCATTCAGTGGAGAAATTCAATTTGAAGGAACTCTCTCAAGAGATGGTGTTGGAGAAGATGGAAAAATTAAGTTTGGTGGAGATGCTGGAAGTATTACAGTAAAAAAACAAAAAGAAGAATATGACATTAATACGAAGAAAACAGCAACTTTGAAAGAAGATGGAAAAACAATTGAATATTCAGTAACGGTTTCTACTAAAAATGGTACAGAAGGCAATGTAACGATTAAAGATGCATTCCAAAATGGAAATGCGACTGGAACTTATAATAAAGATAGTTTTAAAATTTATAAAATAGATGCCAATGGAAATAAGACAGAAGTAAATGGATATACACCATCGATTACGACAGAAAATTCTGCACAGAAATTTGAAATTTCCAATCTTCCGGCATTAAAAACAGGAGAACAGTATGTTGTAAGTTATACAGCAGAAGCAGAGACAACAGGAAAAGATGGAGCAGGTACTCTTGCGAACAGTGCTGGTGCACAAAGCGGAAATCATAATGATTGGGCATGGAATAGTGTGGAAATTTCTAAATCGATGATTTTTAAAGATGGATACTATGATCAAAATACGGGTCTAATTCAATGGAAAGTTACAGTAAATCAATCGAAGAAAGATATTAGTGGATATAAATTTACTGATACATTGCCGGAAGATATGGTAGGAGATGCCATTATTAAAGATAGTTCAGGCAAAGAAATTGGAAAGATCTCTGCAAATCAGAAAGATTTATCTTATACCTTTGGAGAGGGATCAAAAGATACGTACACGATTGAATACCAAACAAAAGCACCTGATGGAAATAGTAATGTAAAAAATACAGCAAATATCGGAAAAGATGGGAAAGACTATAATTCTGAAAAAGAAATTGGAGTGAATCATCGTTCATGGAATCTTTCAAAGCAATGGAATGGCGAAGAAACAAAAAATGATAAACATTACTATCATTGGCAATCAATTATTACATTACCAAATGGTGCGATGGGAACGTTCCAGTATACAGATACGATCAAACAGGCAACAACCGAAGGAGGTACAAGTACTCCTACAGAAAACAGTCATTATGCGATCGCATCTGAATTGCAGAAACAGATCGAAGATAAAATCAAAATTACGTTAAAAATCAATGATAAAGATACAGAGTGCGGCTATAACAATGATTATGTTTCCTTCCAAGTAAAATATTATGACAAGGATGGAAAAGAGATTCAAGCATCGGATACTACATCGAAAGTTCAGAAATTTACTGTGGATGTTATACCGAAAGATGGACATAAAGATATTGTAGGAACAAAGATGCAATTAGATTATTCTACGATTGTAAACATTGAGGCAATGAATACTGGGGATACATGGAAGTTTAAAAATGAATCTTTTATTCCTAACCATACGGTAACTGCTGATCATAGTTATACAAGACCAAAAGTATTTGACAAACAGATCGGTATTAAGGATGGCAATAATATTTCATACCATGATGGAAGTGCCAAGATAGATTATGATGCATCTGAGGGCATTTTATATTACAGACTTCTTCTTCGAACACAAAAAAATGAGGATGGAGAAATTACAGTTACAGATACGCTGCCAGATGGAGCAACGTTAGTAGCAGACTCTGTTAAAGGACATTTCTATGGAAATGATTATTGGAGTACGGATCAATGGGGAAATTATAATTTTAATGGAAATAATAAAGTAACATATTCACAAGATGGACAGAAAATAACGATGAAAATTGCAAAAGGCTACAATAGCTGCGGACAATTAAATGGCGATTCTGAGGATGGAAATATTATTTCTATTACCTATGCTGTATCAGTGAAGAATGATCCTTATTGGCAGGATAAGACAAAAGATAATAAAGTGTACTCTAACAATGCACAATGGAATAATAACCATATAGAACAAAATACAACTGTGAATCGGCAGATAGATAATATAGAAAAATCTGTACAACAGTTAAAAGATAGTGATGGAAAAGCAACAAATGTAGTAGAGTACAAAGTACTAATTAATCCAGGCGGAAGAGATTTATTACCAAATGGAGATGTTCTGACATTGACAGATACATTGAGTGTTCCAAATGGAGTTGATGCTTATTTAGATTTGACTAATGTAAAACTTTATTTTTATGATGAATCACAACAAAATAATCTTGGAAAGGAGATAGATTCTAGTCGTTATCAGATGTCTTATGATCAGACCAGTCATAAAATGACATTGAAACTACCAGATGAATTGTCGTGTATGCTTGTATACCGTTATACGATAGATGCTGGAAATCATGATCAACCACAGCTAAGCAATATGGTTAATTTGATCGGAGAATATGAGAAAAAAACAGATGCAAAATTAGAGAAGATTACTTCTTCTTCTATTATACGAAAAGGAAAATTGACAATTTATAAAGTTGATAGTGAAAACAATAAAAAGTTGTTACCAGGAGCTAAATTTCAGTTGGAATATTGGGATGGAAGCAAATGGAAAACACAGGCACAACAACTTGTAACAGATAGTAATGGACAAATAGAATTAAATGCAGAACATGATGGAGAAGATGCGCTAGAGCCTTATCGTTTGTATCGTATGACAGAAACGATGCCGCCAAGCGGTTATTCTAAAGCAGAACAGCCGTATTATTTTATTTTTAAGGCAAAGGAAAATGGAAAAATTTTAGAAAATAATGAAGCGTTTAATAAAGCGCAGGCCTCAAGTTCTGGAATTGATCAATCAAAAATCCTTTTCTTTGGAGCAGATGGTGGAAGCCTTTATGTACCAAATGATTATACAAAGGTTAGTGTGAAGAAATTTTGGGTAGATCAAGAGGGAAAAACAACATCACCAACAGAAAAAAATGTAAAAGTACAATTATATCGGCAAAAAACAAAAGTGGATGGTTATACATTAACGGTCAATGTAAAAGGGAATGGTAGTCTCTTTAAAAGTACTTCAACGATAGTTAATAAGAATAGTTCGGCAACAATTATAGTGCCAGCATGGAATCAGAAATATACTGTTGAATATGATGGGAAAAAGGAAAGTGCAAATTCTGATGGAAAAGCAGAAATGACGTATGTAATTCCGTCGGTAACGAAAGATACAACAGTTACTATCACTTGTACATCAGGAGATTATTTTGAAAATCCTACAATTAAATCAGCAACAGCTTCTAGTTATACGCCAGTTGGAAATAAAGAAAAAGTTGGAGATGTAAAAGAGTTAAATAGTAGTAATCAATGGACTGCTTCTTGGGATAATCTTGATAAGAAGGATGCGGAAGGAAAACCATATTTCTATACAGTTGAGGAAGTAGATGTCGCATCTGGAATTCAAGTAACGTATGTTAATAATGATGGAATTTCAAGTGGTGAGATTTCGATTACAAACAAAGTAGCATCTTATGTTTTGCCGGAGACAGGAGGTTCGGGAACTAAATGGTATATTGCAGCAGGAGTTTTGTTTATAGCAGCGGCTTTTATAGTCATATTTTATAAAAGGAAATATCAGGGAATGAGGGAGGATTAAAGCCCTATTAAAAACTTGATTTTCATAAATGTAAATTTTAATTTTAAACACACAAGGAGGAATGTTTATGAAACAGATGAAACAGATGAAAAAGATACTTGGTATCATGCTGACCATGGTACTAGCAGTTGCAATGACGATAGTCATAGCACCATCAAGAAAGGTTTCGGCAGCTAATTTTACAATTAAAATGGATGGATCTGGTACTACTGGTCATACTTATGAGATTTATCAGGTATTTACTGGTACGGTAAGTGATAGCGGTGTTCTTGGAGAAATTAAATGGGGACAAAATGGGAAAGGTGGAAAAGAAGGCGATAAAGTATCAAATGATATTTTGCAGGAAATTCAAAATGTATCTACAAAAACTGATGCTGAAAAACGTAAGGCAATTAATAAATATGTTGATATGACAAAACCTTATGCGACAATTACAGGCGGTGGATCGGCAACAGTGCCAGCAGGTTATTATATGATCAAAGATGCAAATGATACATTAACAGAACAAAATGATGCCTATACAGAATATATTTTCCGTGTGGTAAAGGATATTAATGTACAACCTAAAGCATCTATTCCTAACTCAAAGAAAAAAATCAAAGATCACAATGATACAACGGGAAATACAACGGATTGGCAGGATTCTGCAGATTACGATATTGGAGATAAAATTTCATTTCAGTTAGAAGGACGAGTAGCAGATAATATGAAATCCTATGCAGGAAAATATCGTTTTGTTTTTCATGATAAAGAATCAGAAGGGTTAACATTTGATAGCCAATCAGTAAAAGTATATGTAGATGATCAATTGATTACAAGTGGATATGAAGTTGTTACCAATACTGATGATAACGATACTTTTGATATTGTATTTGATGATTTAAAAAATATTCCGCAAGTCCAAAATAATAGTATAATTAAAGTAGATTATAAATCTCTATTAAATGATAAGGCGAAAATTGGAGAAGCAGGAAATCCAAATGAAATGTATCTAGAATTTTCTAATAATCCAAATCAAGATTCAGATAAAAAACCAGAAACTGGTAAGACTCCAGTAGATAAAGTTATCGCTTTTACATATGAAACTGTGATTAATAAAGTAGATCAAAATAACAAACCATTAAAAGGTGCTAAATTTACTTTGGAGAAAAAAATAAAAGGTGAAGGAAGTGCTGAAGATACATGGAAAAGCGTTGGAGAGTATGTAGAGGTAAACGATTCAACAACCACAACTTTTACTTTTAAAGGTTTGGATGATGGGCAATATCGATTAAAAGAGACACAGACTCCAGATGGATATAATTCAATTGATGATATTTATTTTGAAATTACGGCAACACATGATGTATCTTCAGATGATCCAAAATTACTTACTTTGAAAGGAACTAACCTTGGTGAAGGAAGTGTTGATCGTGTATTTGAGACAGATATAAAAAATGGATCTATCACAACAAAAGTTATCAATGGCTCTGGCGCCTTATTGCCTGAAACTGGTGGAATTGGTACGAAAATCTTTTATGTTGTTGGCGCAATCTTTGTTATTGGTGCAGCAATTATTTTGATTACAAAAAGACGTATGAGTACAAGAAAATAAAAAGAAATTTTTCAAAAGGGAGAAAATATTCGGGAGGAAATGCTAATTCCTCCTGGTAGGAATCCCTAATACAGCAGCAAGGAGAGTCTTATGAAATTTATAAGAAAACATTTATCAACCATCATCGTGATTTTGTTTCTTGTGGTAGGTCTTTGCTTATTGCTGTATCCAACGGTGAGCGATTATTGGAATTCATTCTACCAAACAAGAGCCGTTGCTAATTATGTGGATGCAGTGCAAAAACTGGATAAGGAAGATTATCAGCGCCTATGGAAGGAAGCTCAGGAATATAATAAAACTTTGATTACAAAGCCAGATCGATGGCATCTGACAAAAAAAGATTGGAAAGTATATAACAAACTTTTGGATGTCGGAAAGAATGGCATTATTGGTTATATTGAGATTCCAAAGATCAAAGTATCTCTTCCTATTTATCATGGAGTTGATGAAGGGGTACTTCAGATTGCAATCGGACATATTGCAGGGTCTTCTCTTCCAACGGGTGGGAAAAATACCCATTGTGTTTTGTCAGGACATCGTGGATTGCCATCTGCAAAATTATTTACGAATCTGGATCAGATGGAAGAAGGGGATATATTTATGCTTCAAGTATTAGATAAGACTCTGACTTATCAGGTTGATCAGATCCGTATTGTAAAGCCAGACAATATGGAGTATCTGGATATAGAACAAGGGAAAGATTTGTGTACCCTTGTAACCTGTACGCCGTATGGAGTGAATTCACACAGACTGTTAGTTCGTGGGCATAGAATTGCAAATGTGAACGCAAGAGACGTTGGTGCTTCTGATGCTTTGCAGATTGATCCATTTTTAGTGGCGACTGCAATGGGAGTTCCGGTATGTATTCTGTTGATTATTGGAGTTTTTATCCGAACAAGGAAAAGTCGAAGAGGAAAAGGTGATTAAAAAATGGAGAATGTAATGAAAAAAATACAAAGTATGATAATTCTATTTTTGATTGTTTGTGTAAGTATGCCGGTTCATATATTTGCACAAGAAATATCACAAGAGAAAACAGGAAATTTGCAAATTTCTTACATATGTTCGGATACAACATTTCGTGTTTATAGAGTTGCAGATATTTCAGGTAACGGAAGTTATATTACAACAGATGAGTTTTCCAAGTATCAAGTAGAATTGAATGGGAAAGATAAAGATGCTATGAGAGACGCTGCAGAAACTTTGGCTGCTTATGTTTGCAGAGATCAACTTGCTTCCTATTGTCACGGAACAACCGATAAACAGGGAAATTTAACATTTTCTGACTTGAAACGGGGTTTGTATTTAGTGATCGGAGAAGAACATAAGAAAAAAGGTAATATTTATACAGCAATGCCATTTTTTGCAGAGATTCCGGCAAGAGATGAAAATGGTCAAATTACATATACAATCAAAGCAGTTCCAAAATATGAAAAAAAACCAGAGATAGAAAAGAAAAGCGATTATCAAGTGACAAAGATATGGAAAGATGAAGGCCATGGAAAAAATCGTCCCAAAACAATTGTTGTACAGCTTTTAAAAGATGGGGAAATCTATGATGAAGTTACATTAAATGAAAAAAATAATTGGCAGCATACATGGAAAGATCTTTCCGAAAAGAATGAATGGGAAGTGACAGAAGAAGTCAGAGGAGCTTATACGGTCAGTGTTGCAAAAGAAGGGACGTCTTTTATCATAACTAATACTTATAAAAACCAACACATAAATAAGCCGACAACGTCTACGAATACAATAACAACGACATCAAGGGGAATAAAAACAACAACAGCCCGTACAACGGCAGAGTATAAACGTCAGAATACGACGAGAAAAAAATTGCCGCAGACAGGACAGTTATGGTGGCCGGTACCGGTTCTTACAGTCAGCGGAATTTTATGTATTTTGATTGGAATGGTAAGACGGAGAGATAGCGAAGATGAAAAGTAAAAAGGGAACCATATGGATGGTAATCGGAATGTTGTTGATATCAGCGGCACTTGTATTGACCATTTATAATCGATGGGAAGATTCTCGAGCAAAAAAGTTTTCCAGTGAAGTACTAAATCAGTTAGAATCAGAGATTCCAAAAGCACAAATAAGTCCATTATATAAACTTTATCCAGATATGAAAATGCCAGTAAAAACAATCAATGGAAGAGACTATATTGGAGTGCTTTATGTACCGGATTTAAAGTTAAAACTTCCAGTATTAAGCAAGTGGAGTTATGCTGGATTAAAGATTGCACCATGCCGTTATCGTGGAAGCGTATATAAGAAGAATATTATTATTGCAGGTCATAATTTTCGTGCACATTTTAGTCGTTTGAAGACATTGAATATCGGAAATAAGATTAAGTTTACGGATATGGATGGTAATATTTTTTGGTATCGAATTATAGACATGGAAGTGATTCCAGGAACAGATGTAAAAGCCATGAAGAAAAAAGGTGAGTGGGATATGACATTATTTACCTGTACCTATGGAGGAAAAAATCGTATGGCTATTCGTTGCAAATGGATACAACAATAAAAATATTGTTAGTTTTGGAATGAGTCACGATTCAGTCACGCTATTGGTGCTATAGTATGATCATAAAAAAAGTTTTAGTAAGAACTTTTTTATATTACCCCTTACAACGAACAAACAGCAGATGCCCATCATCTGCTGTTTTGTATTTCTACACATTTATTGTGTCATTTTTTTATGTTCTTCTTTTAAATTTTGATAGAGCTGGTAGGAATTCCAATCTTGATTATGTGGTGTTAAGATTGCTTTTAATGGAATTCCCTTAATTCTTTTTTTATGGAATCCACGAATCACCTGATCAATGTCATAGCTGGTAAAGCCTGCCATAACCATCATCTCTTCATCAAATTGACAATCGGATGGGGATTGGCTGGATGGTTGATATTCTTTTTGTCCAGCAAGGTATCCAATAGGGTGTGCAAAATCTTTGGAAGATATCATTTTGACAGGGACTTTTAATGGCATCAAAACTTTACGGATATTTAGTGCACGTTTTTTATCTTTGATATTATATAATAAGACTTGTTTTTTCATTGAACGTTCCTTTCTGTTTTAAAGCATAACAACAGTAACACCAAGATCACCTTCACCGTATTCCCCATCACGATATCCAGAAATTCGTTTTTGTTTTTTCAGCTGTTTAAAGTATGTGTGTAGTCCCTTTCTTAAAGCACCGGTTCCTTTTCCATGGACAACGGTGATTTGATTTAAATTGGCGAGACAGGCATCGTCAATATATTTATCAAGTTGTGCGATTGCTTCATCAACGGTCATACCCATTACATTAATTTCTGGCTTGATAGAAGAAGATTTATTGATTGCAGTGCGTCCGCGATTACGGCTTTCGTTGCGTTGATTTTCCTTTTTAACTTCCTTAACAGTCTTTGTGATTTCAAGATCTTTAATATTTACAAGGGAACGCATCATACCCATTTGTACATACAGATCTCCTTTGGCATTTGGCAGTGTCTGAACTGTTCCAGCAAGAGAAAGGCTTGAAACATAAACTTGATCACCAATCTGGAAATCAGAAGCATCGTGCCGCTTGTTGACCTTCTTTTTGGATTTATAGGCCATCTGATTTTCTAATTTATTCATGCGTCCGCGCAGATCACTTCGCATATGCTCCATTTTCTTATTTGCATTCTGATTATTTTTCTGTTTCTTTAGTTTATTATATTCACGGATCGTAGAATCAGCGATTTCTTTTGCCTCAGAAATAATATTATGAGCTTCTTCACGCGCATCGCGAAGCATTTTTTCGCGTTTCTCCGTAAGATTGTCTTGTTTATTTTTAAGACTTTTACGCAGAGATTCGATTTCTTTACGGTATTCAAAGATCTCCTCTTGCTCCTGTTCAATTGTCTGTTTGCTTTGTTCCAAATCAGCTAGAATGCTCTCAAAATCTTTGACGGATTCATCAATCTGTTCTGATGCGTTTTCAATGATATGGTTATCGAGTCCAAGCTTTTTGGAAATGGCAAACGCATTACTCTTTCCTGGAATACCAATCATTAGACGGTAGGTTGGTGAAAGTGTTTCTACATCAAATTCACAAGAAGCATTTTCAATATCATCGGTGGAGAGTGCAAACATTTTAAGTTCACTGTAATGTGTGGTTGCCATTGTCTTAACTCCACGGTCATGAAGATCATTTAGGATAGAAATCGCCAGAGCAGCACCTTCAATTGGATCGGTTCCTCCGCAAAGCTCATCTAGAAGCACCAAAGAGTCTTTGTGTGCTTGCTGGATAATAGAAACGATATTTGTCATATGAGAGGAGAAGGTACTTAAGTTTTGTTCAATACTCTGTTCATCTCCAATGTCAGCGAAAACTTCACGGAAAATACCTAAAGAAGATCCCTGAAATGCCGGAATATGGAGACCGGATTGTCCCATCAAAGTTAAAAGACCAACCGTTTTTAAAGATACTGTTTTACCACCAGTGTTTGGACCAGTGACGATCAGCATAGAGAAATCTTTCCCAAGAGATACATTAATTGGTACAACTTTTTTCTGGTCAAGCAAAGGATGTCTTCCTTGTTTGATATTGATCACTCCGTCTTCACGGAAAATTGGTTTGGAAGCATCTAGATCTTTGGCATATTTCGCTTTTGCAAAAATGAAATCAAGACAGATCAGAACTTCCTGATTATGAGCTAAATCATCAACACCAAAAGCAGCCTGTTCACTTAAAACGGAAAGAATGCGTTCAATCTCAGATTGTTCTTTTCCTTCCAATTCTTTTAATTCATTGTTTAAGGTAACAACAGCCATTGGTTCAATAAATAATGTATTGCCGGAAGCGGACTGATCGTGGATCATTCCCTGGAAAGAACTTCTATATTCTTGTTTTACCGGAATACAGTAGCGGCCGTTTCGCATTGTAACGATAGCATCCTGAAGTTTCTCTTGGTTGGAAGAAGAACTGATCATTGCCGTCAGTTGAGTGTGAATTTTTTGATTGGTCTGTCTGATGGAACGGCGGATACTTTTTAATGTTGGAGAAGCGTCGTCATTAAATTCTTCTTCTGAAACAATACAGCGGCGGATTTCATGCAGAAGATCTGGGAGAGGAATCAAACTTTCAAACATTTCATCTAGAGAGTCGATGCCAAGTTCCAGTTCTTCTTCTGGGCGAACTCCATAATCAACGGCATTTTTTACGGTTTCCAAAAGAGCAGCAATTCTCAAAAGTTCTCCTGCTCCAAGTGTTCCTTTCATACGAAGTCTCATCAGAGATGGTTTCAAATCGGAGACACCTAAAAAAGACACATTTCCTCGTTTGTAAATGCGAGTTAATGCATCTTGTGTTTGGTCTTGTGCATTTAAAATAGAAGATTCATCTTCCATAGGTGTTAATGCAGCACATCGTTCTTTTCCAAGTTCTGTTGTGGCATAGCCGGTTAAAATATTTATAATTTTATCAAATTCAAGAGTTTGTAATACTTTATGATTCATATTTCTATTTCCTTTTCTAAAATGACAATGAAAAATTTCTTCATTATTATAGATACTATGAGTGTAACATAGATCAGTTATGGTGTAAACGGATGGAAATAGGCGAAAAATGTAAAAATATAGTTGGACTTTACAGGAACTTAACAAAAGACGATGGGGAACTTAACAAAGAAATAGTAGAATAAAAATTGGAGTCTCAAATATATTTGGAGGATAAAGAATGAAAATAGAACAAAAAGTTTTTATGAATAGGGAACTTTCATGGCTGAAATTTAATGAAAGAGTACTGGAAGAAGCAGAAAATCGAGAAGTTCCTTTATGTGAAAGATTGACATTTGCATCGATCTATCAGAGCAATTTGGATGAATTTTTCATGGTCCGTGTCGGGTCTTTGATTGATCAGATGTTGATTGATAAAAATATGAAAGAAAATAAAACAAAAATGACACCAAAGGAGCAGCTTGAGGCAATTATGCCTCAGGTGCAAAAACTTAATCGCAGAAAAGATGCTGTTTATGAAGAAATTATGGAACAGATCGAAGATTATGGTATCAAATTGGTAAAATTCCAGAAGATTTCCAAGAAAGAAAGCGAATATTTAAGAGCTTATTTTCAAACAGAAATCGCACCATTAATCTCCCCAACGATTATTGGAAAACGACAGCCATTTCCTTTTTTGAAAAATAAGGAATTGTATGTTGTGGCAGTATTAGAAACAAAAAATGGAAAAGAAAAACTTGCGATTATCCCATGTGGGAATGAAGTATTCCAAAGATTAATCAAAATTCCGGAAAAAGATGCTTATATATTATCAGAGGAAATGATCCTTCATTATGTACCAAGAATCTTTAAGGGATATCATGTAAAGGCAAAATCTTTAATTCGTGTGACAAGAAATGCAGATATCGATGCAGATGCCATGTATGATGAGGATCTTGATTATCGTGATTTTATGGTGCAAGTTATCAAAAAGAGAAAGAAGCTTGCGCCAGTACGTCTCGAACTTTCGAAAGAAATGGATGGAGAGATTATAGATACCTTATGTGGATACTTAGAACTTGATCCGGAATATGTATTCCAGAGTCAGACGCCACTTGATCTTTCGTTTGTCTTTTCTATTCAGGATATTTTAAGAAAAGAATCAGAACTGTTTTTTGAAAGAAGGGTTCCTCAAAAATCGCCGCAGTTTAACGATGAAGAATCTATTATAGATCAGATTGCAAAGAAAGATAAACTGTTATCTTATCCATATGAAAGTATGAAACCGTTTTTAAATCTGTTACAAGAAGCAGCAAATGATAAAGATGTCATTTCTATTAAAATGACATTGTATCGTGTTGCCAAACAGAGCAAAATCGTCGAATCTTTGATTGAGGCAGCAGAAAACGGAAAAGATGTTACAATTCTTGTAGAACTGAAGGCTCGTTTTGATGAAGAAAATAACATTGAATGGTCCAGATTGTTAGAAGATGCAGGCTGTCGTGTTATCTATGGATTGGATGGATATAAAGTTCATTCGAAGTTATGCTTGATTACGAGAAAAATCAAAGGACATGTCGGATATATTACGCAGATTGGAACTGGAAATTATAATGAAAAAACAAGCCGGCTTTACACAGATCTATCATTGATGACGGCCAATGTAGATATTGCAATGGAAGCCGCGGATGTTTTCCAATCTCTGTCTATGGGAGAAACCGTAGAAAATGTTAATCATCTGCTTGTTGCACCACATTGTTTGCAAAATCGTATTCTTCATATGATTGATGAAGAAATTGCACATGCAAAATCAGGAGAAGATGCCTATATTGGGTTGAAGATGAATTCTTTAACAGATAAAAAGATTATGGAAAAATTGATAGAAGCTTCTTGTGCAGGTGTAAAAATTGATATGATTATTCGAGGAATCTGTTGTTTGATCCCAGGAGTCAAAGGAAAAACAGAGAATATTCATGTAAGAAGTATTGTCGGAAGATTTTTAGAGCACTCTCGTATTTATATTTTCGGAAGTCGGGGCAGAGAAAGAGTTTATATTGCGTCTGCAGATTTTATGACGAGAAATACCTTACGAAGAGTGGAAGTAGCAGCGCCTGTCTATGATCCAGAAATCAAAATGCAGTTAATTGAAATGTTCATTACGATGTTAAGTGATAATCAGAAGGCTAGAGAAGAAGACAATAAGGGTAATTATAAAATCCCAAAAAATCAGGAAACTCCATTGAATTCTCAGGAATTCTTCTATGAACAGGCATATAAAAACGCATAAAAAGTGAAAAAACAACTATTTGGCAGTGTATTTTTGCATTAATTTATACAATACTGAAATACTTATATCATTGTTTCATAGTTGTTTTTTAATTTCATATAGATTTTACAAATAAACTATGGCATAATAAAATGGTATGTGTAAACAAGCACTATCAGGAATTTTTTTAGTTTAGAGAGGCAATATTATGAGATATATTAGTGACCTGCAGGAAGGGGATCGAGTTTCCGAGATTTATTTGTGCAAGACAAAATCTCCAGGAACTTCAAAATATGGAAAATCTTATTATTCTTTAACTTTGCAGGATAAGACAGGTGTCATCGATGGAAAGGTCTGGGAGCTAACCAATGCGATTGGACATTTTGAAGCAATGGATTATATTCTTGTAAGAGGTCAGGTTACCAGTTACCAGGGATCTAATCAGTTAAATATTCAACAAATTAGAAAAGCTCAGGAAGGTGAATATCAGATGGCTGATTATATGCCAAGCACGAAGAAAGACATTGATGGAATGTTTGAGGAATTGCTTGCAATGATTCAGAAGACAAAGGAACCGCATCTGAAAAAGCTGGCAGAAATGATCTTTGTGGAAGATAAGGATTTTGCAAGAGAATTTAAAGTGCATTCAGCAGCCAAAAGTGTACATCATGGTTATATTGGTGGTTTGCTGGAACATAGTTTATCAGTAGCAAAATTATGTGAAAGTTATGCTGCTTTGTATCCACAGATAAATCGTGATTTGATTGTTATGTGTGCATTGTGGCATGATATGGGAAAAGTGGAAGAACTCTCAAATTTCCCTGAAAATGATTATACAGATGAAGGACAGCTGGTTGGACATATTGTGATGGGAGCTATCAAATTAGATCGTTTGATTCGCCAGATTCCAGGTTTTCCTCCGAAACTTGCAAATGAAGTGAAGCATTGTATGCTGGCACATCATGGCGAGCTGGAATTTGGATCTCCAAAGAAACCAGCACTTCTGGAAGCCATTGCATTGAGTCAGGCAGATAACCTGGATGCTAGGATGGAAACATTTGCAGAAATTATTGAAAAACAGAAAGAAGATCAGGAATGGTCAGGATTCCAGCGTCTTCTAGATACAAGAATCCGAAAAACATCAATTTAGAGGTAAGTATGGAATTTAAAAAAAATCAAATGGTAGAACTGTATATTGATGATATTGGAAATGAAGGAGAGGGCATCGGCCATATTGATGGCTATGCCCTTTTTTTAAAGGATGCAGTGATCGGAGATAAAGTTCGTGCCAGAATTATAAAAACAAAGAAAAATTATGGATTTGCCAGGGTAGAGGAGGTTCTTGAGCCATCGAAAGACCGCGTAGAACCAAAATGTCCGAAGGCAAGAGCTTGTGGAGGATGTACTCTTCAGCATTTATCTTATAAAAAACAGTTGGAATATAAATTTCAAAAGGTAAAGAATTGTCTGGAACGTATTGGTGGACTTCAGGGAATTGAAGAAAAAATGGAACCAATTTATGGAATGGATGAGCCATTTTATTATAGAAATAAAGCACAGTTTCCAGTAGGAACAGATAAAGAAGGAAATCTGGTTACAGGTTTTTATGCAGGAAGAACACATCATATTATTGATTGTACTCATTGCGTCATTCAGCATCCAGTGAATGAAAGTATTTTGTTAAAGGTATTAGATTATATGAAGAAAAATAAGATTTCTGCATATGATGAGAAAACAAACCATGGGTTGGTTAGACATATTATGACAAGAGTTGGATTTGTGACCGGAGAGATCATGGTTTGTCTTGTAATCAATGGAAAGAAAAAAGATCTTAGAAATCTTTATCAGTTGGTTGATTCTTTAAAAGAAATTGATGGAATGACAAGCATTTGTGTTAATATAAATAAAGAAAAAACAAATAAGATTCTTGGGAATAAAATAGAGACAGTTTATGGACCAGCTTATATTTATGACTACATTGGAGATGTAAAATACCAGATTGGACCATTATCCTTTTTCCAAGTAAATCCAAAACAGACAAAAGTTCTTTATGAACAGGCAATGGAGTATGCGAATCTTCACGGACAAGAGACGGTATGGGATCTTTATTGTGGAATTGGAACAATTTCTCTGTTCCTTGCACAAAAAGCAAAAGAAGTCTATGGTGTAGAAATTGTAAAAGAAGCGATTGATGATGCAAAATTTAATGCTCAGATGAATGGATTTGATAATGCCAAGTTTTTTGTAGGAAAAGCAGAAGAAGTACTTCCAAGAGAATATGAAAAGAATGGTGTTTATGCAGATGTCATTGTTGTTGATCCTCCAAGAAAGGGATGCGATGCAAAGCTTCTTGATACGATGGTGAAGATGGCACCGAAGAGAATTGTTTATGTCAGCTGTGATCCGGCAACACTGGCCAGAGATCTGAAAATCCTTGGAGAAAATGGATATCAGGTAGAAAAAGTCAGCGTTGTCGATCAGTTTAGTCACAGCTCTCATGTAGAAAGCGTCTGTTTATTATCAAAAATTTATTAAAATTTTAAGGTGTATCAAGGCATACACATTCCGGCACTGTAATCTCGCTAACGAGATTTCCAACAGTGCCGTCTTTTTTTATTTCAAAACTACAAACAGAATCAGATAAGCGATTGGCACATAAAAGATAATCTTCTATTAAAATAAAATCACGAGGGTGCTTTCCACCACAATCTATTGTCTGAATCAATTGTGGCTGTTCATCTTCGATGTTGACAACCGACAGGATATCCATTGTCCTTGTGGATATATAAAGTCTTGTTTCTTCTTTGTTCATGCGAATGGCAGCGGTATCTTTTTTATGAGTTTGTCCATCTGGCAGAATGGAAATAGAAGAGACGATTTCCCAATCTGTAGTAGAAATAACAAATAATTCATTGCTAAGTTCTGATACAAGATATAAATAATTCTGATCCTTTGTAAAAATGCCGTGGCGTGGTCCAGTTCCTTTTTTAAAGTCAATGCTTCCGGCCGGATGGAGATCACGGTCAAAGAAAAGCACTTGATCTAAAAAGAGACATGGAATTAAAATTAGATCTTTCCAGAACAAAACTTGATGGCAACCAGCATGTTCTTTTATATGGACTGTTTGAAGATATGTTAGGTGGTTGTCTTTTATTTCCAAAACAGAAAAAGTTCCTTCATGGTAATTGGCAGTGTAAAGTCGATTTCCTTTTTGAGTGATATAGCATGAAGTGCAATGTTCGAACACAAATTTATCTAGAACATTTCTCTGATGGTCCATAAGAATTACACCGGATCCTTCATCAAAATCAACCGTAGAAACAACATTATTTTGATTAACACATAAATATTTTGGGTTTTTTATGGAATAAAAAAGTTGTGGATTGGAAAGCTTTCCGTTTTGAAAGTCAAAGGTATAAATTCCCTGACTTGTTTTCGATGTATAAGTTCCAGCATAGATCGTATGTTTCATAATGCTGTCCTCCCTTTTAAATTTTTACATTTATTATATTATAAAAAGAAAAATAGAAAGATGCAAAAAAAGGACTAGACTTACTATGAAAATAAATAGTAACTCATAAATTCACACATATCTTGTA
>SKEG01001411.1_pt1 | contig 18926 bp, 19 predicted proteins | sample 4826631 | NCBI WGS metagenome assembly SKEG01 (sample SAMN11008815, study PRJNA524170) | human gut metagenome | biome: Human fecal sample; material: Feces; isolation source: fecal sample from pouch patient p26, p34, p50 | host: Homo sapiens | place: Israel: Tel-Aviv | collected 2016-11-02
GTTCATGATTGTGTATATCCCCTGGCTGTCCACCTATCTGCCGGGACTGCTGAAATAAACCTGGTGTTTTCGGGCAGGACCTGCTTCTGCCCGAACCTATAGATTCATCATCTTAAGGAGGTATTCGTATGAAAAAATCCATGAGAAAGCTCGCAAGTGCAGTATTGGCCGGTTTGATGGTAGCTTCCCTGACCGCCTGCGGCGGCGGTGACGACGCCAAGAAAGACACCAAATCCGCCGGCAAGGGTGACTTTGCCAATTTGAAGGAAGTGGAACTGATTGGTGCCGATACGTCTGCTAAAGACGCCATCGCCCAAAAATTCGGCGAAGCAGTTGCCAAGAACGTAGCTGATATCACCGGCGGCAAGCTGAAAATCGACTACCATCCCAATGGGGAACTGGGCGACGACGAAGATCTGATCCGGCAGCTGAAATCCAACGATATCCAGATCGTGGTTTGCCAGATGGCTCCTTTGACCGCTGTAATTCCGGAAACCGCTGTATTCGACCTGCCCATGTCCTTTGCTAAATATAAAGGCGATGCCATTGACAAGGTCCTGAACGGCAATGGGGAATTCAACAAGAAACTGTCCGCTGCCTATGATAAGGCCGGCCTGCATTACCTGGGCATCCTGCAAAATGGTACCTTCCGTCTGACCACGGCCAACCGGGATCTGAAGACTGTGGACGACTACAAAGGCCTGAAGATTCGTACCATGAGCAACAAGAACCACATGGACTTCTGGTCCGCCCTGGGTGCTAACCCCACTCCTTTGGCTTTCTCTGAACTGTACTTTGCTCTGCAGAGCGGTACCGTAGATGCTGAAGAAAACGCCAGCGATACCATCGTAAACTCCAACTTCAACGAAGTACAAAAGTACTTGGCTGATACCAACCATATCCTGTACGCCAACCAAATGGCCATCAACAAGAAAGCCTATGACAGCCTGGATCCTGCCTACCAGAAAGCCCTGAACCAAGCTGTTAAACAAGCCATGGATGAACTGCGTCCGACCCTGGAAAAGGTTGACAAGGACAACAAGGACATCCTGAAGAAGAGAGGCATGACCGAGATTACCTATGATAAGTCCTTCTTCGATCAGGTTCTGAACAACGAAGGCGTAAAAGCCCTGTACAAGAAAATCGACGACCAAATCGGCGGCCTGGGCACTACGCTGATGAAAGAACTGGATGCTGCCAGCAAATAAGTTGGGTTTGTAAGTCAGTAAGAATGAATACTCGTTTCCTTCCCTCTTCTATTTCGGGTACAATAGAACCAGACGTACTATGAAGCAATGTGGAAGGAAGAGGGGGAAACGCTTATGCAGCTGCAATGGTTGTACTATTTCGTAACAATCGCAGAACTGGAACACTACACCAGGGCTGCAGAAAAACTAAAGATTAGCCAATCCAACCTGAGCCATGCCATCAAAAGCATGGAACGGGAACTGGGCGCGGAACTGTTTGAACGGCAGGGACGGAATGTAAAACTCAACAAGTATGGCAAGCTGTTCCTGCCCTACGCCCAGAAATCTTTGAATACCCTGGAAGCAGGGGAAAACGCTCTCAAAGAATACATCGATCCCAACTCCGGGACCATCATCATTGGCGGTTTCTATTCTATCGAAGCTTTTACCACGGATCTGATGATCCGCTACCACAGTGAAACCAACCGCCTGGGCGTACAATTCCAGTATTCCTCGGAAGGCTGGTTCAATCTACAAAAGCATCTATTGGATGGATCCATGGATCTGATCCTATGTACCAAGGTGAATTCGCCCCGGGTCGGGTCGTACTATATCGGCTCCCATCCCCTGGTGGCGTTGGTATCCGAACAACATCGGTTTGCCCAGCGGTCCAGCCTGAAGCTGGAAGATTTCCAAGGAGAGAACTTCATTTCCTTTGACTCCTCCGGGCAGATCAGCAGCAGAATGAAGGAAATTTTTGAGCAGAAACACCTGCACGTGAATATTGTCACAGAAACTCCCAACGACGTAATCATCTACGGCCTGGTGGCAGCGGGGCACGGCATTGCCGTGGTTCCCTATCCTTTAAGCGGAGCGCCCTACGGCACCAAGGTGATTCCCATTGCCGACGAGGCCATGACGGACCGGCCCCTGTACCTGCAATGGAACAAGGACCGGTACATTCCCCCGGCAGCGGAGTTTTTCAAGAACTATATCATGCGCAGCGGCGACGTATTAAACCAATATTTCGTTCGTCACGGCATCAGCTTTACCGCTGATGCAGACCAGATGAACAATCGGGAGGACCCTACATTATGACCAAGAAATTGATTGCAGATTTGATGGTTGACTATTTGGAAAGACGGGATGTGAAATACGTATTCGGTCTGTGCGGCCATACGGTTATCGCCATGCTGGATGCCCTGTCCCGCAGCAAGAAAGTAAAATACATTTCCAACCGGCACGAATCGGTGGCTTCCACCGCAGCTGACGGCTACGCCCGGGTAACCCATAAGGCTTCCGTCTGCATGTGCCACCTTGGACCTGGGCTGACCAACGTCCTGACCGGCGTGGCCAACGCTGCTTTTGACTCCATTCCTATGGTTGTTATCGCTGGCGATGTGCCCAGCTACTACTTCGGCAAACATCCCCATCAGGAAGTCAATATGCACGAAGATGGCAGCCAGTACAAGATTCTGGAACCGGTAGTCAAGAGAGCTTGGCGGGTGGACGATCCTGAATCCATGGCTGACATTATGGACAAGGCCTTCCGTCTGGCAGAATCCGGCCGTCCTGGCCCTGTACTGATTGACGTTCCCATGAACATCTTCTCCGAAAAAGTAGAAGATTACCTGTGGGATCGGACCTACAAAGACAGCCACGTGACCATGAAACCGGCCCTGGATCCGGCTGCAGCCAAAGCCATTGCTGAAAAACTGGTAAAAGCAGAACATCCTGTAATGCATGCCGGCGGCGGTATCCTTTTGGCCCAAGCTTCCGATGAGCTGGCTGAACTGGCCGAATTGCTGGATATCCCCGTTTCCCGTACCCTGATGGGCCAAGGCTGCATCAGCGACAACCATCCTCTGATGATTGGCCAGACTGGTTTCTGGGGCATGGAATTCACCCATTCCCTGACCACCCAGGCTGACGTTATCCTGGGCCTGGGCACCCGCTTTGCCGAAGCTGACAGCTCCAGCTGGTACAAGGGCGTAACCTTTGATCCGGAAAAGACCGAATTCCTGCAAATCGATATCGATCCTACCGAAATCGGCCGTAACTATCCTGTAGCCATTGGCGCCGTAGGCGACCTGAAACTGGGCCTGCAGCAGATCATTGACGAAGTAAAGAAAATCTGCCCCGAAGGCAAGAGCCATCCCGAACTGCGGAAAGCCATTGCTGAAGCCAAGGCGGAATTCAAGAAGAGCAACGAAGCCATTTCCAACGATAGCCGTTTCCCCATGACCCCGCAGCGGATCCTGAAGGATGTAAAGGCCGTTGTTCCCGAAGATGCACATATCTTCACCGATGTGGGCTGGAACAAGAATGGTGTAGCACAGCAATATGATATTACCGTTCCCGGCAGCATCCATCACTCCTCCGGTCTGGCTACCATGGGCTTTGGTGCTTCCGCTGTACTGGGCGGCAAACTGGGTGCTCCTGACAAGGTCTGCATCACCCTGACCGGTGACGGCGGCTTCGGCGTGAACCCCACCTGCCTGGCTACCGCTGTGGAACAAGATATCCCTGTAACCTGGGTAGTAATGAACAACTCTGCTTTCGGTACCATTGCTGGTCTGGAAAATGCCAACTACGGCACCAAGTTTGGTACGGTATTCAAGACTCCGGACGGTGAAACCTACAGCCCCAGCTGGGCTGGCGTAGCCAAAGCCTATGGCGTGGAATCTATCTGCGTACACAGCGCTGAAGAATTCAAACCGGCCATGGAAGCTGCCATGAAAGCCAACGCTGAAGGCAGACCCTTCCTGGTAGAAGCTCCTATGGAAAACATTGTAGTTCCTACTCCTGGCTGCTGGAACATCAATGATATCTATAGCCCCAACAAGCTGGTTGAAGACGGCAAACTGGTGAAAGACGAAAACGGTGAGTTTGTAGCTCCCAACCACGCAAAGTCCCACAAAGCAAAATAATATGATAAAGGCAAATACCCTGTTCCGTTTTCAACCAGAACAGGGTATTTGTGAATGGAGAGAAGTAAAGAACCATCAACTGTACAGAAAGAAGGGTTTCCTATGGAAAAAATGACCACGAAACTGCGTCGTCTGTTGAAGGAAAAAGATTATCTGGTAGCCCCCTGCGCCTACGATGCTTTAAGCGCCCGGGCCATTGAAGTGGCCGGCTTTGATGTGTGCGGCACCACCGGCTACGGCATGCACGGCGTCGTCCTGGCTCAGCCGGACAGCGGCCTGCTGGCCCTGAATGAATCCGTGGATATCTTGAGCAAAATGGCCGATGCCGTCAATATCCCCATTATCTGCGATGCAGAAGGCGGCTACGGCAATGCCCTGAACGTAGTACGTACCGTCAAGGAATATGAAAAGACCGGGGTTGCCGGCTTCTTTATTGAAGACCAGCAGCAGCCGCCCAACTGCCCCTTTATCAGCGATACCCAGCTGATCAGCACCAACGAAATGGTGGGCAAGATTGAGGCTGCGGTAGAAACCCGGAAAGATCCGGATCTGCTGATCATTGCCAGAACCGATGCTCCCTACGAAGAAGCTGTAGAACGGGCCAACGCCTATCTGGACGCCGGCGCTGACATGGTCAAGATTCTGCCGAAATCCCGGGAAGAACTGATTGCCCTGCCGGAAAAGGTCCATGGTCCCATCCATCTGGGCTTCTTCCCCAACCAGGATTTCTTCAAGGGCTTCAGCAGTGAAGACTGCGGCAAGAAACTGGGCTACAAGATCATTACCTTCCCCTTCAGCGTCCTGTTTGCTCAGGTAGCAGCTGAACTGCGGGTACTGGAATATATCAAACAGCATGGCAGCGATGCTGGCTACGATGGCGACATGATCGACTTCAACACCTACATCAAACTGGTGCACGTAGATGAACTGCGGGAATTGGGCGCCAAATATTTGAAGGAATAGACCACCAGGAGGACGAATAGCATTATGGGATTAAACGTAGTCAAAAAAGTACGTATCTGTGAAGTAGGTCTGCGGGATGGCCTGCAAAATGAAAAGACCCTGCTCACCACCGAGCAGAAGCTGGATTTGCTGCAAAAATTGACGGACGCCGGATTCCCGGTGATTGAAGTGGGCAGCTTTGTCAGCCCCAAGGCCGTACCCCAGGTAGCCAATACCGACGAAGTGTTCCAGAACTTCAAGCAAAAAGAAGGAGTGGAATACCGGGCCCTCATTGCCAACCTGAGAGGCGTGGAACGGGCCATTGCCTGCGGCTGCAAAAAGGTGAAATTGAATGTTTCCGCTTCTGTGGCCCACAACCTGGCCAATCTGAACTGCACTCCGGCTGAAAGCGTTGCCCGCTTTGCCGCCTGCGTGGAACGGGCCAAGGAAGCCGGCATCGGCATTTCCGGTTCCATTTCCATGGCCTTTGGTTCTCCCTGGGATAAGGAAATCCCCGTTTCTACCGTGAAAGAAATCGTAGAAGCCTACATGGGTGTGGGCATTACGGAAATCAGCCTGTCCGATGCTTCCGGCATGGCCTTCCCTTCCCAGGTGTACGATATGGGTACGGAAATGAAGAAATCCTATCCGGAGGTTTCCTGGTGGATGCACTTCCATAACACCCGGGGCCTGGGTATGAGCAACATCCTGGCTGCTATGGAAGCAGGCTTTGACCAGTTTGATTCCAGCTTTGCCGGTGTAGGGGGCTGCCCCTTCGTTCCCGGTGCTGCCGGCAACGTAGCCACTGAAGATGTAGTGCATATGCTGGATGAAATGAAAGTGGATACCGGCATTGACCTGGATAAGGTTATGGCCATCAGCCGGGACGTGGTGAAAATGGTGGGCCATGAAACCGACAGCTATTTGCTGCGTGCCGGAAAAGCCAGCGACCTGATTCTGGATATTCCTAAAAAACAAGCTAAGAATCATACCTTAATCGATAAAAAATAAGAAGAAAATAAAAAGCTGTTTCTGTTCCTAAGAGAACGGGAATGGGCGATGCGGAGGCCATGCCATGAACAGTGTACAGATCCTAACCGTTATTTTTGATATTTTCTGCCCCCTGGCCACAGGGTATATCCTGCGGAAGAAAGGGTGGATGTCTCAGAAAGCGTGCAATGCTCTGATGCTGTTTAACGTAGTGGCGCTGATCACGGTGATGAACCTGATGAGCTTCTGGATCCTGCCCATTTCCCGTTCTTTCATTTTGCTGCCTATTTTAAGCGTGGTGATGGCCCTACTCTCCGTAGGGCTTGCCGTGTTTGTTTTTGGGCGGTCACTTTCTGACCCCTTGGAAAAGGGGTCTTTTGCTGTCTCCGCCATGCTGTCCAATATTGGAACCCTGGGGGGTATCTGCGCTTTCATTGCCTACGGGGAAATCAGCTTTGCCTATGTGCAGCTGTTTGCCGTGCCCCAGAATGTGCTGATGGTGATTCTGGCCTTCCCATTGGCCCAGTATTATTACGCAAAAAAATTGGAGTCCGCAGCGGGACTCCATTGGGAGATCAGCATCAAAGATATGTTCTTTACGAAAAAGCAGCTGGGGGTATTGGGGATGCTCATTGGCCTGGGCCTGCAGCTGGCAGGGGTGGAACGGCCGCCGGTGGTGGCCAATTTCTTCCACTATCTGGTGCACATCCAGGCTTGGATCGCCTTTACCCCGGTGGGCTACACCATTGATTTCAGCAAGGCCTCCAAGTACTACAAGAAGGTGCTGAGCATCCTGCCCCTGCGTTTTCTTATTGTGCCCCTGGTGGTGTACCTGATTGCCCGGCCCTTTATTCACGACCAGCGGCTGTTGGGGACCATCCTTATCGCAGCGGCTACTCCCACCGCCATCAACTCGGTAATCACCGCCCAGTTGTTTGGGCTGGACGTGGACCTGTCGGTGGCTTCGTTTCTGGAGACGACCGTAGTCTACGTGCTGGTGGCGTTTCCGCTGTTCTACCTGTACATCAGTTACGGCGGGCAGCTGTAATCATTCGGCACTGCCCCGGAAACCGTAGTTTTCCAGGATAAAGTCCCGGGCCAGGGTGGTCGCCGGGGTAAGGGGACGGGTATTGTTCCACACCAGGTACACGTTCCGGATAAAGTCCGTGTTCTGCTCCGCAATGGGCAGGGCCACCACCCGGGCGGTTTTGATGCCGGGAATTTCCGGCAGGATGCCCAGGCCGAATTTCAGGTCGATGTACTGAAGGGCTGCGTTGCACTCCTGGACCTCAAAGACAATCTTGGGAACAATCTGGTGTCGGCTGTAGGCCCGGTCCAGCTGGTCCCGCAGGTTGCTGCCTTTGTCCAGGCTGATGATGGGCTCCTTGGCAAAATCCTCAAAAGTTACGTAGGACCGTTTGGCCAGGGGATGCTCCAAGGGAACCACCAGGTACAGGGGCTGTTTTAAAATCAGCTGGGAATCCACCCCCGGCCCCCGGTGGGTGGAAAAGCCCAGATCCAGTTTCCCTTCCTTGACCTGGGAATAGATCTGGTAGGATGTACCTTCTGAAAATTGAAAATGCGTCTGCCGGTGGGACAGGTCCTGGTAAAAGGACTCCATCATGGAAGGAATCAGGGAGGAGGAAATGGAATGGAAGTAGCCCAAACGGACCACGTATTCCGCTTCCCCCTTCATTTCTTTTAGGGTGGTTTTTCCCTGGTCCAGGGACTGGAGGGCCTTCTGCACATAGGGCAGGAAGCGCTGGCCGTAGGGGGTCAGGGTAATATGACGCTTTTCCCGGACAAAAAGCTGAACGTCCAGTTCCTTTTCCAGTTCATTGATGGCGTAGGAAAGGCTGGGCTGGGAAATATGGAGCTCTTGGGCTGCGCGGGTATAGTGAAGTACCCGGGCCAGGGTGTCAAAGTAAAGCAATTGCAGTAATGTCATGGGATACCTCCTGTGATACTTCTTCATTGTATCATGGGAAAGGAAAAAATTATAGAAGCTTTCTATGGAAAAATAACAGTGTTTTCTATCAATCGGGCCGCTTGCCGGCCCCAAAGGGAGATGGAAGTATGGAAAAAGAATTGCAGCCTGTGGTCATTGGCACCGTAGGAGCGGGGTATGCTGTCCGGCTTCACGGCAATGGATATAAAAAGTCCGGGGGCGTACCCTTCCGGCTAAAGACCATCTGTGATACTGTGCCGGAGCTGGCCCTAAAGGTCCAGGCAGAATTTGGCTACGAACAGGTGGAAACTTCCTACGAAAAAATGCTGGAGGATCCGGAAATCACTGTGGTGGATATTGTAACGCCGCCTCTGCTGCACATTCCCATGGCCATTCAGGCCATTCAGGCCGGCAAGCACGTCATCTGCGAAAAGCCCCTGACCGGGTATTTTGGCAAGCCTGGGGAAGAACGGGTGGGGGATACCCCCAAACAGGTCATGTATGAGCAGGTGCTGGCCGAAATGGAGAAATTGGGGCAGGTGCTCCGGCAGTCGGACCGGAAATTCATGTACGCGGAAAACTTCCTCTATGCCCCGGCCGTCCGGAAGGCCGCAGAGGTGGTCCGGGCCAAAAAGTCCAAAATCCTCTTTATGAAAGGGGAGGAGAGCCTGAGCGGCTCCAGCTCCGCCTTGTCCAGCCAGTGGAGCAAGGTGGGCGGCGGCACCCTGATCCGTACCGGTACCCACCCCTTAAGCGGCATGCTATGGCTCAAGCAGCAGGAGGCAGCCGCCCGGGGCGAAACCATTACGGTCCAAAGCGTTTCTGCCGATGTGGGTCAAACCACCCGCTGCCTGAATGCCTATGAGCACCGGCACATCCGGGCCAATCCCCTGGACGTGGAGGATTACGCCGCTGTAACGGTGACCTTCTCCGATGGTACCAAATGCCTGACCATTGCCAGCGATACGGTGCTGGGGGGCACCAAAAACTATATTGAGGTTTACGCCAACGATGCGGCCCTTGTCTGCAACCTGACGCCTACGGATCTGATGAATACGTATTTCCTGGACCAGGATGGGATGCAGGACGTGTACATCAGCGAAATGCTGCCCCAGGCCATTGGCTGGAACAAGGCCTTTGTCAGCGATGAAGTGATCCGGGGCTACGCCGATGAACTGACCCGATTCCTGAAGGCAGTGGCCTATGATTGGGATACGTCGGAAGATTTTGCCGTAGCCCGTGAAACCATGAAAGTAATCTATGCTGCGTACCTATCGGCAGAATCAGGGAAAAGAGTCGATTTATAGATTGTATCTATAAATAAAACTATAGAAAGACTCTATCATAAAGCAATAAATCTTGTATTAGATTAATCAGTCAATTCAAAGTATAATGAACTCAACGAAACGGAATAATTAGAAGATTCCGTGTGAAGAATGCAAAGGAGAGATAATAATGGCAAGAGAAGTAACTCCCGAAGAAATTGCTGTCTGTGAAGAGAAAATTGCCCGTGCTCATGCAGCACAAAAGATTCTGGAAACCTATGATCAAAAACGTATTGATAGACTGTGCCAAGCTGTAGCAGCCGCTGTATGCGACCTGAAGGTTTGGGGCAAGATCTGCGACGAAGCCGTTGACGAAACCCGTCTGGGCGACAAAGTCTCCAAGAGAAACAAGAGAAACAAAATCAAATTGATCCTGAGAGATTGCCTGCGCAACCCCAGCATCGGTGTAGTAGAAACCATTCCTGAAAAAGGCATTGTGAAATATGCAAAACCCGTTGGCGTAATCGTTTCCCTGGTTCCGACCACCAACCCCTGCCTGACTCCTGCTGGCCAGATTCTGTTTGCTATCAAATGCAGAGACACTGTTGTCTTCTCTCCGCATCCCAGAGCTAAGAACATCACCAACAAGACCATCAACCTGATCCGTGACACCCTGGTTCGTGAAGGCGCTCCTGCCGACATCATCCAAGGCGTTGAAAAACCCAGCATTGCCCTGTCTTCCGAACTGATGAAACGGGCTGACCTGATCATCGCTACCGGCGGACGGCCCATGGTTAAGGCTGCTTACAGCCAGGGCGTTCCTGCCTATGGTTCTGGCGCCGGCAACGCTACCGTTATCATTGATAACACCTGCAACACTCCGGAACGTCAAAAAGAAGCTGCTGCCAACACCCGGATTTCCAAGACTTCCGACTTTGGTTCTGGCTGCTCCTGCGACGGCAACCTGGTTATTTCTGAAGAAGTTTACGATGGCTTCGTAAAAGCCCTGGTTGAAGAAGGCGCTTACCTGGCCAACGAAGAAGAAGCTGAAAAGATTAAAAAGGTTATGTGGGATGAAACCGGCCACCGTCTGCCTGACACCGTTGCCGTTAGCCCGCAAGCCCTGGCTGAAGCTGCTGGCTTCACCATCCCTGCTGACCGTAAATTCATCGCTGTAACTGGCGGCGGCATCGAACATATCGGCAAACAATTCTTCTTCTCCAGCGAAAAACTGACCACCCTGCTGACCCTGTTCAAATACAAAGGCGAATTCGAAAACGCTCTGGATATGATGAGAGCTATCTTCGAAGTAGGCGGCAAAGGCCACTCCTGCGGCATCTACTCCTTCGATGATGACCATATCGATCGTCTGGGCAAAGCAGCTCCTGTTTCCCGTATCATGGTTCGTCAACCTAACAACAGAGGCAACTCTGGTTCCGCTTGGAACGGCATGCCTCCGACCTCTTCCATGGGCTGCGGCACCTGGGGCGGCAACATTGTTTCCGAGAACATCTCCCTGAAACATTACATGAACACCACTTGGGTATCCCGTCCTCTGGAATACGATATGCCTTCCAACGAAGAACTGTTCGGTGACTTCTTCAAACCGGGCATGGACGAAGAATAATCCAGCTTGACCATTTTCTTGGCACCATTTGCGAATTACTCATATTGAATCCTCTTATAGATAAGAAGGATGTGCGGCTTTTCCCCTCTAATGGCCGCGCATCCTTCTTTCTTTACAGGAAAAGTTAACCTGTAATAAATGGTGCAATTGTTTACAAAAATTTAAAATTTGTGGCAAGAATGTTTGACAGCAGTAACTTTGGGTGGTATACTTTTAGTCACTTATAGCAAACCAGTAGGATAGTAGCATGGAAAGAGGTAAGCCAAATGAGCGAAGTAGTAAAGGTAAAGAATGTACGTATCGGCGAAGGAATGCCCAAGATTGCCATCCCCATTTCGGACAGCGATTACGCAGGGGTGCGGAAATCCGTGAATCTAATCATGAATTCCCCCTGTGACCTGATTGAATGGAGAGCAGATTTCTTCAACAATGTAACGGATCCGGAAGTTCGGATTAAACCCATGACCCTGTTCCGGGACCAGTTGTGGAACCTGCCGCTGCTCTTCACCGTCCGCACGGACGTAGAAGGCGGCATGATGGAAATCGATACCCAGGACTATGTGGATCTGCTCCTGGCGGTTATTGACAGCGGCCTGATTGATCTGGTGGACGTGGAACTGTCCCGGGGCGAAAAAGCCATGAAGACCATTGTAGAGGCGGCCCACGAAGCCGGCGTCAAGGTGGTTGGCTCCCGGCACAATTTCAAGAGTACCCCGGACAAGGACATCATCGTCCGGAACCTGTGCAAGATGCAGGACCTGGGCTGTGACATTGCCAAATTCGCCGTGATGCCCCAGTCGGAACGGGATGTGCTGACCCTGTTGGATGCCACCCTGACCATGAAGGAAGAACACGATGAAACGCCGGTGATTACCATGTCCATGGGGCACAAGGGCGTCATCAGCAGGATCTGCGGCGAAGCCTTCGGTTCCTGCATTACCTTCGGCACTGCCGGCAAAGCTTCGGCACCGGGACAGCTGCCAGCCAACGGCCTGTCCATATTCTTAAAGAGCCTGGCCTAAAAGCGTACAGGTGTGGTGAGAACTGCACCTGTTTTTTTATGGGCTAAAGGGGAAAACGGAGAAATTTGTCCGTTTATTTTTTCTTCAGCACCCAGCTTTGCAACAACTGGCAGCGGTCTTTTGGACCGCTGCTGAATTTTTTGTAAATACAGGATTGCTTTGCGGTATAATAGAAGGTGAACGAACCTGCCGGCGCGGCAGTCTAAAGAGGGGGCATACAGATGGATAAGAAACAACCCATTGGCGTAATCGATTCAGGAGTAGGGGGCTTGACGGTGCTGAAATGGCTCCGGGCAAAAATGCCCCACGAGGATTTTATCTTTATCGGGGATACGGCACGGACGCCCTATGGCAACCGGTCCCGGGAACAGATCATTGAATTTGTAGGGGATATGACCGCCTACCTGGACAAACGGCACATCAAGCAGCTGGTGGTGGCCTGCAACACCATTACGGTGCTGGGTAAGGACGTGATCCAAAACGGGTATGACTTTTCCGTTATCGGTATGGCCAAAGGCGCCCGGATGGTGAAAGGCGTAACCAAGAACAAACGGGTGGGCTTTGTGGCCACGGACTTTACGGTGTCCACCGGGGCCCATAAACGGGAAATCCAGGCCATGGACCCGGAAATCCAGGTGTTTGGGCAGGGCTGCCCTAAATTTGTGCCCCTGATTGAAGGGGAGAAATTTGGCACTCCGGAACTGGCCAGCGCCGTACAGGAATATGCCGACGACCTGAAGGCCCATGACGTGGATACGGTGCTCCTGGCCTGCACCCATTATCCCTTCGTCCGGGAAGAGCTGCAAAAGGCCCTGGGATCCCAGGTGACCATTCTGGACCCGGCAGAGCGGACCACCCAGGATGCCATCGAGGACCTGGCGGCCCGGGGACTGGCCCAGACGGAAGGCATCGGGGAAACGGAAATCTGCTTTACCGCCGATGTGGAACGGGGCCAGCGGCTGGCCCAGCGGGTCATGGACACAAACGGCTGCGTCTTCAAGCTGATTCAATTATGATAAAGCAAAAACAGGATGTATGACCCTGGTGGTCACACATCCTGTTTTTTTGCTTTCCCCAGAAGCGTTCCCCTGCCTGGGGGTTTTTGAGTTCCGGGCAATAAACCGGAAGATGAAATCCCGGATCACGTGGCTGGGGGTAGTGCCCTGCTGCCGGCAGAGCTCCCCAAACCGCCGGAGGGGCTCCTCCTCCATGCGCACCGACAGGCGTTTTTTCTTGAGGTATTTATCTTCTTCCCAATCTTCCATAGGCATCCATCCTTTCTGGTGGGCCCGGCGCCCCGGATTCCCCAATCCGGCTTTAGCCAGGCCCTACAGCTTCCCTTACTTTCAGTATAGCAGGGAGGGTGGGGTGAAATCCTCCCAGGTAAGTGTTTGGGGAAATTAATCCCCGGCGGCCACCTGGTAGGTTTCCCCGGTTTCCTCATCCCGGACCTCCAGGCTGCAATGCAGCCCCTCCAAAATCCGCAGCAGGGTTTCCAGATTGGGCTCCCGCTTCCGGTTCACGTACAGGGACAGGGAGTCCTTCCGGATGCCCGTCCGTTCCGCCAGGTCCCGCTGGTGCAGGCTGCGGTCTGCCAATTTTTCCTTGATGATCTCTGTAATATCCATAGGCTCCTCCTTTGCTGCCTCCTGCCAGGGCAGGGGGCAATCCTGCGTTTTTCCATACTTTCAGTATAGCAGGAAGGGTGGGGCGAAATCCTCCCAGAAAAGAGCCGTTTTGGGGCATAAAAAAACAGGTCTCCGTCTCCCTGGGGAGACCGGAAACCCGGCAGGTCCAAAAAAGGGTAAAAAAATGGAGCTACTGATAGGATTCGAACCTACGACCCTCTCATTACGAATGAGATGCTCTACCAACTGAGCTACAGTAGCATTCATGGAGAGTATTTTACCATGTTTTCCGCTTTTTTTCAAGGCCTGATCTGTATTTTTCGGGCGGCAAACGGAAGATTTTGGGAGCGTATAAAGTTAACCTGTTTTTTGCAATTTCCAGAAAATAGCGGTATAATCAAAAGCAAACAGAATAGAGAAGCCGGCGGTGAAAACCGCAGGGCAGGGGAGCTTGCAGGCAGAAATGCCGGACAGGCTGAGAGGAAGGTAGGCCCTTCGACCCGTGAACCTGATTTGGATAATGCCAACGTAGGGATGCAAACGAGCAAAACGGCAAGAGAAGTTACCCGGATTCAGGTGGCTTCTCTTTTTTGTTGTCCCAAAACAAGGAGGCCTTGGAAATGCGAATCAATGGAAAAGAAGAAAAGGCTGAGGGCCGGACCCTGCTGGCGTACCTTCGGGAGCGGCAGATCGACCTGGGCAACGTAGCCGTGGAACGAAACGGGGACATTGTGCCCAAAAGCCAGTATGCCTCGGTGCTGCTCCAGCCGGAAGACGTGCTGGAGATCGTGTCGTTTGTAGGCGGGGGCTGAGATGCTCAGCCAAAAAGAATGGTTTGACGCCCTGGAAAGCCGCCACGGAGCGGCGCGTCAGGCCAAATTCCGCCAGGGCCGGGTGGCCATTTGCGGGCTGGGGGGCCTAGGCTCCCGGGTAGCGGAGCTTTTGGTCCGGGCTGGGGTAGGACACCTACGGCTGGTGGACGACGACCGGGTGGAAGCCACCAATCTCAACCGGCAGCTGTATTTTATGGACCAGCTGGGCCAGTACAAGGCGGAGGCCCTGGTGGCGAGCCTGCGGCGGATTACCCCCTACGCAGAGTTGGTGCCCCGGATCCTGCGGCTGACGGCGGAAAATATCCCCCAGGAGCTGGCCGGTTATGACTTGATTGTAGAAGCCTTTGACGGGCCCCGGGAAAAGGCACTTTTGTGCAATACGGTCCGGGAGTGCTTTCCCCAGGCGGTGCTGGTGGCCGCCTCCGGTATGGCCGGCTTTTCCTCCGGCAACCGGGTCCGGGTGCGCAAACTGTCCCCTCATTTTTACCTGTGCGGGGACAGGACGGCGGATATCCGGGACGGAGACGGGCTCTACGGGGCCCGGGTCAATTTGTGTGCGGCCCAGGAGGCCCTTACGGTGCTTCAGCTGCTAGCTGGAGAAACAGAAAAAATTGGAAAGGATGAATACTATGAACGCAAATGATACTTGGCAGCTGGGAGGCAAAATCTTCCATTCCCGCTTTATTCTGGGCTCGGGGAAATATTCCCTGCCGTTAATTCAAACGGCCATTCAGGACGCCGGTGCCGAAATGATTACCCTGGCGGTCCGCCGGACCAATACCACTGGACAGGACAATATCCTTCAGTACATTCCCCAAGACGTAACCCTGCTGCCCAATACCTCCGGCGCCCGGAATGCCCAGGAGGCGGTGCGCATTGCCAAACTGGCCCGGGAACTGGGCTGCGGGAACTTCGTGAAAATTGAAATCATGCGGGACAGCCGGTACCTGCTGCCGGACAACCAGGAAACCATCAAGGCCACGGAACTTCTGGCCCAGGACGGCTTTGTGGTGCTGCCCTATATGTTCCCGGACCTGAATGCGGCCCGGGACCTTGTCAGTGCCGGGGCTGCGGCTGTTATGCCTCTGGCTGCGCCCATTGGCTCCAACCGGGGCCTGTCCGCCCGGGACTTTATCCAGATCCTCCTGGACGAAATTGACCTGCCCATCATTGTGGACGCGGGCATTGGCCGGCCTTCCCAGGCCTGTGAAGCCCTGGAAATGGGGGCCGCTGCGGTAATGGTAAATACCGCCCTGGCCACTGCCGGGGATTTACCTCTCATGGCCCAGGCCTTCCGCAGCGCGGTGGAAGCCGGTAGGAAAGCGTATCTGTCCGGCCTGGGACGGGTGCTCAGCCGGGGCGCCGCCTCCAGCGATCCCTTGACTGGCTTTTTGCGGGAGGATGCCTGATGGAAGAAGAAAATCAATTTTTGGTGGACGGCAAGAATCTAACCCCGGCTGCCCTGAAACGGAAACACCAACTGGAAAACGACCCTTCCTGCCGGAAGGACCCGATGGAATACCTGCCCGGCATGGAGCAGCTCCAGTCGGAGGTTCGGGAAAAGGTTATCAGCCAAATGGAGTCCTATGACCCCAGCGCCTATACGGCGGTGGACGTGCGCCGGGCCCTGTGCCATGAGCGGGTGACCGTGGAGGACCTGAAGGCGCTGCTCAGCCCGGCGGCGGAGCCCTTCCTGGAAGAACTGGCCCAAAAGGCCCGGGCAGTTACCAGCCGGCATTTTGGCAACACGGTGTATCTGTTCACACCCCTGTATCTGGCCAACTACTGCGAAAACTACTGCATCTACTGCGGCTTCAACTGCTACAATCCCATCCACCGGCTCCAGCTCACCGGGGAGCGGATGGAGCAGGAAATGCAGGTAATCGCCCAAAGCGGCATGGAGGAAATCCTGCTGCTTACCGGGGAAAGCCGGGCCAAAAGCAGCGTGGAGTATATCGGGGAGGCCTGCAAGCTGGCCGCCAAGTACTTCAAGAACGTGGGTCTGGAGGTCTACCCCATGAACACCGACGAGTATCGGTATCTCCATGCCTGCGGGGCGGATTCGGTCACCGTATTCCAGGAGACCTACGATCTGAAAAAATACGAAACCCTGCATCTCTTGGGGCACAAACGGGTATGGCCCTACCGGTTTGATTCCCAGGAACGGGCCCTTAGGGGCGGCATGCGGGGGGTGGGCTTTTCAGCCCTTTTGGGGCTGTCCAATTTCCGCAAGGACGCCCTGGCCACAGCCCTTCACGTGTATTACCTCCAGCGGAAGTATCCCTGGGCGGAAATGAGCCTGTCCTGCCCCCGGCTGCGGCCCATTATCAACAACGCCTCCATCAACCCCCAGGACGTAGGGGAGCGCCAGCTGTGCCAGATTCTCTGCGCCTACCGGCTGTTCCTGCCCTTTGCAGGAATTACCGTTTCCAGCCGGGAATCCGCGGCCTTTCGCAACGGCATTGTGCGCATTGCGGCCACCAAGGTCTCCGCTGGGGTGTCCACGGGCATCGGGGACCACGAGGAAAAGTATACTGGAGAGCAGAGCGGGTCCGAAGGGGACGAACAGTTTGAAATCCAGGACGGCCGGAGCCTCCGGGCCATGACGGAGGATCTGGACCGGGAAGGCCTCCAGCCGGTGCGCAATGACTACCTTTACGTGTAGCCTGCCCTTTGGCTGCGTCACCCACCGCCAGCTGTACCAGGTTCCCCTGCTGGAACAGGTGGAAGGGATTTTGGCCCAGCGGCCTGCGGCCCTGCTGCTTCGGGAAAAGGATTTAAATCCAGAGGTTTATCGGCAGCTGGCCCGGCAGGTCCTCTCTCTGTGCCGCCGGGCCGGGGTGCCCTGCATTCTGCATTTTTACCCGGAAGCGGCCCGGGAACTGCGCCCCGAGGGCCTGCACCTGCCGCTTCCGGTGTTGGAGCGCCTTAGGCCGGAGGAACGGGCCGCCCTGCCGCCCCTGGGAGCCTCCTGCCATAGCCTGAAAGACGTCCTTACAGCGGCGAAACTAGGTACCGCAAGGGTGAGTTGGGTCATATCTATACCACCGCCTGTAAGCCAAATTTGGCCCCCAGAGGGGTGACGCTGCTCCAGGAGGTATGCCGCCGCTCCCCGGTGCCCGTCTGGGCTATCGGAGGCGTTACCCGGGAAAAGCTCCCGGAGCTTGCTGCTGCCGGGGCTGCCGGAGCCTGGGGTATGGGAGCTTTTGCGCAGCTGCCGGAAAAATAAAAAACGAGGCTGGAAAAATGAACATTCATTTTTCCAGCCTCGTTTGCGTGTGTGTGGTTTTGTCTTGCGTTCAGGGGCAAGTCCCTTATTTGTTCAGCATGTATTCGGCCATATGGGCGGCAGCTTTCTTGCCGGCACCCATAGCCAGGATTACGGTAGCGGCACCTGTGGCAGCGTCACCGCCGGCGTACAGGCCGGGCACGGACGTAGCACCGGTTTCCTCGTCAGCCTGGACGCAGCCTTTTTTGGTCAGCTCCAGGTCGGGGGTGCCTTCGTAGCTCATGGGGTTGGGGGACGTACCAATGGCCATGATTACCATGTCCACCGGCAGGTCGTATTCGCTGCCCTCAATGGGTACAGGACGGCGGCGGCCGGAAGCGTCCGGTTCGCCCAGCTGCATCTTCTGGCAGGTTACGGCGCAGACACGGCCGGTGTCGTCTCCATGGATTACCAGGGGAGCGGTCAGGAAGTCAAACTGGATGCCTTCTTCCTTGGCGTGATGGATTTCTTCCAGCCGGGCAGGCAGTTCAGCCTCGCCCCGGCGGTACAGTACATGCACGTCCGCACCCATCCGGCGGGCACACCGGGCCGCATCCATGGCCACGTTGCCGCCGCCGACTACGGCAGCACGCTTGCTGTGGAGGATGGGGGTGTTGCTCCGGGGATCATAGGTCTTCATCAGGTTGGTCCGGGTCAGGTATTCGTTGGCGGAATATACGCCTACCAGGCCTTCTCCGGGAATCTTCATGAATTGGGGCAGACCGGCACCGGAAGAAATGAAGACGGTTTCAAACCCATGTTCAAACAGTTCAGGAATGGTCAGTACCTTGCCGATAACCATATCGGTTTCGATGGTAACGCCCATTTTCTTTAATTTATTCACTTCCTGGGCCACAATGGCTTTGGGCAGGCGGAATTCAGGAATGCCGTAGCTCAGCACGCCGCCGGGCACATGGAAAGCTTCAAAAACGGTAACGTCAAAGCCTTTTTTGGCCAGTTCCCCAGCGCAGGTCAGGCCCGCAGGGCCGGAACCGATGACCGCGGCCTTGTGGCCGTTTTTGGGAGCGGTTTCCGTGTTTTCTGCGTTGTTGTGGGCAGCCCAGTCGGAGACAAACCGTTCAATCCGGCCGATGGAAACAGATTCCTGTTTGATGCCCCGGACGCATTTGCCTTCGCATTGGTTTTCCTGGGGGCAGACCCGGCCAGAAATCCGCGGCAGGGCATTGGCCCCGGACAGAATTTCGTAGGCAGCGGCAAAGTCGCCTTCAGCGGTCTTTTCCAGGAATTGGGGAATGGGAATGCCTACCGGGCAGCCGGTTACGCAG
>SKEG01001416.1_pt1 | contig 18853 bp, 18 predicted proteins | sample 4826631 | NCBI WGS metagenome assembly SKEG01 (sample SAMN11008815, study PRJNA524170) | human gut metagenome | biome: Human fecal sample; material: Feces; isolation source: fecal sample from pouch patient p26, p34, p50 | host: Homo sapiens | place: Israel: Tel-Aviv | collected 2016-11-02
TGACTCTGTATCGTAAATGCTGTACCGGTATAGAAATTGTGCTGTCAAAAGGCAGCGGAATGGAGATTTCTTATGAAGAAAAACAGTATAAAATATTCCAGAATGGTAGGAGAAGTGCAAAGAGAATTAAGCCGAATCATCAGTCGTGAAATTAAAGATCCACGAATTGCCCCAATGACTTCTGTTGTTGATGCTGTCGTAACATCTGATTTGAAACAGTGCAAAGTTTATATCAGTGTACTTGGAGATCAGGAAGCAAAAGAAAAAACAATGGAAGGTTTAAATAGTGCAGTCGGATATATTCGAAGAGAACTTGCACATACCGTAAATCTAAGAAACACACCGGAAATTACATTTATTTTAGATGATTCCATCGAATATGGTGTGGAAATGTCAAAAAAGATTGACGAATTGAATCACTAGATTTTTTAAATTAATAATATATGTCATTTATGATTTAGAATCCTGCCTTGGCAGGATTCTTCCTTATCATTATAGATTAGGAGACAATGTTATGAAAGAATTTATACAACAAATCCAAAAGGCAAAAAACATTGGAATTACCGGGCATATTCACCCGGATGGAGATTGCATTGGAAGCTGTCTTGGTTTAAAACAATATATTCTGGATCAATATCCAGAAAAAACGATTGATGTTTATTTAGAACCAATTGGAAATGAATTTTATTTTTTGAATGGATCCGATCAGATTTTATCACAAGATTCTGGCCAGACGTATGATCTGTTTTTTGTTCTTGACTGCAGTTCTACGGATCGTTTTGAACCATTTCAAAAAATGGTAGAAACAGCAAAATATGTGATTTGTATCGATCATCACATTAGTAATCATGGACTTGGTGATTATTGCAAAGTAGATCCGACAGCGAGTGCAACATGCGAAGTTTTATGTCAGATTTTTTCTATGGATAAAGTTTCTAAAAAATGTGCGCAATGTTTATATACAGGAATTGTTCATGATACTGGTGTGTTTAAACATTCTAATACAACAAAACAGACGATGATTTATGCTGGAGAATTACTTGAAAAAGGAGTAGAAAGTTCTAAAATCATAGATGAAACTTTTTACCAAAAAACTTATATTCAAAATCGCATTCTCGGTCAGGCTCTTATCAATAGCTTTTTGTGCTGCCATGATCAAGTCATCTATTCTTCTATTTCGAAAGAAGAGTTAGAATATTTTGAGGCAACAAGTGCTGATTTAAATGGAATCATTGATCAACTACGCGTTACAAAAGGAATAGAGGTTGCAGTTTTTCTTTATCCTCAAAAAGAAGGCTCTTTAAAAGTCAGCATGCGTTCCAATGAAAAAGTTGACGTAGCTAAAATTGCAGAACAATTCGGTGGTGGTGGGCATATCCGAGCAGCCGGATGCACAATTTTTGGATCTTTCGATGATACAAAACAAAAGATAATAGAAAAAATAGAAGAACAACTATAGAGGTTTTTATGTTAAACGGAATTATTAATGTCTATAAAGAACAAGATTTTACATCCCATGATGTCGTAGCTAAGTTGCGAGGAATTCTTCACCAGAAAAAAATTGGACATACAGGAACTTTAGACCCAAATGCAACCGGAGTACTTCCGGTTTGTTTAGGAAGAGGGACCAAGCTTTGTGATTTTCTTACTGCTACAAAAAAACAGTATCGAGTAACATTTTCTTTTGGAAAAGAAACAGATACAGAAGATATATGGGGAACTGTTATAAAAAACTGTGAAATCCCGCAATCTTCGGAAAAAGTGAAAGAAAAGATTTTATCTTTTATTGGTGAGTATGCTCAAATTCCTCCCATGTATTCCGCAAAGAAGGTCAATGGGAAAAAATTATACGAATTTGCCAGAGAAGGAAAAGTGATTGAACGTAAACCACAAAAGGTAATTATTTATGATATTTCCGATTTGGAAATAAAATTACCAGAAGTTTCTATGCTTGTTACTTGTAGCAAAGGAACTTATATTCGGAGTTTGTGTAGAGATATTGGGCAAGGCCTTGACAGTGCTGCTTATATGACAAAGTTAATCCGTACAAAATCTAGCGGATTCAAAATTGAGAATGCACATACCCTTTCTGAAATTGAAGAAGCGGTAAAAAATGGAACAATTGAAGAACTAATTGTTCCTATTGAAAGAATTTTTCTCAATTTACAAAAAGGAACTGTAAAAAAAGCTTTTTATAAGGTATTATTTAATGGAAACCCGTTAAAACTATCATATTTTCATGAAAATGAATTGAATGTTAGTAAAAAACTTCGAGTTTACGATGAAGAAAAACATTTTATCGGGATATACTACTGGAAAAAACAAATGTTCTTTCCAGATAAAATATTTTATGATCAAAACGATTGAGAGGAAACTATGGAGTACATTCATAATACAGAAAAATTTCAATTTCGTCATACAGTAGTTGCACTTGGAAAATTTGACGGAATGCATAAGGGACATCAACTAATTTTTGATAAATTGATCGAATATAAAAAACAGGGCTATCAGGCAACCGTTTTTTCTTTTGATCGTCCACCTTTAAATATGTTAACACATAAAGAAAAAACGAGATTACTTTCAGAACGTGGAATTGATGTATATATTGAACATCCTTTTACAGACGAATTTTCTCATCTTTCTCCAGAAGATTTTGTAAAAAAAGTTCTTTTAGAGAAAACAGGAATGGAAGTCCTCGTTGTTGGAGATGACTGTGGATTTGGATATAAACGCCGTGGAAATGTAGAACTTCTGGAAAAAATGTCTAAAGAATATAATTTTAAATTAATTGTTATTCCAAAGTTGGAGTTAGAAGGAGAAATTGTATCAAGTACACGAATCCGTTCACTTCTAAAAGAAGGAAATGTGATGGAAGCCAATCGTTTGATGGAAACGCCGTTTTTTATCTACGGACCTGTTGTCCATGGAAATCAGATTGGAAAAGAAGTTCTTGGTATTCCAACTGCCAATCAGGTTCCAGAAGAACATAAATTATTGCCACCAAATGGCGTTTATGTATCCCGTATTATTTATAAAGATCAGACATATTATGGAATTAGCAACATTGGAACAAAACCAACGATTGAAGGGAAAAAACATATGGGAGTAGAAACCTATATTTTTGACTTTGAAAAAAATATTTATCATAAAGAAATTTGTGTAGAACTTTTGTATTTCAAACGACCAGAAATGAAATTTGAATCGTTGGATGCTTTGAGTCAACAAATGCATACAGATGCTCAGTTTGGACTTGAATATGTAAAAAAACATTATGGATACATTTCAAATCCTATGAAATAAAAAATAATGGTCATAATCAACAGAAATCCTTGTGTATACGATCAATTTATTGTATAATATTAACACAAAGATAATAACTTGATTTTTACCCTTTTGGGGAAGGGAGAGATTCATATGAGTACAAACACAATCATTACTATTGAAAGACAATATGGAAGCGGAGGCCATTTGATTGGACAAAAACTGGCAGAAGAGCTTGGAATTCCTTTTTATGATGGAGAATTGATCAAAGTTGCAGCAAAAGAGAGTGGTATTTGTGAAGAGATTTTTGAAAGCTTTGATGAAAAACCAACGACAAGTTTTCTTTATTCACTGGTTATGGATCCGTATTCTCTCGGTTATAACTCTAATTCATTTGATATGCCATTAAATCACAAGGTATTTTTGGCAGCTTTTGATACAATTAAGGATCTTGCTTCTAAGGGACCTTGTGTATTTGTCGGACGATGTGCAGATTATGCACTTGAAGATTTTGATAATTGCTTGAGTGTTTATATTCATGCACCATTTGAGGATCGAATCAAACGAATCGAAGAAGTTTATGAGATTCCAAAAGAAAAAAGTAAAGAAGCACTTGTAAAGAAAGATAAGCAACGATCTAGCTATTATAACTATTATAGTTCCAACAAATGGGGCGATGCAAAATCCTATGACTTATGCTTAGATAGTAGTTATCTTGGAATTGATGGAAGTGTTGATCTAATCAAACGTGTCATTGAAATGAAAGAATCTAAAAATAAATCATGATTAAAAGGAATGCAGAAACCTGCATTCCTTCTTTTTATTTATTAATAAATTTACTTTTTGTTTTTTATATGATCCGGATGTTCTCTTAAAATTACTTTATTTGCAGCCTGTCGCCTCCTTGTATCAGACATAGCCGCATAATGTTTTCTTGTCGTGTTCACATCCGAATGTCCTAAAACTTCAGCAACAAGATAAATATCATCGGTTTCTTCATATAGGGATGTTCCATAAGTACTGCGAAGTTTATGCGGTGTGATTTTTTTTAGCGGAGTCACTTCTTGTGCATATTTTTTCACAAGATTTTGTACTGCCTGTACACCAATACGTTTTCGCTGCATTGAATAAAAGAGTGCATTTTCATGTCCTTCTTTTGGGATTATATGGCTTCTGCTGCCGTTAATATATTGTTCCAGAGCATCGGCAACTTCATTTCCAAAATAAATCGTCATCTCTTTTCGCCCTTTTCGAATTAAATGTAAACCATTACTTTTAAAATCAATATCCTCAAGATTTAGTCCAACTAGTTCAGATACACGAATTCCAGTACCAAGAAGTAGTGTAATAATTGCTAGATCTCGTTCCTTGGTTTTCTCATAATAAACTCGTCTTTGCCCAGTTAAATGATCACCACAATGTTCCACAAAATCAAGAAGAGAAGCAATTTCATCTGGTTCTAGACGGATGATTTCCTTTTCACGAATCTTCGGCATATCGATTAAAAGTGTTGGGTTTTTCTCAATCATCTGTCGTTTATAAAAATATCCATAAAAAGAACGTAAAGAAGAGATTTTTCGAAAAACGCCTTGTTCTGTATTTTGCATATGCTGATGGTTTTCATCTGAAACATAGATTTTTAAATATTCCATATATTCTTCCAAATCTACCGATTCAATCTTATCAAGATCACTCACCTTAAAATCGGTTATTGAATAATTACGATAAACAGGATTTTGATCTATTAAAAAATGGAAGAAAACCCTTAAATCGTAGGCATAAGCAATTCTTGTACGAACTTGTGTAGTAGAATCAATTGCACGGAAAAAATCCTTTGCAAAAGGAGGAAGAGTTTTTAATAATTCTCTTAATTTTATTGTCAGTTTTGCTGTTAGTTCATCATAATATGTTAATAAGTTCATTTTTATTTCCCTGCTTTCTTTATTTCATATACATTTATTTTAACAATGATTTTTTATGGAATCAACGAAAGAGTATAAAAAGCAAGATTGACTGTTTCTAAAACCTTCGTTATAATATATGTAGTTAGTTATAACTAACTAAAAAGCAAAAAGAAAGGATTCTTATGAAAAAAATAGAAAAAAAAGAAGATTCTTCGAAAGACAGTTTAAGTTTTTTTAAATATCTTGGACCAGGATTACTTGTAACAGTTGGATTTATTGATCCTGGAAACTGGGCTTCCAATATTGCTGCTGGTTCTGGTTATGGATATCATCTTTTATGGATGGTTACACTTTCCACTTTTATGCTTATTGTTTTACAACATAATGCAGCACATCTTGGAATTGTAACAGGATTATGTCTTTCTGAAGCTGCAAGCAAATATATTCATAAAACATTGAAAGATATTATTTTATTTACGGCAGTGACTGCTGCCATCGCAACAGCGATGGCTGAAATTCTCGGAGGCGCTATTGCACTTGAAATGCTATTTCATATTCCAATCAAAATAGGAAGCATCATTATTTTATGTATTGTTTTATTTTGTGAATTTACCAATGCATACAAACGAATTGAAAAATTAATTATTTTATTTGTATCTTTGATTGGATTTTCCTTTTTATTTGAAATCTGTATTTCTGATATTCACTGGCATTATGCATTCATTGGCTGGATAAAACCAGAGTTTCCCAAACATTCTATGCCAGTTATTATGAGTGTATTAGGAGCTGTTGTCATGCCACACAATTTATTTCTACATTCTGAAATTATTCAGAGCCGTAAATGGAACCTAAAAGAAGAAGCTGTCATTGAACGACAATTGAAATTTGAATTTAAAGATACATTGTTTTCCATGATGATTGGATGGGCAATTAACAGCGCAATGATTCTAATGGCGGCCGCAACTTTTTATCATCCAGGAGATATGAAACAAATCAATGATCTAACAACTGCAGGAACAATGTTAAGTCCTTTACTTGGTAATATTGCATCTATTATTTTTGCAGTTGCACTCCTTTTAGCTGGAATATCTTCCAGTATTACGGCAGGGATGGCTGGTGGAACCATTTTTTCTGGTATTTTTAATGAACCTTATGATATTTCACACAAAAAAACAAAATACGGTATTTTAATTACTATGTTGCCAGCGGCATTTTTGATTTTACTTATTCAATCACCTTTCCAAGGACTTATTTATTCCCAAATGTTTCTTGCAATTCAGCTGCCTATTACAATCTTTACGCAGCTTTACCTAACTTCTTCAAAGAAAGTTATGGGGAAATATGCAAATAGTACAAAATTAAAAATTCTTTTATTTACAATAGCAGCCATTGTTACTTTCTTGAATATCGTTTTGTTTATTACTGGATTTTAGTTCATATAAAATAGCACTGAGAAGGACAAAAACTGCACCAGTTACTTTCTTAATTGTCAGCGATTCATGCAAAAATACAGTTGATAATGTTTCTAAATACTCAAGGATTGATACAGTTGTTACAGGTAATTTGGCTGTTTCTAGAAATAAAGATAACAGCCGATGCCTGTGTATTAATAAAACTTAGAAAAAATCCAAAACCATTGACCAGGTTCGAAAAAAGAGAAATCCTAAAATATATTTTATATGCGCCTGTTTCATAAAAATCACCTCTGTTATTTTTTCTCTGTCTAACATAATATAAGTTTACGAATAGTCATAGATTATTTTGTAAAAAAAGAAAAAGAATGATAAAATAGAATCAAAATCCAAAACAAATCAAAAATAAGGAATTGGGGTGAATGCTATGGAAATTTCACATCTTTCTATTAAAAATTTCAAATCCATCCGTTTCATGGAACTTCCAAAAATTTCGAACGCTTTAATTCTTGTTGGAAAAAACAATGCAGGAAAATCTTCTGTTCTCCATGCATTACGTGCAGTGGAAGGTTCTTATGAAATTACATTGGACGATTTTAATGAATCCATGCAAAATATTGAAATCGAAATCACACTTTCTTTTACAGAAGATGATCTTCAAATTTTACACAAAAACGGTTTTGTCAGTCAATATAAGAAATTTGATTTGTGGAAGAAAGAATTTTGTAATAGACTTCCTTCTTATCGCAATGGAGAACTTTCCTTTACATTTATTGCCAATAAAGAAGGAACAAAACGCTATTTTGATGGAATAAAAAAACACAATAAATATATTTCACAAATTTTTCCAACCATTTATTTTATTGGAACTGAACGAGAATTTAAAAAAATCCAAGATGACTTGTTTATCCTGCAGGAAGATAATTTATTAAAAATTATGAGAACCAACTGCTGTATGTTTGATGAAGCAAAACCTTGCAAGCATTGCTTTCATTGTATCGGACTTATCAATCAAAAAACGCCAAAAGAACTAAATGCATTTGAAGCTTCCAAATTATTTGAATATAAACTTTATCAGATGAATATTGATCAATTCGAAAAGCGAATCAATGAAAGTTTTCATAAAAACGGTGGCTATGAAGAAATCCTTTTTTCTATGAATTATGATGTTGATCAAATGCTGCAGGTAGAGGCAGAAGCCTATAACAAAGAGAGAGATTCTTCCATTTCTGTAGAAAAACTTGGCCGCGGAATGAAAAGTATTTACATGCTTTCTCTTTTGGAAGCTTATGTCGCTGATAAAAATAGCTTGCCATCAATTATTATGGTAGAAGAACCAGAGATGTTTCTTCATCCACAACTTCAAAAAATATCAAGTGAAATTCTTTATCGTCTTTCACAAAAAAATCAAGTAATTTTTACAACACATTCCCCACATTTATTATCTAATTTTGGCAGTCGTCAAATTTGTCAGATTGTTCTTGATGAAAATTTTTATTCTATTGCTAGGAAAAAGACTAAAATCAGCACAATTCTTGATGATCTTGGTTATAGTGCGGCCGATCTTATGAATGTAAACTTTGTCTTTATTGTAGAAGGAAAACAGGATAAATATAGACTACCATTGTTATTAAATCATTATTATTCTGAAATTTATGATGAAAATGGAAATTTAAATCGTGTCGCAATCATTACAACAAACAGTTGTACCAATATCAAAACTTATGCAAATTTAAAATATATGAATCAGATCTACATAAAAGATCAATTCTTAATGATTCGTGATAGTGATGGAAAAGATCCAGAAATTCTTGGACGGCAGCTTTGCAAATATTACGATGAACGAAATTTAACTGATGTAGATCGACTTCCAAAAGTAAGCAGAAGAAATGTCCTTATTTTGAAATATTATTCCTTTGAGAACTATTTTTTAAATCCAAAGATCATGAAAATGCTTGACATTATTTCATCAGAGGAAGCTTTTTACGATACATTGTTTGACAAATGGAAAGAATATCTTCATCGAATCAAAAGTGGACAGCATCTTCTTGAAATCATAGGAAGAGATTTCACTAGTGCACAAGACATGAAAGAACATATGGAGGAAATAAAAATTTATCTTCGCGGTCATAATTTATTTGATATTTTTTATGGACCATATAAGAAACAGGAAAAAGAACTTTTGAAAAGATATATTCAAATCGCACCAAGGGAAGAATTTCAAGATATTTTGGATGCTGCCGATGATTTTATATATTTTAAAAGTAAAAAGAAGAATAAAATTTGACAATTCAAAAACAATCGTTGACAATGTCAGAAAAATATTCTAAGATATAAACTATCAAAGCAAGACAAAGACGTTCTGTTGAAAAACAGAGCGTCTTTTTTCATTGCCTGGGATTTTTCCCTTGCAAATCACTCTGCGCAGAAAATTGAAATGTCTTTCTTTGAGAAAAGAAAGGAGTACCCGTTATGGATAATTTGGTTTTATTAAAAGATGAAATTAATCAGTTGTTAGCCCGTTATGGTGTGAAGTTCGGCATCTATAAAAATAATGAGTTTCATGAACAGCTGTTTCCATTTGATCCAATTCCAAGAGTGATTTTACATGAGGAATTTCAAGAACTTGAAAAAGGATTGATTCAGAGAGTCAATGCCTTAAATCAATTTCTTTTGGATATTTATACAAAACAACAAATTGTAAAAGATGGAGTAATACCAGAAGAATTTATTTTTGCATCTCCAGGATTCTTGCCACAATGTCAAGGAATCATTCCATCAAAAAATATTTTTGCACACATTGCAGGAATTGATCTTGTCAAGGGGAAAGATGGAATCTGGTATGTATTAGAAGATAATTTACGGGTTCCATCCGGAGCCTCTTATCCAATGATAGCAAGAGCACTTTGTCGGAAAGCAAGTCCTGCAACATTCCGTGAAACAGAGGTAAAGGATAATAGAGATTATGGAAGATTACTTCGTCAGGTAATGGATGATGTTAATACTGGAGGAATCAATGTTGTATTTACACCTGGACGTTATAATGCTGCATTTTTTGAACATTCTTATTTGGCAGAAAAAACCGGTTCAATTTTAGCGTTTCCAAATGATCTGGAAGTTTATGGAGATTTTCTTTATTATAAAACATATCATGGCACAAAACAGAAAGTAGGAGCTATTTATCGAAGAGTTTCCGATGAATATTTGGATCCGATGACATTTTATGAAGGATCCTTCATTGGAATTCCTCATTTAATGGAAGTCTATCGAAAAGGAAATGTTGCGATCATTAATGCACCTGGAAATGGAATTGCAGATGATAAAGGAATCTATTATTTTGTTCCAAAAATGATTGAGTACTATTTAAAAGAAAGACCAATTCTTTGTAATGCACCGACGTATCTTCCATTTTATGAAGAAGAAAGAGCTTATGTTTTAGAAAATTTTGATCATCTTGTCATTAAAGATGTTGCAGAAGCTGGTGGATATGGAGTTGTTTTTGGAAATAAACTAAAAAAAGAAGAAAAACAAATAATGAAAGAAAAAATTTGTAGTGAACCTAGACGATTTATTGCACAAGAAGTCATAGATTTTCTTGATATGGAAGTGATAGATGGCGCATCTAAGGTAATGCGAAAAGCAGATCTTCGAGCATTTGTTCTTTCTGGGGAAAAGACAAAGGTTTGGAAAAGCGGTTTGACCCGTTTTACAAGAAATCCAGATTCTTTTGTTGTTAATTCATCACAGGGAGGAGGATTTAAAGATACATGGATATTATCTCGATAGAAGAAATGAATCATATTTACTGGCTTGGGCGCTATAGTGAACGTGTTTATACAACGATTCGTGAGTATTTCAAAGGAAGGGATATCATGATTGAGCAACCTGCCTTTTATATTACTTATTGTAAAAATTTTACAATTCCAAACTGTTATAAATCTTCTAGTGATTTTTTACATCAATATGCATTTGATGAAAATAATCCGGATTCAATTATTTCTAATTTAAATTATGCATACGATAATGCAATTCTTTTGCGCCAGACGCTTGGTACAGAGACATTATCTTATATGGAACTTGCAGTTAACCAATTAAAAAATTCAAAAAATAGTCCTGCTGCCCTTTTAGAACTTCAAAAAGTCCTGGATCATATTCTTGCTTTTTGGGCATGCATTGATGATGAAATTGATAGTGAACAGATACGTTCTGTTATAAAAATTGGACGCCATCTAGAACGTATCAATTTGTATTTAAGATTGAGAAAAAGCAAAGATTTTATGATGAAACCTTTTCATATGCTGGTAGCAAGATTACGCAAAGGATATGTTGAGTATGATAAAAATGAACTTGACAGGCTTGGAATGAACATTACTGGAAATACAATTGATTACTTAGATGGAGTTAAAACAAGTGAATCCATCATTAAGGAGAAATATCGTTGCATTATCTAAAATTCTTTTATGAACAAAGAATTGATTTTTCAAAACCGGTACACGGACATCAATTTGTTTACCGGTGCATTCCAAAAAGTGAGCCTGGACAAGAAGTAGAACAATTAAATATTAAAATATCTCCTTGTAATTTCTGGTCTTATGGATGGGATACCTATCGAAACAGAACGATCTATGGAACTACGAAGGAAAAACATCAAAAGTTTTTTCTTCGTGTACATGGGATCATAAAAAAGGACTGGAGAATTTATGACGGAGATGATCAAAATCTTTATTTATTGCGTGCACAAACGAAGTTAACAAATATTGAAAAAGAAATAACAAAATCCATGGATATTCTTTTTTCTAGACTTTCTGGAAAAAAGAGAGCTTATGAAAAGGCTTTGGAAATTATGAATTTTGTCTACGAAACATTTACTTATACCAAAGGCGTGACAACAGTAAACACAACGGCACAGGAAGCACTTTCTATAAAAAAAGGAGTTTGCCAAGATTATGCACATGTTATGATTGGACTTTGTAGATCTTTCGGAATTTCTGCTCGTTATGTTTCTGGAGCTATGATTGGAGAAGGATATTCTCATGCTTGGGTTGAAATTTATAGTGATGGCAAATGGTATGGATTCGATCCAACCAATCATCTTCTTGTTGATGATATGTACATTGCTTTTGCTCGTGGGAGAGATAGTTCTGATTGTATTTTAAATCAAGGTGTCTATTATGGAAAATGTCAGGAAATGCAAAAAATTAAAGTAGTTGTGGAGAAAATCAAATGATAAAAACCGTAGCTTCGGCCCCTCTTCCGGCCGTTGAAAATTATATTGTAAAAAAACAGCGTTTACAACCAGAAATATTATCTGGGAAGGAAAAAAGGATAAGTGTCGTTACAGGGATTCACGGAGATGAATTAGAAGGCCAATATGTATGTTATGAAATTCAAAGGAGAATAAAAGAACAACAAAAATGTCTTCATGGAATTGTGGATATTTATCCAGCATTAAATCCACTTGGAATTGATTCGATTACAAGAGGAATTCCGCATTTTGATCTTGATATGAATCGTATTTTTCCTGGAAACAGCGAAGGATCTATGGCAGAGTATATTGCATCAAAAATAATTGATGATGTAAAAGGATCTGATCTTTGTTTTGATATTCATGCAAGTAATATTTTTTTACGTGAAATACCACAGGTAAGAATCAATGAATTGTGTGCAGATATCTTGGTTCCTTTTGCAAAACGATTAAATATTGATTATGTATGGATTCATGGTGCAGCCACCGTATTAGAATCCACTTTTGCGCATTCTTTAAACACAGTTGGAACACCGGTTCTTGTTGTAGAGATGGGTGTTGGCATGCGTGTAACAAAAGAATACTGTAAACAGCTTGTAGATGGTATTTTTGTAGAAATGAAAGATCTTGGGATTTGGAGTGGAGAGGTTATTGATCCAAAGGAACCACTCATTTCAACGGATGGTCAAGTCCACTATTTGAATGCTGGTTATGCAGGAGTGTTTTTACCAACAGTCAAACATTGGACCAATGTAAAGGCAGGAGAAAAAATTGGTGAAATTTTAAACCCACTAGAAGGTACAGTAAAAGAAGAAATTTATTCTGATTGTGATGGAATTTTATTTACATTAAGAGAATATCCGGTCGTAAGTGAGGGTTCTCTCATTGGACGAATTCTGGAAAGGCAGGAATAAGGTATGAAGAAAGTAAAGTTATATCAGTTAAATTCTCTTTATCGAGATCCATTTAAAATCTATGGATATCACTTCGGAGGAAATGAAAAGACGGTATGTATCGTTGGATCTATTCGTGGAAATGAAATACAGCAACTTTATATGTGTGCAAGTCTTGTAAAAACATTAAAATTACTGGAATCCAGAGGAAGCCTTGATTCGGAACGCGGAATTATGGTTGTTCCATTTGTCAATCCATATTCTTTAAATACTAATACAAGATTTTGGGCAACAGACCATACAGATATCAATCGTATGTTTCCTGGATATGATCTTGGTGAAACAACGCAAAGGATTGCGGACGGATTTTTTAAAAAGGTTAATGATTTTATTTATGGAATTCATTTTACTAGTTTTTATCTAGAAGGGAATTTTACACCACATGTAAGAATCATGAAAACTGGATTTGAAAATGCTGAAATTGCTAGAGAATTTGGTATGCCGTATGTTATGTTAAGAAATCCAAAACCTTATGATACGACAACTTTAAATTATGAATGGCAGTTATGGGGAACACAAGCATTTTCTGTTTATACTCCTGGAACCGATCAAATTGATAAAAAGCAAGCACGTTATGGAATTGATGCAGTTCTTCGTTTTCTATCTTCTCAGGGGTTAATTCATATGAATATAGATGGCGGATATCGTTCTAGAATGATTAATGAAGAAGAACTTGTAACGGTTCGTACAAAGACATCTGGGATTTTATTCTTAAAAAGTGATTGCGGAGAACATATTGTGGAAGGACATGAAATTGGTGAAATTCTTGATGCTTATGAAGGACATGTTATTGAAAAAATCAAAGCTCCTTGCAGTGGACGTATTTTCTATCATGGATGCAATCCTCTGATTTATTCTAATACGGCTGTTGTAAAAATTATCAAGGATCCTCAGGCCGAATATTATCAACAGTAATGAGTGAGTGGATACACAAAGAGTCATTTTTTGACTCTTTGTTTTTGTTTATGATAAACTATTTTAAGAAAAATAAAAAAGAATATGAAAGGTTTATTTATGAAAACAATTTTAGTTGCAATTAATGCAAAGTATATCCATTCCAATTTGGCAGTTTATTGTCTACGAGCTTATGCAAAGCCGTATCTTGAAGAGATAAAAATTGCCGAATACACAATCAATCAACCAACAGATGCCATTTTAATGGACCTTTATCAAAAGAAACCAGATCTTTTGTGCTTTTCTTGTTATATCTGGAATATTGAATATGTAGAACGTACCGTTCGAGAAATCCATAAACTTCTTCCAAATATTCCGATTTGGCTTGGTGGACCAGAAGTTTCTTATGATGCAAAAGACGTTTTGAATCGTCTTCCACAAGTAAGTGGTGTTATGAAAGGAGAAGGTGAACAGACATTTTTAGAGCTCCTTGACTATTATCATGGAAAAATAAAACATTTATCTGAAATTCCTGGAATTACATGCAAAGATGGAAAAGACATCTTAGAAACTCCATGGAGACCAGTTATGGATTTAAGCAAGGTACCATTTGTTTATGAACATATTGAAGATTTTAAACATAAGATTATTTATTATGAATCTAGTAGAGGATGTCCATTTTCGTGTAGTTATTGTTTATCTTCGATTGACAAATGCCTTCGTTTTCGTGATTTGTCTCTTGTGAAAAAGGAATTGCAGTTCTTACTTGATCATAAAGTTCCGCAGGTAAAATTTGTGGACCGTACTTTTAACTGCAGACACCATCATGCAATGGAAATTTGGAGCTATATCAAAGAACATGATAATGGTATTACCAATTTTCATTTTGAAGTGGCAGCAGATTTATTAAAAGAAGAAGAATTAGAATTGATTTCTGATATGCGTCCAGGTCTCATCCAATTAGAAATCGGTGTACAGTCTACAAACCCTCAAACAATTGAAGAAATTCATAGAAAAATGGATTTTTCTAAAGTCGCAGATATTGTAAAAAGAATCAATGCTGGCCATAACATCCATCAGCATCTGGATCTCATTGCTGGTCTTCCATACGAAAATCTAGAAAGTTTTAAGCAATCTTTTCAAGATGTTTATGAAGTACATCCGGAACAATTACAACTTGGTTTTTTAAAGGTATTAAAAGGTTCTTATATGGAAAAACAAAAAGATCGATATGGCCTTGTTTATAAAGATATTCCACCTTATGAAGTACTCTATACGAAATGGTTGCCATATGATGACATGCTGGTTTTGAAGAAAATTGAGGAAATGGTAGAAACTTATTATAACAGCAGTCAATTTAGCAATACTTTGCGTCTTTTAGAGAGTGAATTTGATACAGCATTTAAACTTTATGAGTCTCTTGCCAATTTTTATGAAAAAGAAGGATATGATAAAGTAAATCATACAAGGATTGCAAGATATGAAATTCTGTATCAATTTATTCAAAGAATAGCAGAAAAAGAAAAACTTTCCCTTTATCAGGAACTTTTAACATATGATCTTTATTTAAGAGAAAATATTAAAAATCGTCCAGATTTTTCCGGAGAATATTCTTTAAATAAAGAAGAAATTTATAAAATCAATCAGGAAATTCTTCCAAAACATAAAGAATTGGCAATCTATTCAGGGAAACATATGAGAAAGATGACTCATATGGAACGATTTCATTATAAAGTCGATGGTAATTTTGAAAAGGCAGATCAGATATTACTTTTTGATTATCAAAAACGTGATCCGTTAACAAATCAAGCAACTGTATATAGAATTTCTTAGATAAATAGTCATTAAATAAAAATTTTTTGCGAAAGGGGAGTAAGCAGCATGACAACAAATTTGCAAATGAAATGGAAGGATGGAAAACATAGATGTTGTTGGGCAAATCCCAAAAATGAATTATATGTTCATTATCATGATGAAGAATGGGGCGTTCCGGTTTATGATGATCACAAATTATTTGAAGTGTTAATATTAGAATGTTTTCAAGCTGGACTTTCTTGGGAGTGTGTCTTAAATAAAAGAGAATCTTTTCGTCAGGCTTTTGATTTTTTTGATGTAGAGAAGATAAGTCAATATAGTGAAGAAGATCAACAAAAGTTAAAAGAAAATCCCCAAATTATACGAAACAAATTAAAGATCAAAGCAGCAGTAACAAATGCCAAGATTTTTCTTGGAATCCAAAAGGAGTTTGGAAGTTTTTCAAATTACTTATGGGGATGGACAGATCAAAAGATAATTTACGAAAACGGAAAATCACACTCAGAACTTTCAGATACAATTTCAAAGGATTTAAAGAAAAGAGGGATGAAGTTCATCGGAACAACCATTATTTATGCTTATTTGCAAGCAGTAGGGGTAATATCTTCTCATGAAGATTCATGTTTTTTATCATATAAATTATAATATGCAATTATAATCGTGTCACTAATTGCAGAGTATTGGCAAGAAGTTGCAAAGTGCGATTTCATAAGGGTTTTTATGCATTTTGTCACTAATTTGTCACTAGTTTTAAATTATCAGATAATTTATATATTTATTATTTTTCTAAAGTATAGCATTATAAAAAGCCGAATACAAGTATTTTTTTCATATACTTGTCTCGGCTTTTCAAACATCATTTTCTTTTTATTTTCCACTAGCATATTGAAATTTTTCCATCTGATTTTGAAACCAGGAAAAATTAGGTGCTGTATAACTTTCCTCAGTAATATCATTTTTCAAAGAATGACCCATGAATTTTTTAACAGCAAAAACATCCATACCTGATATTTTTGCAATCGTAGCAAATGTCACTCTTGCATCATGAGGCGTATGTGCTTCATTTAGATTTAGAGCTTTTATGACTTTTTGAAATCGATAACGATAGTTAGAATAACTCAAGTTTTGTTTACTTGTAGAATGACGTTTCATATAAATGTCATTGAATAGAAATCTGCTGCCAATTTTTTGTGCTTCTTCATAATAGTTTTTTATATATTCCATAATCTCTGGATGAATCGGAACGATCCTTCGATAACCACTGTCTGTTTTTTTACCGCCAATGATATATTGATCCTCCAAATAAACATCTTCCAGCAGAATTTCTACCAATTCATCCGGACGCCATCCCATAAAAATCTGAATATAGATCATATCAACAAATGGATAATCTAAGTTTTCTTTAAGTGTCAGCTGTTCATCAATGGAAAATGGAATATGGTGTTTTTTGCTCCGTTCATATTTTCTTGCAGCTTCTTTTGGCGTTTTAAAATTTCTTGCTTGATTTACAGTAATGACACTTTCTGAAATAGCAAGATCAAAAATTTGATTTAATAACGATTTGATTCGCAAGATTGTATTTGGAGAAGCAACTTTTTTCTTGCCGCTGGATGGATCTATATAATAAGGTTCTCCTTCGAGGAAACGTTTCATATGAACGGATAGTGTTTCAGAAATTTTCAAGTTTTTGATTTGATCACAATATCTCCATTTGTATTTTAAATCTTTTGCATAAGAAGGACTAGTCTCATATACCGTATCATAATAAGTTTGGAATGCTTCATCTAGAGTCATATTACGATTTAAAAACTGATAAGGATTTGTAAAATATTCATCAATTGCTTTTTGCGCCTCTCCCTTTGTTCGGAAAACACCAAGACTTTTCTGCTTTGGTATTAATTTATCTTTCTTTTCATCATAAATATAGCCATCAAAAACTCTTGCCCAATTTCTTTTTTTTCGATTTTTTCCTTTTAATACAGTAATACTTCCTTCCCCATTGGATCTTTTCATAAATTCACCATCTTTCATTGCTCTTTTATATTGTCTGATTTCTATTGTAAAACGATCTTTCGGAAAGATCAAGAAAAGAATTGTTAGTGTTGCAACACAATAAATTAAAAATTTTGTAAAAAAATGTCAGGATTTTATCCTTTGTGTCGTTATATATTATATAGAGGTAGGGGGATAAGAAAAAGTGCTTTACATGATCATGGAAACCGTAGATACTGCGGCAAAAAAGCGAAAAGTAGAACAACTTTATGAAAAATATCAAAAATTAATGTATGTTGTAGCATACCATATTTTAAATCACCATCAAGATGCAGAAGATGCTGTATTAGAATCATGGGAGAAGATTATTCGACATATGGACAAGATCGATCATATTGACAGTCCGAAGACAAAAAGTTTTCTTGTTATTCTTGTTGAAAGAACTTCAATTGATCATTACCGTAAAAATAAAAAACGATATGATAGCCAAGTAATGTTAGAAGAATATGAAAATTCTCCATATTTTGTAACAAAAGATGATTCTATCGATTCTTCAGAAATTAATCAATTACTTCGAAACATTCCTAAAACATACAGTGATGTCCTTCTTTTGCATTATGTTCATGGATTTTCCGGAAAAGAAGTAGCAGATATCCTCGGAATTAAAGAGAATACTGTAATGAAACGTTTATCCAGAGGAAGAAAAATATTGAGAAAGGAGTTATATGAAAATAATTGATGAGAGTGAAAAAATAGATGATGAGAAAGAAATAAAGGATTTGCTTACAAATTATGTAGAAAAAGAAATGTCTTTCATTCACGAAAAAGATATGCCTGGATATCAACATACATATTCCAGACGATATAGGCGAAAGCAAAAGAAAATTTTCTGGACCGAAAAATATTTTGGAACAAATTTACATCTTGGTTATGCAGTCAAACGAGTGGCTATCGTAACTCTTCTAATCTTTGGTCTGACTGCTACAAGCAAAGTTAGTGCTGCCATTTTCGGATTCGATCCATGGGAATATTTCATATCATTTCTTAGCGATAGCAAAATGGATGTGAAAGTTTATAAAAACTCTGTAAAAAATCCAAATAACATAAAATATCCAAAAGTTGTAAGAAACATCCCAAAAGGAGTTCCAAAACAATTTAAACAATCTGATGTAAAAAAAATGAGCATAATTTTTATGTTGAATGGAATTATAAAGAAAAGAAATATATTCAATATATCAGGGTAAGAATTATTAAAAACGCTAGTATTGCTACAGACGGAGAATATAGTAAAAAAAGGAAAACAACTGTTTATGGGTTTATTGCATTCTATTATGAAAAAGAAAAAAATAACAGCTGTTGGATTCAATGGGATGATAA
>SKEG01001426.1_pt1 | contig 18739 bp, 7 predicted proteins | sample 4826631 | NCBI WGS metagenome assembly SKEG01 (sample SAMN11008815, study PRJNA524170) | human gut metagenome | biome: Human fecal sample; material: Feces; isolation source: fecal sample from pouch patient p26, p34, p50 | host: Homo sapiens | place: Israel: Tel-Aviv | collected 2016-11-02
GCGTTTTTTCGAGAAATTCTTTGAAAATCGGTGTTTGTAAAAGACCAGTATCTGTACTCGCGTAGAGCTGACCTTTAGTCCCCCATGCGAAACCAATGATGGGTTCCGTATGGTAATTGTCCCCAAACATCTCAAAATGGAAGAAACTATCTTCCGTGAGCATACCGGAAGTGACTTGCTCGACTTCTGTATAGTCAAGGGCTACAGGAGCCACTTCTTCTCCACTGAGATCCAAGGCCTGACGGAGTTGCTTGAAGCCCATCTCCTCATAAAACTTGGCGAGATTTTCTAGATGAGGACCCGTATAGGTGATGTCGTCAAGTCCAATTTCAATGGGCGCATTGGTATCGATGGTCGCAAGGGTCTTGGACAGGTAGGCCTGCTCCTTGTCGTTGATGAGGTTTTCCTTCATCTTAGAAGCCTTCATCTCATCGATATGATCATAAATGCCATCAAGAGAGCCATACTCAAGGAGCAGTTTGATCCCGGTCTTTTCTCCGATTTTGGTGACACCTGGGATATTATCCGACTTATCTCCCATCAAGGCCTTGAGGTCAATAAATTGCTCTGGTGTCAGCCCCATCTTTTCTTTCAAATAGGCTGGAGTGAATTCTTCAAACTCTGCTACTCCTTTTTTTGAGATTTCAACCACCGTATTGTCATCCGTTAGCTGAATCAAGTCCTTGTCCCCTGAGACAATGGTCACATCAAAAGGAACAGAAGTTGATTCTGCCAACTTGTCCAGCGTTCCAATAATATCATCTGCTTCATATTGAGCTAGCTCATAGTGGCGGATCCCTAGATGGTCTAATTGCTCGCGAATGAAAGGAAACTGCTCGCGGAACTCATCTGGTGTTTTTGCACGGCCCCCTTTGTAGTCGGCATACATCTCCATCCGAAAAGTCGTCTTTCCTGCATCAAAAGCAACAAGGACATGGGTTGGTTGGATGCGCTCCAAGAGATGGCTCAACATAAGGTTAAAGCCATAGACCGCATTGGTATGCAGACCATTGGCATTTTTGAAGCGATCAATTTGATTATAGAGTGCGAAAAAGGCACGAAAAGCGACGGAAGACCCATCGATGAGTAACAATTTATTCTTTTTTTCCATAGGCCTATTATACCACGAATCACAAGGTCCCTGGTACATAAAAACTCTACCCTTTCGGGTAGAGCCTTCTTTAGGAGTTTCTTATGAAAAATGAAGAGAAGCATTTATTCGCCGTAACAAGACCCTTGTTGTGGCAATTTCTTAAAGCGTTTTGGATAATTGACTGAGATTTTCATTTTCTGTACCTCATTTCTTATTGGATGAGTACAGTATACAAGAGAAACCTAAACCATTCCTTATAGAAAGCTTCAAGAAAACTAAAAACTGAGACGCAAAACACGCGGTTGTTTTTTCCTACAAGCTGGTAATTGAAGATGGAGGCCTGCCTCATCTTGACTCCAAGAAAGAAGCTGGCTTTCTCCAAGGAGCTCTACCTGCCGAATACGCGCATGAAGAATTCTCGGTTGCTTGAGATCATAGGCGAGAGACGGCAAGGTCAGCTCTTCTGTCCGTCCACTTGGTTCTAGCTGGATAGCATAAAGCAGGCCTTCACGCGTGGTATAGCGGAAATCTTGGCTGGTATAGAGTGGCGCTTGCCCATCTGAGAAGGAACCTTCCTGGGCCTCGGTCGGTCCGTCCGATGACACCCGCCAAGGCCGACTCTGATAAATGGCTTCTCCGTTTACCGCCAGCCAATCCCCGATCTCTGTAAGGATGTCTTGATCTTGCTCAGGGATGGTGCCATCTGCCTTGGGTCCAATATTGAGCAGAAGATTCCCATTTTTGGCCACAACATCAACTAAATTTTGTAGCAATTCCTTACTGGTCTTGTAGGCTAGATCCTGGGTATAACACCAAGAATTACGGGCGATCGCGGTATCCATTTGCCACGGAAAAGCTTGCGTCTCTCCGTAGCCTCCCCGCTCCATCTCAACGATTCCTGAACTAAAAGGTAGGGCATCCTGTTTGTAACAAACGGCCACCTCGCGATCCTCTTGTGCTGCTAGATTGTAATAGTAAGCCAAAAAGCGCATTAGGTAGGGACGGAAACTATCATGCTGGATCCACCAATCGAAATAAAGGAGCTCTGGCTGATAATCCCGCACCAGTTCACAGGTCCGCAAAAGCCAATCTTCCAAGAATTCTTTGCTGGGATAAGGCTTGGAAGTCAGATCAAAATGATCCTTCGGTTCTGGCTCTGCTGGCCAATAGAGGCTGTCTCTTGGGACTTCTTGCAGAATATCACTGGCAAACTCCTTGCCATGTGAAAAGAAAAACTGGTGCTCTGCCCGGTGAGAAGACGTACAGAAGTGTAGACCACGTTTTTCTGCTTCCGCCCTCAGTTCTCTTAAAACATCTCGTCTTGGCCCCATTTCTAAGCTATTATAAGGCGAGAGAGTAGAGGCATACATCTGAAAACCATCGTGGTGCTCCGCAACTGGGAAAAGATACTGAGCTCCCGCTTTTTGAAAGAGATCTAGCCAAGATGCCGGATCAAATTGATCGGCTGTAAAAAGAGGAATGAGATCCTTGTAGCCAAAGATAGCCTGGTCTCCAAAATGCGCTCGATGATAGTCATAGCAAGGATTCCCTTGGATATACATATTTCGCGAATACCACTCTGATCCAAAGGCAGGTACACTGTAGACGCCCCAGTGGATAAACATTCCAAATTTGGCATCCCGATACCAATCTGGACAGACTTGATGGCTAAGAGAGTCCCAGGTTGGTTCAAAAGGACCTGACTGGACAACTTGATCAATCTCTTCAAGGCTTATCATTGGCTTCTCCTCTTTTCTTGTTACTATCTCTATTGTAACGAGAAACCCTTGTTTGTAAAGACAAACAAGGGGAATGTTTAAAATAGTAGACAACATCCTAAGATTAGTAGTGAGGAAATCTCCGATTGGATAGAGTGCTCCCCACTTTTTCTTTATATCAAAGTAGCAGTATCTTGTAAAGTCGTAGGTCTCAATGGTTCTAGACGTTGCTTGACAAGCTGGCAAGATCTCTGTTTTAGGTAGAATTTTACCAAAGTATGTGGACCACTAGACATTGCGTATTGAAAACAAAATTACTATTATTCAAGACAAAAGAGGTAATGTTCTACGAGCATTATTTGGGATTGGCATGAGTAAGGCAAGTTTTAAGGTGGTAATTTTAGTCAACAGTAAGATGGTTAATGGTTACACCATGCTCAATGACGCCATTGACCCCAATCATCTGTCGGGCAACTCCAAAAACTGTTCAATTATCTTCGACTATTCTCGGCACCTTTAGACCTTTTTGAGTAATATGGCTATACAAAATCTTCTGGAAGCTGAGAAGCAATTGGTCATCCTTTGAATTCATATTATAATAACACCTTGTTTCAAAAATAACAGATGGGGTATTTTTTAACATGTCCTTTTATGGATCAATAAGTAATAAAAATAAGACAGCAACATTAGAATAGCTACTGTCTTATCTCATTTTATACTTAAAGTCCTGATAGACTTGACAAATGGTAGAAGAAGGGAGGACTATTTTCAGGTTCACCTTTCTATAGTCATGGTTTCTCTTTCTCAGCCTTTCTTCTTGCGGCTAAGGAATCCGAACATGCTCAAGACAGTTGCACCAAGGAGGGCTAAGAACCCTGTACCTTGTTCACCTGTATTTGGTAGAGCTTGCTTGTTTTCAACCACTGGACTAGTGGCTGGACGATCCAATGCTACTACCTTGCCAGCTGGTTTAGCAGGTTCTTCCTGTTTACCTGGTTTGACTGGGTTAACCGGATTCACTGGGTTAACTGGATTCACCGGGTTAACCGGATTCACTGGCTTGACTGGTTTTTCTGCTACACCGTAGTAGATAAACTCATCAACTGGCGCAACAAGCACCTTACGTTCTAGTTCTTTACGTCCAGTTTCCACACCATCTGTATAGGTGATCTCTTCAACGATCAGGGCTTGTCCCTTCTTACCAACTATCACGCGACGTTCTTCACCCTTAGCAAGTGCTGGGTTTTCTTTACGGATGACCTTGTATGGTAATTCAAGAGTTTGTTCCACTTTCTTGGTTGTAACAACCGGTACGTGTGGTTTCTTAGTGCCCACTTCAACCACTTCTTCAACTGGTTGTTTGGTGACACTTTCGCTTTTCACGACACGACTTGTTTCAACTCCGTCTGTGTAAGTCACGGTATAGACAATGGTCTTTTCACCTTTTTCACCTGGAGTTTTCACATTGCGTGTACCTTCTGGGAGATCTGCGTTCTCTTCTTCACGTTTTGTGAATGGAATTTCTTCCTTCCCTGTGACTTCAGAAGTGGTTACGACTGGAGCTTTCTTAGTCCCCACTTCAACCACTTCTTCAACTGGTTGTTTGGTGACACTTTCGCTCTTCACAACACGGCTTGTTTCAACTCCGTCTGTGTAGGTTACGGTATAGACAATAGTCTTTTCACCTTTTTCACCTGGAGTTTTCACATTGCGTGTACCTTCTGGAAGAGTAGGGTTCTCTTCTTCACGTTTTGTGAATGGAATTTCTTCCGTCTCTGTCACTTCCTTAGTTGTGATCACCGCAGCTTTCTTAGTGCCGACTTCGATGACCTTATCAACCGGTTGTTTAGTGACCGTTTCGCTCTTCTTCTCGCGTTTGGTTTCGACACCATCGGTCAAGGTAATCGTGTAGACAACAGTCTTCTCACCATTTTCCCCTGGAATCTTCACGTTACGTGTACCTTCTGGCAAGTCAGGATTGGTTACGGTCTGTTCTCCATAAGGGATTGGTTCAGTAACTGTGAGTTCCTGAGTTGTCACAACAGCAGCCTTCTTGGTGCCCACTTCAACCACTTCTTCAACTGGTTGCTTCGTAACAGTTTCGCTCTTCTTCTCGCGTTTCGTTTCTTTACCGTCGACATAAGTCACGGTATAGACAATGGTTTTTTCACCTTTTTGACCAGGGGTCTTAATGTTGCGTGTGCCTTCTGGAAGATCTGCATTCTTTTCCTCACGGCTGGTGAACGGAATTTCTTCCGTCTCTGTCACTTCTTTCGTAGTTTCAGTTGGGGTTGGAGGAGTTGGGGTAGTCTTACCTAAGGCAGCGTTTGCTCGAGCAACCAAGGCGTTGTAACGAGCTTCTAATTTAGCTGCAGAAGCTTGACCTTCAGGACTTTTGACACCGTTTTTAACGACGGCAAGTTCAGTAGCTAGCTCATTGATGCTATCCTCTAGCAAAGCCTTCATATCCTCATCAGAAGGATCGTCCTCATAGGCTTGAATGTCTCCTTCAAATTCATTCAATTTATTAGTGAAATTAACAACCAATTTCCGTTCTTCTGCATCTGGAATTTCTTCGTCTTCTCCTGGTGTTTCAGCCAAAACGGTTGGGATAACGTTTGGGACTGTATAATGCGCTGCTACTCCCAAAGCATTTAAGGCAAGAACTGAAATCCCTAATTTAATTAACTTTTTTCTACTCATGATAATTTCCTTTAAAATTATACTAACAATACCGCAAGAAGAGGAGTAAAATATTTTACCCTCTTCTAGCAATATGTGTTATTGCTCCTTCTTGCGTTTCCAGATAAGAAGGCTAGTCATTCCCAACATGAGGCCACCCACAAGATTCATTACTGGAGAATCAACTGCTGCTGTCTTCGGTAAGATTGGTTGTGGTTGTTCTGGGACCTTCGGTGTTGGTTTCTTAGGTTTTGGTTTATCTGGGATTGGAGCTGGAGGCAAGTCACCATTCGGTGCCGGTGGAATCACTGGCGTTGGAGGTGTGTATGGACCAGGTGGTGGTGTATTTGGTGCTGGTGGGAATACCTTCACTTTGTCAGTTTCTTTTGGTTTATGGTTGAAGCTTACTTTTGCAACGTTTGGCACACCATTGTCGACGTACTTGCTAACATCGACGCCATCTTTGAAGCTTGTGTACAAGACAAGACGGAGGGTGCTTCCTTTGAGGGCATCTAGAATAGTTTCATCTGTGATTTCAACAGTTACTAGATTTGTTGCTTCATCATAGGTGACAGTTGCAAAGGCGCTCAAGGCATCACCAGTAATTTCACCACGTTCATTAGAAACTTTGCTTAGATTTTCAACTGCCTTATCAAGTTTCGCTTTCGCTTCTTTTAGGCTCTTGATTTCTTGTTCAAGTTTCTCTTGAGCTTGTTTTTGATCAGCTGATGTTGGAAGTCCACCTGACTTATCAGCGTTTTCTTTCAGAGCTGTCAATTCATCTTGAGCCGCTTTCAAGCTTGCTTCAAGTGTTGTCACAGCTGCTGCTTTTTCTGCATCTTCTGCTGCTGCAGTCTTGGCAGCTTCTACTTGCGCTGTCAAGTCAGCGACTTTAGCTTCTGCTGCAGCTACTTGTTCTGCAATTGAACCAGTAGTTGGTTGACCAGCAAGGTCTTTCAACTCTTGTTTTGCCTGATCAAGCTTGGCTTGAAGCGCTGCTTGGATAGAAGCAAATTGAGCATTTTCAACCTTGAGGGCAATTTTCTTCACTTTCAGAGCCTTATCGATCTCATCTGAGAAGGTCAAGTTGGTCAATTTCGTCTTGACGTCGCGACCGTATTGGTCTTTGACTGGATTGCCGTTCTCATCTTTTGGATCGGTTGGAACTGGAGTAGTGATGTCGAAGCGGAAGAGTTCGCTAGCTGTCTTCAAGCGGTAAACAGAGCCTGGTGCTGAACCATCCTCTGGACCAACAGTTTTTTGTGGTCTGTTTGGATCTGGATCGCGTGGTTTTTCAGGATCACGTGGTTTCACCGTCACCGGCTTAGATTCCTTGTTTCCTGATTGACCATTGCGGTCCTTGAAGGATACAGTCGCCTTGTTTGGAACAAGTTGTTCTGCATAAGGTGTCAAATCGCTACCTGATTTGAGTTTAGATGGAATGTACAATTGAATTTCTTTGAAGCCTTTGAGGCGAGCAAAGTCTTTCACTGTCACGGTAACTGTGTTACCTTCCACTTTCGTTTCAAGAGCTTCTTTGGCATCGTAACCATCGACGTAAGCCACTGGTGTACCCGCGATTTCCAATACTGGTTCAAGGGTATCTGTTACAGTGAATTCTTTATACTTGTCGATATCTGCAGGCAATTTCGTGTTGACATTGTACATGTAGCCAGCATCGTAATCTACATCCAAGTGATCCAAGGTACGATTGATCTTCTTAGAAATTTCTGGTTCTGGTACTTTCGGTACAACAACCGGAACGGTGTTAGAGTCTTTCTTCAATCCTGGATTGTTATTAAGGATGTAAGATGCTGTATTTGGTACTGTGTATCCACGATCTGTCAGATAAGGGGTAAGATCTGCGTCGGCTTTGACTTTGGCCTTGAAGGTTACTTGTACTTTCTTGCCAGCGCTTGATTTCACTGTTGCTTCTGGGAAGTTAACTGTCAGAGTTTGTCCGTCAGTTGTGACAGTAGCATCAGTTGCTTTACCATCAAGAGTTACATTTGCAGTTCCTTCAAACTCTAATACAGGATCAAGAGTATCGGTTACTGCGAAGGCTGTTGCATCTTCTGGCATCACTGTGTTGATCGTATATGTAAATACTTCATCACGGTCTCCAAGAAGGGCTTCAGCTGCACCGTTGACTTGTTTTTCAATTTCAGGCTCACCTGGTGTTGGAGGTGTTACTGGAACCGTGTTAGAATCTTTGGTTACACCTGGTTTGTTAGGGAAGTCTACCTTGTAGTTTGCCTTGTTAGGGATCTCGGTCTTACCAGCAGGTGTGAGGTAAGCTGCGAGGTTGGCACCCTTCTTGATCTTAGCTGTGAAGGTCAAGTTCACTGCTTTACCAGCGTTTTCTTTCACTTGCTCTTCTGTAAGCGTCAAGGTAATGGTTTGTCCGTCAACCTTGATTTGGTTAGTCTTCAATTCTTTGCCGTTCAAGCTTGCACTTGATGCGCCTGCGAATTCAAGAACATCTACCAAGGTATCGTGAACTTCAAAGGCTGTCGCATCTGTTGGAACACTTGTGTTGACGTGGTAAGTGAAGACTTCATCACGTTTAGCTAGTGTTTCAGCAGGTTTGTCATTAACATCCTTCTTAATTTCTGGTTCACCTGGTGTTGGTGGGATAACTGGGACTGGTTTAGATTTTTGCTCTGTGCCAGGATCGTTGTTGAAGTTGTACTTAGCCGTATTTGGTACACGGGTTACGCCATCTTCGTTCACATATTCTGACAAGTTTGCACCATCTTTGATCTTCGCTTTGAAGGTCAATTCAACTGTCTTACCAGCATTGGCTTTCGCTTCTTCTTCAGTCAATTTCACTGTAATCTTTTGACCCTTGAAGCTGATGTGGCTGGCATCCAAGGCTTGGCCGTCAAGAGTTGCGACAGCTTCAGCGTTTTTGCCTGCAAATTCAAGAACTTTTTCAATCGTATCGTATACTGCGAATCCTGTAACATCTTGAGGAACTCGAGTAGTCACTTTGTAAGTGAAGACTTCATCGCGTGCTCCTAAAGTTGCTTGGTCTTCGTTGTTTACTTTCTTCTCGATTGGAGGAAGTTCTGGTGATGGAGGTGTAACTGGGACTTCATTTGAGTCTTTGGTTACGCCTGGTTTGTTAGGGAAGCTTGCTTTGTAGCTTGCCTTGTTTGGAACTTCTGTCTTACCTTCTTTGGTTACGTAAGCAGAAAGGTTGGCACCATCCTTGATCTTAGCTGTGAAGGTCAAGTTCACTGCTTTACCGCCGTTGGCTTTGACTTGGTCCTCAGTCAATGTGACTGTAATCTTCTGACCGTCAACCTTGATTTGTTCTGGAGCAAGAGCTTCTTCACCAAGAGTTGCAGTTGCACGACCTGTACCATCTGCGAATTCAAGTACGTCCACCAAGGTATCGTGGACTTCAAAGGCTGTCGCATCTGCTGGAACACTTGTGTTGACATGGTAAGTGAACTCTTCGTTACGAGCTTGAAGCGTTTCAGCTGGCTTACCGTTGACATCTTTCTTGATCTCTGGCTCACCTGGTGTTGGAGGTGTAACTGGGACTGTGTTAGAGTCCTTGGTTACACCTGGTTTGTTAGGGAAGTCTACCTTGTAGCTTGCCTTATTTGGAACTTCCGTCTTACCATCTTTAGTGATGTAAGCTGAGAGATTTGCACCATCCTTAATCTTAGCTGTGAAGGTCAAGTTCACTGCTTTACCGCCGTTAGCTTTGACTTGTGCTTCTGTAAGAGAAAGGGTGATGGTTTGACCTTCCACTTTGATTTGTTCTGGAGCGATTGCTTCTCCGTTCAAGCTTGCACTTGATGCGCCTGCGAATTCAAGAACATCTACCAAGGTATCGTGAACTTCAAAGGCTGTCGCATCTGTTGGAACACTTGTGTTGACGTGGTAAGTGAAGACTTCATCACGTTTAGCTAGTGTTTCAGCTGGTTTTTCGTTGACATCCTTCTTGATCTCTGGTTCTTTCGGAGTTGGAGGTGTTACTGGGACTTCGTTGGAGTCCTTATGATATTTCGGATTGTTGTCAATATCATAAGAAGCTTTGTTCGGAATTTCGGTTGTACCTGCAGATGTGATGTAAGATGCAAGGTTTGCGCCATCCTTGATCTTAGCCTTGAAGGTTACTTCGATAGCCTTGCCAGCATCTGCTTTCACAGAAGCTTCTGCAAAGGTAATCTTGATGGTTTGATCCTTGACTGTTACAGTCGCTTTCTTACCAGCGGCTTTTCCATCAATTTTCACAGTTGCAGATCCATCTTTACCTACAAATTGCAAGACATCTTTCAATTCGTCAGTGATTTCAAAGACGGATGCATTGGCTGGCATTTCTGTTGTAAGAGTATAAGTGAACTCTTCATCACGTTTCGTTAATTCGTAACGTTCTTGTCCGTTGACTTTCTTCTTCAACTCAGGTGTTGAGGTTGGAGGAGGAGTTACGGTTACAGGAGTTGATTCTTTCTTAGAATCTGGGTTGTCATTAATGATGAAGCTTGCAGTATTTGGTACTAAAGGCTTGTCTCCAGCTGGATTTGGATAAGCTGCTAGAAGGGCATCATATGAGACATTGTCTTTGATCTTAGCCTTGAAGGTAATATGAACAGCTTTACCTGCATATTTCTTCACTTGGTCTTTATCAAAGGTTACACTAAGTGTTTGACCGTTGGTTTGAACAGTAAGGTCTGTTGCTTTTTGACCATCCACTTCGACAGTTGCATCCCCATCAAAGGTTAATTCATTAACCAGTTGGTCTGATACTTCAAACTTATCAGCAACTTCAGGAACTTTCGTGTCAACTGTATAAGTAAAGCTTTCGCTTAATTTATTCAAGTCAGCATGTTCTTGATTGTTCACTTTCTTCGTGATCGGTGGAGGCGTAACCGTTACTGGTTTGGTTTCTTTCTCACCTTGCTGATTGTTCTTATTGGTGTAAGTGATTTTAGCTTTGTTTTCAATCGCTTCTGCAGTTGATTCTTTCTTCACTTTCGCCTTGATAACAAGTTCAACTTCTTTACCAGCGTAGTCACCAGCATTTTCAAAGTCCTTCATTGTTGCAGTTACTGTTTGACCAGTTCCTGTTACAGTGAAGAATTTATTAGCTTCACCAGTGATCGTTGCTTCACCTACTTGGAGGTTTTCATCCAAGGTATCCGTGATCACAAATGATTTGTAAGAAGTGATATCGTTTGGCAATTTAGCCTTGATGTTGTATGTGTAGTCTGTTTCAGCTCCGATTACGGCTGTATCAAGCTTCTCATTGATTTTCTTCTTGACAGTTGGTTCTGATGGAGGAGTAACCGTTACTGGTTTAGTCTCTTTCTCACCACTGTGGTCGTTCTTATCAGTGTAGCTGATTTTAGCTGTATTCGGGATCTTAACGCGAGTTACACCATCATTGATCTTAGCAGGGATTTCAAGTTCAACTTCTTGGCCAGCAAGATCCGCAGCAGTTGCAAAGTTCTTCATCGTGGCCGTTACTGTTTGACCTTGAACTTCAACATCGAAGAATGCTGCTGCTGCACCTTTAATGACAGGTTTTGTTTCACCTTCATTGATGACAGACAATTCATTTTCCAAGGTATCTGTAATCACAAATTTCTTGTAATCTTTAATATCTGTTGGAAGTTTTGTCTTGATGTTGTATTTGTATTGTTCTCCTGTCGGGATATCCAAGTGATCAAGATTTTCATTGATCTTCTTAGTTACAGGTGGAGGAGTAACATGAACTGGAGTTGATTCCACTTCTTTGTCCACATTGCTCTTGTTTGTGTACTCAACTTTGGCTTTGTTGTCGATGACTTTACCTGACACGCCTTGTTTCACTTTGGCAGGGATGATCAACTCAACCGTTGAGTATTTAGCAAGGTCTTTGAACTTGCCTGGTTTCACAGTAGCTGTAACAGTTTGACCGTTCTTTTCTACTGTGAAGAGATCCGCAGCATCTCCCTTAATAGTTGCTTCTCCATCGAATTCCAAATCGTTATCAAGCGTATCGCTGATGACAAATTTCTTATAAGAAGAAACATCTGCTGGGATAGCTGTTGAAATGTTGTAGGTATATGGTTGACCTTCGAAGGTTTGGTAATCTTCTAAGGTTTCATTGATTTTCTTCTCTACCGTTGGTTCTTTTGGTTTCGGCGGAGTAACGGTTACTTCATTAGAAGTTTTCTTGATGTCGTTCAAGGCGACGTCTGCCTTGTTAGGCACCTTGATGGTTCCGTTCTTCTTGTACTTGCTCAAGTCAGCATTTGGACGGATCTTAGCCTGGAAGACTAAGTCCAGTTTTTTAACTTCATCGCCACCACGACGGTTGACCAAACGTGTCAAACGATCCATATCAGCTTTATCCAAGCTGATTTCAACAGTTTGATCTTTTAGGGTCGTCGCCTTAGTGAGGGCTGCGTAAGTTTTTCCATCAATAGTTGCTTTGATGGTGCTTTCTTGAACTTCCAATTCTGGAACGACTGTATCGGTTACAGTGAACTTGTCAGCTGTACCTGGCCATGGAACAGACACCTTGTATTCGAAGAGTTCATCTTCTGTCGCAAGGTCCGCATGTTCTTTTTCGTTTACTTTCTTCTCGATGTCAGTTGACAATGGAGGTTTTACATAAACAGGATTCGAACGACGGATGGTACTTGGCTTGTCTGCTGTCTTAGCGTGAGGGTCTGGGTTTGGAGAATCATCTTCACCATTCCACATGATATTCCCTTGGTTGACCAAACCAAAGCCTTTGCTGTCTTGAAGAAGAGCTAAGTAATTCTTACTTGCTTGGTCCTTGCGGAATTCTTCTTTCAATTTAACCGTAATCTTGAGCTCTGCTTGTTTCAAGACCAAATAGTTGTAGTTTGTCCCGTCGCTTGGCACATCTGCCACGACGATGTCGCGTTCGTTTCCAGCGCTGTCTTGACCTTTCACGACACGAGTTGTTAGAGGACCATTAGGACCAGTCGCAGAGCTACGAACCACTTCCAAGCGGTAGTCCAATGGGTCGGTTAACATAACGTTCTTCTTGAATTCATAAGGAACGTTGTTGAAGTTGTAGTTTACTGTATACGTAAATTCTTCAGCTTTATCAGACAAGTTAGCCGCATAAGCTGGTTTTTTAGTCAATTGAAGTGGGTCTTCAATGGTACCTGTATCGTTGCTAAGATCTTGGTCTTCGATTTTCTTGGTTGCACTTGGGTAACAGTATTCAAGTTTTTGAACTTCTACTGTTTCGTTGTGACCCCCAATTGTTTGAGTTTCGAAGTCACCAACCTTAAACTTACCAGTCAACTCAGGAACTTGAACTTGTTCTTTAGCTGGTTGGTAACCTGCAGGAGGATCTTGTTCATCATCTTCGTTCACTTGCTCAGCATGAGCTTCTTTACTCAAGTCGTAGTCGAAGTTGTTCTTACCAGGGTTGAAGACACTTTCTGGTACAGAGATAGTAACATTGTCACCATCCTGTTCGATCTTACCACGGATTTCCTTGGCAGGATCTTTGACTTCAGAGACAATCTTCTTCCCATTGATTCGAACAGCATCTACCTTGTAGCCTGGAGTGACCGTAAATTCACCCTTGATATCTTCCTTGACCAAGGCAGCCCCAACAGATTCCAAAACGCGAGCTGAGAATTTGTCGATATTGTCTTGTTCATTAACATAGAAGGAAACGTTTTTGCCATTTACTTCTTTATCTGGAGAAGCCATCCCTTGAAGGGCTTCATGGAAGATTTCCTGAACGGAACGGTTGTCTCCGATATCAAAGTATTTTGAGAAACCATTTTTGTAGACATCGTAGTACTGAGCCTTATCATTGTTAAACAGTGCTACGTCTTCCCAGAAACCTACAACTACAGTTCCGTTTTCCCCAACCACTCCTTTAAGAGCGTTCGCAGCATCTTTTACTTCGTTTACACGACCAATGATGTCTTGGGAAGCCTCAGAAAGTTGGTTATAACTCCATGCACGTTGGAGTTTTTGATTTCGAATGCCACTATAGTCAATTCGAACCTTACCATCAGCATCACGTTTACCATTGGCAACACCATCGGTAATCACAAGGAAGACTGTCTTACGCTCGTTGGCCATGCTACCTTTATTAGCGTTATACTGTTTGATAGCATCTTCGATGGCTGGAACTGTTGGAGTTCCTCCGTTTACTGTGATGTTATTGATAAAGTTATGGATTGCATTCTGATCAGTTGTAAGACCTGTTGATTTGTATTGATAATCATATTTTGGTCCCCAACCCGGATATACAGTTGGCTTACCTGTAAAGGTATCGTTGTTGTAATAGTTGTAGCCATCCACACCTTGGAAGGTAGTCATCATGACACGGTCTGATGTATCCGGATCATCAGTCTTGACCAAACGAGGATTGTTCTCATCGTAGTCTTCTTCTCTGACAAATGTCGTTAAGGTCTCCAATGCCTTCTGAACACTTGGGATGGTGTTTCTGAACGATCCACTCGCATCCTGCAAGATGACCAAGTCAATTGGTTTTCTTGGGAGTCGCCAGTGAATTTCTTCTGTCTTTTCAATCTTGCGCGAACATCCGTTTTGTGTGATCTTGGTGTTCTTGTTTCCTTGCGTGGTAACAATGTTCTCTTCCGCTCGGGCATGAGTTACAAGAGCACTTGTTAAGTTTGCTGGCAAGGACATAAACAAGATGGCAAACAACATGAAAATCTTTTTACAAAAATTTTTCATAATCTCCTTGGAGCTCTTCGGAGCTTCGTCCTCCTTTTTTTATTTTTCTCTTCTATAGAAGTTAATTGTTTAGTAATGTTTCTAACGCTTCCTCAAACTCCTCTTGGTCTAAGTGATCGACAGCCACTCGGGTGACTTCTTGATCCTTGTCCACGAAGTAGATGCTAGGAATCGTTTGGACTTGCAGAGCATCTGCAGCAGATTGGTCGCGATCGTAATAGTAAGGAAAGGTAAAACCTTTATCCTTTATATACTGATCGGCGGACTCTTTAGTCTCCTTGCCCTTTTCCATCATATTCAGCATCACAAAATTGATCCTCTTTCCATACTTCTCATACATCTGCTGAACAATTGGAAGTTGCCTTTGGCAGTGCGGACACCAACTAGCCCACTCTACAACGAGTATCGGTTTCTCATACTGGTTGGAACTTTTCAGTTCTTGATCCTTCTGATCCGTCATTTTAAATTCTGGTAGTTGTTGACCAACTAGTTCAAGAGCTGTATTCTCTCTACTACTCGCTGTTGTCTTTGCACTATCCGATATACCTGAACTCTTGTTCCGAATAGGACTGTTGTAATACAACAAACCTATTGCTGACACTGCTATGACTCCCACTGCTAGGAAGGGGAGCCACCATCTATCCCTTTTCATAAAATCTCCTTTTTATTCTCGCAAAAAATGTTCTCCAGTATACTCATAGGTACCTTTCTCCTTGGAGTTTCATTTTTTATCTATCTTGTCTTACTTTCTTCGTAATGATTGATATAATTAGTCAAATATATTACATAGATTACAAGACAATTACACTTTTTTATATTCTATCACTATATTGTCATTTTTTCAACAAAAATAAACTATTATGTTTGTTGAATTTTTTAGTTTTTTATATTTTGAAACTTAACATACATTAAATCGTCTGACAATTGTCTGTTTCCATTTTCAAAGCGCTATTTCTTTTCTTTTGTTTAATTGATCAAATAAATATTTATAATATGTTTATTATTCCTTTTTCTCGAGAATGTAATTTTTTTATATTTTCCCCTCTTGGGGTTTCAAATCCGTTTTTATAACACTAAATGTTTGTTTATATTTCTATTTTTGTAGCTTTTTAGTCAACAAAAGGCAATTTTTTGAAAAAAATTGTAGAGATTTCTCACTTTTTAACATTCTTGCACTTTCGTCTTTTTTTGTTATCGTTCTGTTATTTGCTTGGAGAAAGGCGTGTTAGCTCCCCTTCTGACAAGGAATTGCCTCAACTGAGTGAGAGTTTGAGATCGTTCTCACCAAGGAACACTCACTAAATAAGGTAATCCCTATGTTAGAAAAATCTTGTTCAAGTGCATTAGCTAGCCCTACCAATCCTTGCCCTATCGCTTACTTCTACGAGAAACGAAAAAGGCAATCACCAATAGCTTCAACTAAGCCACAAGCGATTGCCTCTATACGTTGTCTCATTTGGACAGCGTACTGCCTCATTATGCATAACAAACTTTACGATTATGCTTCAACTCAAAAATCGATAAGCTATCTACGCCGTATTATTGTAACACCTCGATTCAAAAAGTGTTATTTTATCATGCCTTTTTATAACTCTATAAGTGTTAAATGTAAGATAGCAAACTCAGAATAACTACTGTCTTATCCCATTAGACTAGATAGACTTGACACAAAGAGCATAAACCTTTTAGCCCTTCACTGCTTGAGAAATAAAACGAGCAATGGCGTCTGTCTCCCCTTGGTGGAGAGCCTTAACGATTTTGGAGCCCACAATAACCCCATCTGAGACCTTGTTGAAACGGTGAACATCCTCCATGCTGGAAACTCCAAAACCTGTTAAAACAGGAATGGACGCTATTTCATGTAATTGGGCCAAGTGGTGATCCAAATCATCTCGATAGCTACCAGCTTTCCCCGTCACTCCATTGACAGCAACGGCATAGATAAATCCTTCTGCATCATGGATCAATTTCTTCTGGCGCTCGATTCCTGTGGTTAGGCTCACTAGTGGCACCAAAGCGATGTCTTTATCCACTAAGAGAGGCTCTACCAGATCTGCATGCTCATGAGGAAGATCCGGAATAATCACTCCCTTGACCGCTGTTCCTTCTACATCTCTAAAGAAGTTTTCGAGCCCATATTGGAACAAGGGGTTGAAATAGGTCATGATGACCAAAGGAACACTTGTCTCCAGACGCTGGATCGTTTGCACCAGACCCTCTGTCGTCGTCCCATGGGCTAAACTTCGTAGTCCCGCCTCTTCAATCACAGGGCCATCTGCCACCGGATCCGAAAAAGGAATGCCAACCTCAATAGCTGAGACACCAAGCTCCTCCAAAAATTGGATGGTTTCCTGCAAACCTGCCAAGCCTTTTTCATGATCTCCTGCCATGATATAAGGAACAAAGATCCCTTGCTGCTGGTCTTTCAACTTTTGTAAATGCTCTGTTAAGGTCTTTCCCATCTTACTCTCCTCTCTCTTGTTCTAGGCGGTCTTTGACTTGTACCACATCTTTATCCCCACGACCTGATAAGCAAACGATCATAGATTTTTCAGGCCCCATTTCCTTGGCCAATTTCACCGCATAGGCAATAGCATGGCTCGATTCCAGGGCTGGAATGATTCCTTCTACTTTTGAAAGCAATTGAAAGGCTTCTAGGGCTTCTTGGTCTGTCACAGGCACATAGGTCGCCCGCTTGATGTCATGGAAATAAGAATGCTCCGGCCCAATTCCTGGATAATCGAGACCTGCTGAAATCGAGAAGGCTTCTAAAATCTGTCCATGGGCATCCTGTAAAACATCCATCAAGGCTCCGTGAAGGACTCCCGGACATCCCTTGGTCAAGGTTGCTGCATGCTGGTCTGTATCTACCCCAAGGCCAGCAGCTTCTGCCCCATACATGGCAACAGAGGTATCCTCAACAAAAGGATAAAAGAGCCCAATGGCGTTCGATCCGCCTCCTACACAGGCTAGGACGGCATCTGGTAGCGCACCATCATTTTGCTCTGCAAATTGGCGTTTGGCTTCTCGACCGATGACACTTTGAAAATCACGGACAATCTCTGGGAATGGATGAGGTCCTAGAGCAGACCCCATGATATAGTGGGTATCCTCCACATTTGCTACCCAGGCTCTAAGGGCAGCATTGACCGCATCCTTGAGGACACGTGACCCATCTGTTACTGATTGAACCTTGGCGCCCAATAACTCCATCCGAAAGACATTGAGGGCTTGGCGTTTGACATCTTCTTCCCCCATGTAGATGGTGCATTCCATATCAAATAAAGCAGCAGCCGTTGCCGTTGCAACACCATGCTGTCCCGCCCCTGTTTCTGCGATGATCTTCTTTTTGCCCATCCGGTGTGCCAATAAAACCTGTCCTAGGGCATTATTAATTTTATGAGCCCCTGTGTGGTTGAGGTCTTCCCTTTTAAGAAAAATCTTGGCTCCACCGACATACTTGGTTAAATTTTTAGCGTAATAGAGCGGTGTTTCCCGACCGACATATTGTTTCAGAAGCTGATCCAATTCTGCTTGAAAAGAAGGATCTGCTTGACTTTCTCTGTAGGCTTCTTCTAATTCTAAAACTGCTGTCATCAAGGTTTCAGGGACAAATCGTCCCCCGAACCGCCCGTAAAATCCGTTTTGATCTGGTTGTTTATATGCCATGCTTGACCCTTTCTATAAATCGTTTTATCTTTTCTTGATCTTTTATTCCATTTGTCTCGACCCCACTGGATACATCCACCGCATAAGGATGAAAGAAGCGAATAGCATCTGCTACATTGTCTTCCGTCAAGCCTCCTGCAATAAAGAAGGGCTTTGTAACGTTTTGGGTTTCGAGCTTTTGCCAGTCAAAAGTCTCTCCACTTCCTGCTACAGGAGCATCAAAGAGCAGATAATCGGCACTGGTCTCATGAAGAGCTGCGTCTTTCCCCACTTGAACAGCGCGGATCGTTTGTTGGGGAAGCTCTTGTAAGATGGTATCATCTATCGATCCATGCACTTGTATCAGGTCCAAGCCCACAACTTGGCAAGCCTGCTCCACTTCTTCTCTTTGTGGGGATACAAAAACACCGACTTTTTGAACCCCCTTTGGAATCCCTGTAGCCAACTGCCGGGCTTGCTCCAGCGTGACTTGCCGTTTGCTTGGTGCAAAGACAAAACCAATGTAGTCCGCACCAGCTTCAACAGCGGTCTGGACAGCTTCTGAAGTGGACAATCCGCAAATTTTAACCTTTGTCAATCTGCAACTCCTTTACTTTTTCAGCCACATTGTCTGCCTTCATGAGGGCTGTCCCAACGAGAATGCCACTAAAATAAGGAGCCAGCATGCGCGCGTCTGCTGCTGTGAAAATAGCAGACTCAGAGATGTAAACCGGTTCTTGTTCAAAGCTTGTCGCCAATTCAAGGCTAGTATGGAGATCTGTCTCAAAGGTCACCAAGTTACGATTATTCACCCCGATGATCTGAGCCCCAATCCGGTGAGCCACCTCTAGTTCTGTCAGATTATGGGTCTCCACCAAGACCTCTAGGCCAAGAT
>SKEG01001429.1_pt1 | contig 18701 bp, 14 predicted proteins | sample 4826631 | NCBI WGS metagenome assembly SKEG01 (sample SAMN11008815, study PRJNA524170) | human gut metagenome | biome: Human fecal sample; material: Feces; isolation source: fecal sample from pouch patient p26, p34, p50 | host: Homo sapiens | place: Israel: Tel-Aviv | collected 2016-11-02
ATAATCAAGCCCTTCTGGCGAGCAGCTTCAACAAGCCTTGACAGACTAATACTTGTTTCAATCCCAATCATCATGCCCAAGCCTCGAACAGCAGAAATCTTTGGATGGTCCCGAAAAGCAAGCTGCAGCTGCTCCAATAAGATATCACTCTTAGATCTGACTTCTTCTAGAAAGCCCGCTTCTTTCATGATATGCAAGGTCTCCAAGGCAGCTGCCATAGCTAATTTATTGCCACCAAAGGTAGAGCCATGACTGCCAGGTCCAAGAGCGGAAGCCAAGCTGGATTTTCCTAATAGAGCACCAGCGGGCAGGCCATTGGCCAGACCCTTAGCCAGTGTCACAATATCCGGTATAATCCCATAGTGCTCAAAGGAATAAAGCTGACCCGTGCGCCCCATACCTGTCTGGACCTCATCAACAATCAGCAAAATCTCCTCTCGTCGGCAAAAATCAGATAAGTTTTTGACAAAGGCTGCTTCTGCTGGACGAACCCCCGATTCTCCTTGGACCAATTCTAGCATGACAGCTGCCGTATCCTGATTGACCAACTTTTCTACGCTGGACAGATCATTGTAAACCGCATAGCTGAAATGGGGAACTCCATCACCAAATCCTTCCTTAATCTTATCCTGTCCTGTTGCGGCCATAGCGCCAAAGGTCCGACCGTGAAAGGATTGCTGAAAGGTGATAATGCCTTGCTTGCCAGTAGCTTTGCGGGCTAGCTTAATAGCTGCTTCATTGGCTTCCGCTCCGCTATTACAGAAAAAAGCTAAATAACCATAAGGACCTGCCAGTTCCTGAGCCACCTGCTCTTGCAGAGAGCTAAGATAGAGATTGGGACTGTGCCAGATGAGCCCTGCTTGCTGGATCAAAGCCTGCTGGACCTGCGGGTGAAAGCCAAGATTGGTTACACCAATCCCCGATGAAAAGTCTAAATAATACTTTCCCTCACTGTCAATCAGATAGGAGCCCTCTGCTTTAACAAACTCAATAGGCGCCCGCTTGTAGTTTTCAAATAAATAAGTCATCGTTATCCCTCTGCTATCAAGGTGCCCGTCAAAAGATTATCGCCAATCAGAACCTGTCCGACACCGGAAAGCACAGTCTGAACAGCACTCTCGATCTTAGGAATCATGCCGCCCTTGATGACACCTGTCTGAATCTTCTTGGAAACCTGACTGGTCAGAAGCTGGGGCAGGACTTTTTTGTCCTCTAGAACCCCTTCTATATCTGTCATCAGAATTAGTTTCTCTGCCTGTAAGCTGCTGGCAACTGCCGCTGCTAGATAGTCTGCATTGATATTTAAGAACTCGCCAGCCGTATTTTCCCCTAGCGAAGCCAGCACTGGGACTATGCCCGCAGCCAGCAGCTGCTCTAGATAAGCAGTTTGAATCGCCTTCACCTGACCGACATAGCCATAGAGGTCTTTATCAATAAAATCTGCCGAAACTGTCTTCCCCAAATGTGAAACCAGCTGAAGGCTTTCAATATCTGAATCGTTCAGTTCTTGTGTCAGCGTCCGGCCAACTTGATCAAGCAAGGCCTGCTCAATAATGGGTAAGTCAGACTTAGCTGTCACCCGTAACCCCTTAACCTTGCGAATAGGTAGCTGACGCTCTTTCATGAGTTGATTAATGACCAGACCGCCCCCGTGAACAACCACGATTTTCTTACCAGCTGCTATCCACGCTTGCATTTGCTTGATAAACTTAGTAGACAGCTTTTGCGCAGCAACGCCACCAATTTTTATAACAATCACATCTTTCATTGCATTTCTCCTTAGGTTCTATAGAGGGCATTGATTTTCACATAATCATAGGATAAATCGCAGCCCCAGGCCTGAGCTTCAGCGTCCCCATCGTGTAGGTCAATCATCAAGGTCAGCAGCTCCCCAGCCATGGCATCACTAGTCCCCTCGGGGTCAAAAGTCACGGGGCTAGAAGCCTGCATAACTGGGATCCCCTCAATCCAAATATCAATGTCATCAACCGAGACATCTGCTCCCGCATAGCCGATAGCTGCTAAGATCCGGCCCCAATTGGGATCTTGACCAAAGATGGCGGTTTTAACCAAGCTAGAGCCAACGACACTCTTAGCAATCATACGCCCGCTCCGTTCATCCTTGGCATGCCGAACATTGACCTCAATCAGCTTGGTCGCTCCTTCGCCATCCTTGGCAATTTTCTTAGCCAAGTCAGCCATAAGATAGCGGAGCATCTTAGAAAACTTTTCAAATTCTTCCGTATCTGGCAGAATTTCTTCATTTTGTCGGCAGCCATTAGCCATAACAAGCACCATATCATTGGTCGATGTATCTCCATCCACCGTGATTTGGTTGAAAGTCGTCTCCACATGCTGACTGAGAGCCGCTTGCAGGGTAGCACTAGAAATATTAGCGTCACAGGTGATAAAGGCCAGCATAGTCGCCATATTCGGATGAATCATGCCCGATCCCTTAGCAACTCCCGCCATAGTCACCAGGTCTGTTCCAAACTCTTCTGTGACTACACAGGTCTTAGTGCAAGTATCTGTTGTCAAGATAGCCTCAGCAAAATCTTCTGCCTTACCACTCACCAAAATCTGTGACAGACCATTTTTCAGAGCATCCATTGGAAGCTGCTCGCCGATGACTCCTGTAGAAGCCAGACCTACCAAGTCGGGCTCAATCTTCAGCTTTTGAGCAGTCAATCGCTGCATCTCATAGGCAGCATCCAGTCCCTGCTGTCCTGTACAGGAATTGGCAATACCAGAATTAACTACTATTGCTTGCAATTTTTGGCTCTTTTGGATTGATGCTTTGGTAACTAAAAGCGGAGCAGCAATGACCTTATTGGTCGTATAGACTCCTGCCACACTGGCCGGAACTTCTGATACAATCCAGCCAAAATCCAACTTCTTTTTCTTAAAGCCAGCGTGTAAACCATCAGCCGAAAAGCCTAACGGACTGGCAATCGTTCCATCAATAGTTTTCATATCTAACCCTTTCTCATCTAGACATAGGACGGTTGACTGAGCAAACCATCTGTTTCAGGGAAGCCCAGCATCAGATTCATATTTTGAACTGCCTGACCAGCAGCCCCCTTAATCAGGTTATCCAGCACAGCTACGACAGTTAAAATATTTGTCACAGGATTATAGTCAAAACCAATATCTGTATAATTAGTACCAACAACCTGGTGCAGACTCGGCAGAGCAGCTTGGATACGGACAAAAGGCTTGTCCTGATAGCATTCCTGATAAATAGCAATCAGTTTTCCCCTAGTCAAAGGTTCTTTTAACTTGCTGTAAACCGTCGCTACGATGCCACGATTGAGCGGAATGAGGGAAGTTGAAAACTGAATCTGCTGCAATCTCTTATCAAAACGCTGCAACTGTTGCACAATCTCAGGAATATGCTGATGCTGATTCAGCTTGTAAGTCACATAGTTGTCGTGCACATGGACAAAATGGCTGGATGCAGCTGGATTTTTCCCCGCACCTGTCAAGCCACTCTTGGCATCAACAATAATGGAGCCCAACTCAATAGCTTGAGCCTGCAGCAAGGGAATCAAAGCCAACTCTGTAGCCGTCGCATAGCAGCCGGGATTGGCAATAAATCGCTCCCCTCTGACATCTGTAAATTCAGACAGTCCATAAATAAACGCTTTTTGAACATGGCCTTCAGCTGGCTCTTTCTGATACCATTTTTTATAAATATTCCCTGGCAAACGATGATCACCAGAAAGGTCAATAACTGGAAATCCTGCTTCCACAAAGTCTTTTGACAAATCTTTAGCCACTCCGCTTGACGTTGCAAAGAAAACAAGATCTGCTCGTCGCATTATTGCCTGACTGTCGAAAGCTTCTATTTTCAGGTCGCAAATCCCCTTCAAATGAGGATATAACTCTGACACAGGAGAGTTCATATCTTGGCTGGCATGAAGGGAAACGACTTCCGCCTGTGGATGCTGCAGTAAAATACGGAGGAGTTCCATTCCTGAATAACCAGTAATTCCTACAATCGAAATTCGCATATTTTTAAAATACCTCCGTATAAATATGCGTTTTATTTTACTCGCATATTTTCCCTTTGTCAAGTATTTTCTGTATTTTTATGCAATATTTTTGGAAATATCATTAATTATTTGAAAGAACATTCATGATTTCTTGCCTTAAAGCGGCTTATTTGCTTCTCATACAGATAAGTAAGCGAGCTAAGAGCACAGAAAAAGATCTGCCCAAAGAGCAGACCTTTTCATCTATCTGTTATCTAATATTACAACTTCTCAGCAACCGCTGCTAGCAGGGCTGGAATAGCGGATTGCTTACTGCCGCCGGCCATAGCCATGTCTGGCTTACCGCCGCCTCGACCATCTACAATCGGCGCCAATTCCTTAATCAGATTACCAGCATGGATGTCCTTGGTTTTGCTGGCTGCAAGAACATTGACCTTATCACCAATTGCTGCGACCAATACAAGAACATCTGAATAGTCCTTCTGCTTCCAAGTGTCCGCAAAGGTACGCAAAGCACCTGCATCAGAAACAGAGACCTGACTAGCAATGAAGCTGTGGCCATTTGCTTCTTGAACATTCTTGAAGACTTCACCAGAGGCCGCTGCTGCTGCCTTTTCCTTGAGTTCCGCATTTTCTTTTTGGAGTTGACGAAGCTGCTCCTGCAGTGCTTCAACCTTGTGAGGCACCTCTTTGATTTGTGGTGCCTTGAGGGTCGCTGCAATAGCCTTAAGCGCCTCTTCTTCCTCACGGTAGGCTTCAAAAGCTTCCTTGCTGGTGACTGCCAAGATACGGCGAGTTCCAGATCCGATACCCTCTTCTTTGACAATCTTGAAAATACCGATTTCAGAAGTGTTGCCTACGTGAGTTCCTCCGCAAAGCTCGACAGAGTAGTCGCCGATGGTTACGACACGAACTTCTTTACCATATTTTTCACCAAAGAGCGCCATGGCACCCATTTCCTTAGCCGTGTCAATATCTGTCTCTACTGTCTCAATGGCAAGAGCTTCCCAGATTTTCTCATTGACTTCTTGCTCAATAGCGCGCAGCTCTTCTGCTGTCACCGCTTGGAAATGCGTAAAGTCGAAGCGCAGGAATTCTACTTCGTTCAGAGATCCAGCCTGCGTCGCATGGTTACCAAGAACATTATGCAGGGCTGCATGCAGGAGGTGAGTTGCCGTGTGGTTTTTCATCACACGGTGGCGGCGGCTGTAGTCAATTTCCAGTTTATAGCTTTGACCCAAAGTCAGAGGAGCTAAGACTTCCACAGTATGCAGAGGCTGACCATTAGGAGCCTTTTGCACATCTGTCACTTGCGCTACCAGATTACCAGCCGCATCAAAGATTTGACCGTGGTCGGCCACCTGACCACCCATTTCAGCGTAGAATGGCGTTTCTGCAAAGATGAGGGCAGCCGTGCCTGTCTCAACAGACTCCACTGCTGCATCATCTGCTACAATAGCAAGAAGTTCAGCTGTCAGCTCTTCTTTTTCGTAGTTAAAGGCACTTTCTACGGTAATGGCCTGCAGGGTTTCATTTTGCATGCCCATTGAGCCGCCCTTGACGACAGACGCACGCGCCCGATTCTGCTGCTCTTTCATAGCTGCTTCAAAGCCAGCACGGTCCACAGTCATGCCTGCTTCTTCAGCGATTTCCTCAGTCAACTCCAGTGGGAAGCCATAAGTATCGTAGAGTTTGAAAGCATCTTGACCAGAGATGATTGTTTGACCTTTTTCTTTCAGATCTGCTACGATGCCTTGGGCAAAATGCTGACCAGAGTGCAGAGTACGAGCAAAAGATTCTTCCTCACTCTTGATAATCTTTTCGATAAAGCCTTTCTTTTCAAGGACTTCTGGATAGTAGCTTTCCATAATCTTGCCCACAGTTGGTACAAGCTTGTAAAGGAAAGGCTCATTGATACCCAGCTTTTGGCCATGCATTGAAGCACGACGAAGCAGACGACGAAGGACATAGCCGCGACCTTCATTTCCAGGAAGAGCGCCATCACCAATGGCAAAGGAGAGCGAGCGGATATGGTCTGCGATAACCTTGAAACTCATATTGTCGCCATCTTGGTCATAGACCTTGCCGGACAGTTTCTCTACTTCACGAATGATTGGCATAAAGAGGTCGGTCTCGAAGTTAGTCTTAGCCCCTTGGATAACAGCGACCAAACGCTCCAAACCTGCGCCCGTATCAATGTTCTTATGTGGCAATTCCTTGTACTCGCTACGCGGTACAGCAGGGTCAGCGTTGAATTGTGACAAGACAATATTCCAGATTTCGATATAACGGTCATTTTCAATATCTTCTTCTAAGAGACGGACCCCAATATTTTCTGGATCGAAAGCCTCACCCCGATCAAAGAAAATCTCTGTATCCGGCCCAGAAGGTCCCGCACCGATTTCCCAGAAGTTGTCCTCAATCGGAATCAAATGACTAGGCTCAACGCCCATAGCAATCCAGCGGTTGTAAGAGTCCTTGTCGTCTGGGTAGTAGGTCATGTAGAGCTTGTCTTTGGGAAAATCAAACCACTCAGGGCTAGTCAAAAGCTCATAAGCCCACTCAATCGCTTCATCACGGAAATAATCGCCGATAGAGAAGTTGCCCAGCATTTCAAACATGGTATGGTGGCGGGCAGTCTTTCCAACATTTTCAATATCGTTGGTTCGAATGGCCTTTTGAGCATTTGTAATCCGAGGATTTTCTGGAATGATGGTCCCATCAAAGTATTTCTTGAGGGTTGCTACACCAGAGTTAATCCAGAGCAAGGTTGGATCGTTGACCGGCACCAAGCTGACAGATGGTTCTACTGCATGACCTTTAGTTGCCCAAAAATCCAGCCACATTTGACGAACCTGAGCACTTGACATTTGTTTCATTTGTTTTTTCTCCTTAAATTTTTTCTAAAAAATTGCATTATGATGACGAACTTTCCAGCATTTCGACATAATCAATAGCGACACAGAGGGAAATCACCAAATCTGAATAAGTCTCCTCATAGATATGAACCTGATAAGTAGAGGTCAGATGAAAGAGCTCTTTGGTAATCTCTGCAACGACTTGATTGCTGTCATCCAACAGACGAAAGTTTAAATCCCAGATATTCCCTTCAACCCGAAGACCCAAATTATCAAATTTATACTTATCACGCAAAATAGTGAATTTCTGACGGATATAAAAGCTATGCCCGCTGCTGAGTTTGATTTCAAACTGGGGCAGGAAGGTTAGAAAGGTCTTGGTAATCTGACTGACGATTTGACCCTGACTATCATAGATAGTAAAACTCTTAGGAATCTGGAAGAAAGAGCCTTCCACTTGGTAATCCACATTTCCTCGATCGTCCTTGATATCAAAGCGTTCGCCGCCTAAGCGAAATTTCTGTTTGACAAGATAGGTTTTCATTATGTTACCTCCACAGTCAACATAAAAGACAAGTTCCTTGTCCGAAGGGCGAAAAACCGCGGTACCACCTTCATTCAATGAACTTGTCATTCTCATTTCGTATTCTATTTTTCAAGATGAGTAGCATGATTCTCCGTCTCAGATGGCTCGCAGCACCGCCAATTCTCTGAACTAAGAACTTGAAAAATCAATTCTCACCAGTCTTATTATACTTGCTTATTGTCTTTTCGTCAACCTTATTCTGCGGCTGATGATGAAGCTTCTGCCGAACTGCTTTCGGCTGCTGAGCTGGACTCAGAAGTCTTTGAGCTGCTGGCAGCACTTGATGAAGAAGTTGAAGAACCTGTCGTTTCGATATACTGAGCAAAGACAGATTGGAAAGCACCGTCCTTAACCTTGATGTTGGCATCTTTCAGCTCTTTAGCGACAACGCTTTGGATAAAGCTAGTATCTTTTTCTTTTTGCGCAATGATAATCTTTTTCAGCTTATCTTTGTAGTCTTTCCAGTTAGAAGATTTCTCTGACTTCTTGACCAGCTTAACAATATAGTAGCTTGCTGAGTACTGTGAATCTGGCACAGTCACAAGGTCTGAAACGCCATTTTCTTCCAAAGCAAAGGCAGCTTTTTTGACAGCATCTGGAACATCAGTAGAGCCAGAGTCAAACTTGATTTCTCCGCCTTTTTCCTTAGTGGCAGCATCGGTAGAGTTTTCCTTAGCGATTTGACTGAAGTCTGCTCCTTCTGCTTTAGCTTTTTCAAGAACTTCCTTACCTTTGTCTTCGCTGGCAACCTTGATGATTTGAGCTGTTACTTCTGGCGTGTAGTTTTCAAAGGCAGCCTTGTAGTTTTCGTCAGTCAGCTCTTTTTCAGCAGCCTTCTTAACGGCATACTCTACCAGCATATTGGTGCGGATTTGCTCCTTGTAGGCATCTTCAGTCAATCCGTTTTGAGCCAGGACTTGAGCAAACGCTGTTCCGTATGCAGTTTTCGATTTTTCAAAGGCATCTTTAACGTCTTTGTCTTTAACATCTTTGCCGTATTTTTCTTCAAAGATGTCTTTGATAGCCATCTGCAGCAGGACCTGCTGAGCTGCACCATTATTTTTCACTTGATCGTAAAATTCATTGACAGTAATCGTGTTTCCTTTCATGGTCACGATATCCTTGCCTTCTGAGTTAGAACATGCTGCTAATACAGCGACTGACAAGAGTGTCACAGCTCCTGCAAATATTTTTTTCTTCATTTTATATTGACTCCTTATTCTTAAAAGTTCATGTTTTCTATTGTAGCACAAATTTGAATTGATATCTTAAATTTTACTAAAAATTTTTGGAAATTAGGAAAAAATCAGAGATGTCATTTTTTTCTAATCATAAGCAGCCCATCTCCCAAGGGAAGCAGACTCGCAGTTAAATCTGGACTGTCCAAAGTTGCGTCAAAAAGACTGTGCAGTCCTCGGTAAATGGCCCGTTGACCACGCTTAATATCCTCAAAAGGCTTGGCAATATCGCCACCTTGAAAGACATCATCAATGAGAACCAGGCCACCAGAATTGAGGCGCTTGAGGACCTGAGGCAGAAAGACCACATACTTGGATTTGGCAGAGTCCATAAAGACAAGGTCGTAAGAATCCTCTAGTGTCTCAAGCAGATCCATTGCGTCACCTTCCAGCAGGGTGACCTGCTGACGGCTGTCATACTTAGCAAAATTAGCCTTAGCAAGCTCAATCATCTCTGGATTGCGGTCAATAGTCGTAATCTGAGCCTGAGGCGCATGTTCCGCCATCAAAAGGGCAGAAAAGCCAATAGCCGTACCGATTTCTAAAATCTTCTTTGGCTGGAGACTTTCGACTAGCAGGCGGAAGTAGGCTACTGTCTCATGAGGAATCACGGGCACATTTTCAGCTCTGGCAAAATCCTCCAGCTCCTTGAGTCCACCAGTAACTGGCTGGAGACGCTGTCTCATAAAGTCTACAATTTCTTCTTTGACCACTGGCCGACGCATATTGGGATTAGAGTTTTGATTATAAGTCTCGACCATCTTATGCCAGTCCCAACTTTTCTACCAAGGCTTCAAATTCATCCAGACGACGTTCAAAGACAGCAAAAGCAGCATTTAGGTAGTCTTCTTTTTCCATATCCACACCTGCTTTTTTGATGACATTGAGTGGATAGTCAGAGTTCCCGGCTTTCAGATAGTCCAAATACTTGTCCTTATCTTCCTGACTGCCATGGACAATCTTTTCAGCCAGGGCAGAAGCCGCTGAAAATCCTGTCGAATATTGAAAAACATAGTAGTCATAGTAGAAATGCGGAATCCGTGCCCATTCGTACTGAATCTGCGGATTGTCTTCTTTATTCAAACCATAGTATTTCTCGTTCAAATCAGCGTAGAGCTCATTGAGAAACTCGCTGGTCAAAACTTGACCTTCTTGGTCAGCCTTGTGGATAGCATGCTCAAACTCCGCAAACTGGGTTTGACGGAAGACTGTGCCCCGGAAGCCATCCAAGAAGTGATTGAGGATAGCAAAGCGAGTAGCATCGTCCTCTACTTCTTCCAAGAGCTTCTCTGTCAGGATATTTTCATTAGTCGTTGAAGCAATCTCAGCTAGGAAGATAGAATAGTCTCCATAGACATAAGGCTGGGTCTCACGAGTATAACTGGAGTGCATACTGTGGCCTGTCTCGTGCACCAAGGTAAAGAGATTATCCAGCGTGTCCTGCCAGTTGAGCAACATAAAGGCATTGGTATCATAAGACCCGCCTGAGTATGCTCCTGAGCGCTTGCCTTGATTTTCATGAACATCAATCCAGCGCTCTGAAAAAGCTGTCTTGACTCGGCTCAAGTAATCCTCACCCAAAATAGCCAGGACTTCCTCAGACTTAGCCAGGGCTTCCTCATAAGTGAATTTGTAGTCTGTCTCTGACAAAGGAGTGTACATATCATACATCTTCAAATCAGAAATGCCTAAAATCTTCGCTCGCAAAGCGATATAACGCTGCAAGAGAGGCAAATGCTTATTGACAGCTGAAACTAGGCTGTCATAGACGCTTTCTGGAATAAAGTCCGCTGACAAGGCCGCTTCGCGGGCAGATGAAAACTTGCGGACTTTCGCATTATAGTTGTGAACCTTGACATTGGTCTGCAAAGTCTTAGCATAGGTATGCTGATACTGCTCGTATACGCTGTAGAGAGCCTCGTAAGCTTCCTTACGGACTTCTCGGTTCTTAGACTCGACCAGGGTGATATAGTTACCGTGGCTGAGCTGAACTTCATTTCCATCTTCGTCATGCACCATCGGAAAGACGATGTCTGCATTATCCAAGATAGCAAAGGTTTCGCCCGCTGCACCAAAAATTTCACCAGCACCAGCCAGTAGCTCCTCTTCACGCTGTGTCAGGATGTGAGCCTTCTTTTTCAAAAGCTTGTCAAAATAATGCTGATACAGCTGTAAACCTGGCTGCTCAGCCAGGAAAGCTTGGTACTGTTCTTCTGTAATCGACATAAATTCGGGCTCGTAGAAGGCAAAGCTTTGACCAAAATCGCTGTAAAGAGTCATGCCTTTAGCCTGATACTCTTGGTACTTAGCCACACGTGTATCCTGGTCATTCTTCATATGAGCATAAGAATAAAGCTTTTCAATACGACGCATCAAGTCCAACTGGATTTCAGTCGTTGTTAAGAGACTGTCCGCTGAATCCAGCAAATGCCCAGCCAGAATAGCTGCTTTCTTCACTTCTTCTGAAACCTGCGCCAACTCCGCTTCAAAGGCTTCATCTGTTAGGAAAATGGTACTCAAATCCCAAGTATATTTTTCTTCAATTTCATTTCTTTGTTTTGCCATAAAAAAATCCTCCGACTCCCCTATTTTATCACAAATCAACGCAAAATCCTTGTATAAAAAGCCGGTGAATAAACAATTTGCAGATTTTTTTGCTGGAGATTGGCGTAATAGTTCTTAAACTGCTGGTAATAGCCAGTCAAATCAGTAGTTATCTGACAGAAGGAGGCAGCTTGTATTGGGCGAACCTGTGGATAGAAATCCTCTGCAGTCTTAGTCAAGAGATTATCGCCATTCTGGTAGAGCTGGGCCTGCAGCCTCATCCATCTAGGCTGCTGGTAATAAAGCTGACGGCGGATATAATTGCAGATCTGCGGATCTTGCTGGGCCAGAAAGCTGTTCATCTCCTGCTTTTGAAAGGGCAAACGCAAAATATCCAAAAGCCGGCCGTGACCAAAGGGAAAGTTCTTGGTCTTGTGCTGGACCTTTCCATGCAGATCTTCGTGAATCAGGTATTTGAGACGCAAAACTTGCTTTTCTTGATCCAGCTCCCAAAGATGAAAGCCCATATTTTTACTAAAATAGAGAAAATCCTTCTGCAGACGGGTTAGGGAATCCTTGAGCCAAAGTTTTCGCCCCAAGAGCCAGAGGACCTGATAGCCATGCTGGCGGTAAGAAAGCGTCCGTTCCTGCAGTCGTTCTTTACTTAGAGGACTGCACTGGACTTCAAGCGCCAGTTTTTCATTAACCAGCAAATCAGCAATCTGCTGCAGAGCAGGCAAAAAAGCCTCCACCTCAACTTCTTCTGTTTGGACAGCCCAGCGAAAAAGCTCCGCCTTAAGATTGAGGTGCTCAGCGCTCTCATTTTCCCTATAAAAACGACACTCTTCTAGCGAAACATGCGCAAAATGCGGCTGCATAACTTTACCTTTTTTAAAACGGACTGCCCCTGAACAAGCGGGGCAGACGAAATCAGCTCCCTTCTCAATCTTCTCCTCCAGAGCATTACACAAAAGCCCCTTATGATTTCGCGCCACAAACATATCCTAGCCCCCTCTAAAATTTCTCTCATTTACTAGAATATTCGCAAAAGAAAAGAGAAACTATCTACACCATCAAAAAACGAGTCGAGAGAACATCTCTCCGACTCGTTTTTCATTATCCAAATAATTGATTTCCTTTTCGTTCTGGCAATTTCAGAAAGAGGGCCAGCAGACAGACTAGACAGATGACTGCTGCTAGAAAGAAGTTCATTCCTTCGTAACCCCAACTGTCCAGAAAATGGCCGGCCAGATTTTGAATGAGAATGGTTCCTAGACTGCGGGCTGTCTGAACCAGAGCAATGGCTGTTACCAGATATTTTTCATCGACCAAGCTGGCTACGATTTTCAGAGTCACCATAATCAAAACCATGCCAGTCACGTGCTTGAAAAAGAGAGTCATTCCGATTTTCGAAATCAAACCTAGATCCAAGGCATAAACACTGTACTGGAGAAAGATGATTCCCAGACAGATATAAAGAAGCTTTTTCATCGAAAGCTTGTCCATAAAGAGATAGGAATAAAAGATAAAAGGCGCTTCAACCAGAACTGATAAGGCAACGACAGTCGAAGCCATATCTACCTCTAAGCCACTATGCTGTAGCATGGCAGGGATATAGGTATGACCAGTATTCCCCACCCCTGAGTAGAGGGCGACCAAAAGCAGGTAAAAGAGATAGGTTTTGTTGGTCAAGAGCTTCCCCAGACCTGTCTGCTTGCGGGTATTCTTGCTTTCTAGGGCTGCTCGATCGTGCTTGGGCTGGATTCCCAAAAGTCCTATGCTGCTGATAAGCATCATTCCAATAAAAACTGGGAAAATAGCCTGCGGTGCGACTCTTTGATAGATTAGTCCTGCTAGCTGAGATCCTAAGGCATAGCCAATGGTTCCCCAAATCCGAATCTTACCATAAGTATAAGGACTTTGAGCCGCCAGAACATCCATGACTGGATTGACCCCGTTGATTAACATGAGCACTAGACTATACCAGACCAAGAGCTGCCAAAGCTGAGTCGCTTTCATGAAAAATACGGCCCCGACCATCATGGCTAGAAAGCTAAAAAGGAAGATCTTTTTAATCCCCAAAGCATCGCTGAGAACTCCAAAAATCGGCTGAGCCAACATGGAAGCAAAGAAGGAAGCTGACACTACCATCGATACTTGGGCATTAGAATAGCCTAAGTCCTGCATATAGACTGATATCAGAGTCTAAAAAAGAGAATAGGCTAGAAAGAAAAAATTAAAGAGTAAAAAATGAGCTAGATAGCTGTTGTGAAACTTTTTTTGCATCGAAATCTCCTTAAGACAGAAAGAAAACTCAGCGAAAGAACTGAGTTTTAGCTTGGAAAGTCATTCCGTTCGTCTGTGACAGAGGACATTCCCTTTATTCAACATCTGTATTTCTACGACGTTCCTGCTTTGCAGCCTTGCGCTTTTGACGACTGCGGTATTCAAAGTACAGAATGATTAACAGGATGCCAACAGGCAGCAGAATCAACATCTTATCGCTGAAGAACACACCATACCAAGGCTTACTTTCCGACTTGCTGCCAGTCACATTTTCAATAGCCTGAGCAACTGGATTCTCAACTTTCTCGACTTTCATTTCATCAGAGATCTTGCTAGACAAGGTCTTCAAGCCATTTTCAGCCTTGAGAACATTGTTTTCTACCTTGACCTTAGGCTCGGTTCCCTTTTTAACAGTAGCGTAGAAATCCTCAGGCAGCTTATACTTCTGTCCATCAATCTCCTGCTCACCCTTGGATAAGAGTTTTTTGTATTCATAATCCGCATAAGCCTTCTCGATCAAAGCATTACCAAAAGGATGGCGGTAATACTCACCGTCTTGGTCAGACCAGTCACCGACTCCCATAATCACGGCAATCATGCGCTGATCTCCACGCTTAATGGTCGCGATATAGTTGAAAGCACCGTTAGGACTAGAGCCCGTCTTCATACCATCTACACCTTTGAGAGCGTATTTAGCACCCGGCAGGGAGTAATTATAGGTTTCAAAGGTCTCCTCGTAAGGAGTTCCAGCTTTAACCGTAACCTTGGCTTTATTAGTATAGTTTAGAATCTCAGGATGGTGATTGACAAAATTGTAAGCCAGAATCGCCAAATCACGGGCTGTTGTCTGATTGCTGAGAGTATTATCATAATTCTGAGGATTATAATAGCCCTTGAAAGAAACCGCTGCTGCACCGCTGGCATTGAACCACTTGGTATTGGTCATGCCCAGCTCTTGAGCCTTGGCATTCATCCGATCCAAGAAAGCATCTGGATCATTATCCGATAGATAATTGGCCAGCATGACGGTTGTCGCATTGGATGAAGGCACGATTGTCATGGTAATGAGCTCAGATACGGTATAGTCTACACCCGCGACAATCTTATTATTTGAAATTTCATAAATATTAGCGATGGCCTGATCCTGAGGTGTAGCTGTAATGACTGTCTTTTCGCTGATTTTTCCTTCCTTAATCGCTTCAAAGACCAAGTAAAGCGTCATGAGCTTGCTCATACTGGCTGGGTCACGCACCTCGTCGACATTATCCTCCCAGACAACATCACCTGTACTGCCGTCAATAACAAGAGAAGACTTGGGACGATTAATCGCCTGAACATTATCATGCGGATACATCTTTTTTGCCATATCCACCAATTCATCAGCCCTAGCAGCTAGTGGCGCTAACGAGGTCAGGAACGCAATTCCCAATAACAAAAGCTTTTTCTTCACAGGATCCTCCAAAGAACAATTATACCTATCTAGTATATCATATTTTCTGTCTGGAAACTGCAAATAGAAGTGCAACCAGCGGTTGACAAAATGTACAGGAAGCTGTATTCTCAAGATAAATAAAAGCTGTTAGGATAGAGATAGAAAAAAAGGAGGCTGTGATGATGAAACTCGCTGATAAATTATTTGAACTAAGAAAAGAAAAAGGCTGGTCACAAGAAAAGCTGGCAGAACAAATCAATGTCTCTCGCCAAAGCATTTCCAAGTGGGAATCTGGCCAAGCACTGCCAGAGCTGGAAAAAATTGTAGAGCTGAGCAAGATTTTCCAGGTGACGACAGATTATCTGCTTTTAGAAGAAAGTGACAAACCAGAAATAAAACCTGTCCTCTCAGAAGACGAAAAAGATCGCTACTATAAGGAAGTGAAATCTTATGGTTTCTGGCAGGTTCTGTATATTTTTATATCAGCTCTGGCTATTTTTCTCTTCTTCGCAGGTTCCAGCTTTCCAGCAACATTCACTGCCCTGGTCTGGTTGACTTTCTTCCTCTTAATCGCATCAGCAATGGCTATTAACAAGGCACTAAAGATTAAGAAAAAGTATCTGGACAAGGTTATAGGCCTTGATGATTCTGAGAAAGAAGGTGCTCAAGATGAAACTAAAAACTGACAATCCCATACCTGTCAAAACTCGTCTGAAAGAGCTGCTTGGAGACTGGCTCTTCATCTCATTCTATCTCATTTCTCTTTTTTTACTAGCTATGGGCTTTTACAATCTGGTTCTAGGAGGCATTCCTTCATTCACTGAAGCTCAGAGCCAACTTCTGGCTTTTTCTAGCTCCGTCCTGCCTCTAACTATCATCTTTGCTTGGCTAGACTATCGAAAAGGAAGTCTTGGCAAGCGTTGGGCAGGTTTACAGTTGGTTTACAAACATAGGAGCCTTTCCCACAGCCTTTTGCGCTCTGCTATCAAATTTTTCCCTTGGCAGCTGGGACATATGGGAGCTATCCGTAGTGCTTATCAAGCAGATGCCCTGTCAATTTTCTTGTCAACTTCAGCAGGGATTCTCTTCTTGATCTTTCTGCTGATGGGACTGCTTCGCAAGGACAAACGCCATCCAGCTGATTTGCTTGCTAGAACACAAGTTCAGGTCAAACATCAAAAACAGCTCTAGTTCTATGACTAGGGCTGTTTGATCTTCTATACAGTTTAGTATTTCCCTAACTCCCGCAGGCTAGTATGATTTTCCTGAATGCGGCGGAACATTTTTTCCATATCCGACTTGGTAAAATTGACTAAGACCGGTCGGCCGTGTGGGCAGTTGTAAGGATTGTCACACTGGGACAGCTGAAAGAGCAAGTCACGCGCAGAGTAGTCATCCAGACTGTGATTGGCCTTGATGGAGCGTTTGCAGCTCATCATAATGGCTAGCTCTGCTCGATATTTCTTGATGGAAACTTCCTTGGTCAGGAGAAGCATATCACACATTTCATAGATGCCGGCCTCAATCTCCTCTTCCTTGAACCAAATGGGATGCTCACGGAGGATAAACTGATTGGCTCCGTACTCTTCTAAAAAGATGCCAGCATCTTCTAACAGCTCCATCCGCTGCTTGATTCGCAGCATATCGTCTGCTGGAAATTCAAAGATATAGGGCACCAAGAGCTGCTGCTGGCTATTGTCCACATCCCCTATCTTCTCCCGATAATACTCATACTTGACCCGCTCTTGGGCAGCATGCTGGTCAATAATGTAAAGACCACCCTTGCCCTGAGCAAAGAGATAAGTGCCATGCATCTGGCCGAAATATTCTAACTCTGGGAAGCTTGACTTCTCTTCCTGTTCCAACTTATCCACAGCCCGCTCCAGACTGGCCTGATCTAGCTCTGGATGATCTAGTTGGTCATAGCTGGCTAGCTTTCTCTCTGCAAATTTGACTGAAGTTGGTTGTGGCTCTGCTTTTTCATTTGTCGCTTCATGAACAGGCCCTGCTGATTCTTCAAAGGATAGCTGCTGCTCGGCCACCTGTGGCTTGAGGAAAAAGTCATTCTGCTCCTTATCGTAGTAGAGGCGATTTTCTTTCAGCGGAAGACTGGTCTGTTCGGGCTTAGTCGCACGCTTAACAGTTGATTTGGCTAGATTTTCCAAAGCATCCGGGATAAGATCCTGCTCCTTGAGACTGGTTGCAATAGCTTGCGAAATCAAGGCCATGAGTTCCCGCTCTTTAGAAATTCGCACCTCTTGCTTGGTCGGATGGACATTGACATCTGCCAGATAGGGATCAATCTGGATATTGATGACCGCTAGTGGGAAGCGGCCTACCATCAGCTTGCTGCCGTAGCCGTCCAAAATAGCACGATTGAGTAGGAAATTCTTAATGTAGCGGCCGTTAATGAGGATCGTAATATAATTACGATTCGCACGAGTCAACTCAGGCAGGCTGACATAGCCACTCACTTCAAAGTCCAAATCTGAAGCAGAGATTTCCACCATTTTCTTAGCTGTTGCCAAACCATAGATTCCTGAAATAGCCTGACGCAGATTACCACTGCCGGCAGTCCGTGTCATTTCGCGGCCGTCACTGATAAGGGTGAAAGCTACTTCCGGATGGGCCAGACTGAGCCGATTAATCACATCAACGATATGGGACAGCTCAGCCTGCTGGCTCTTCATATACTTGAGCCGGGCTGGAGTATTGAAGAAGAGATCTTCTATCTTGATTTTCGTTCCCACCGGACTGCTGGTAGGCTCGTGCTCTTCTATCTCACCGCCTTGGGCAACCAGCAGAGTCCCGTGCTGGCCACCTTCAGTCGCTGTCTCAATGGTAAAACGCGAGACAGAAGCAATGGAAGGAATGGCCTCGCCACGAAAACCCAGTGTCCGAATCCGAAAGAGATCCGCCTGCTTCTTGATTTTACTGGTAGCATGGCGTCGAAGAGCCAGAGGGACATCTTCGTAATCTATACCTTCACCATTATCCGTTACCTGAATGCTCTTGAGTCCAGCCTCCTCTATTTCGATGGTAATTTGGCTAGCACCCGCATCAATTGAATTTTCCACTAGCTCCTTGACCACGCTGCTGGGCCGCTCAATGACCTCACCAGCCGCAATCTGATTGGCTAGAATTTCTGGAAGTTCGATAATTTTTGACATCATTTTCTCCGTATTTGTTCTGCTATCTATTATAACACATTGGGCTCTTTCTATCAGAAGGCAGCCTTTTCTCAACCACTCTGCTCACAAGACAAACCAGATAGACTCAAATAACTGCCACATAGAAAAAAGGGCTTGTTTTCGCTGCTAAGTTGCGGTTTAATAAAGGTGAAAGGAGGAAGTTATGAAAGTTAAGCTAAGAATCGATTCTCAAATTACCGAAGACTCCGTTAGCATTGAGGCTCGCCTCATGACAGAAAGTATTCAGGAATTGGTCCACTTTGCTCAACATCTAGGCAAAGAAGACAAGATTCATGTCAAAAAAGAAGATGAAATCTATCTGCTGGATGCTAAGGAAATCCACCGAATCTATACAGAAAATCGCCAGGTTCAGGTTCGAACAGCAAAAGATGGCTATCGAGTTCAACAAGCTCTTTATCAGTTGCTACAGGTCCTGCCGGACTATTTCCTGCAGATTTCTCAGTCGGAGATTATCAACAGCCGGCAAATCAGCCACCTCAAGCTGACTCCAAATGGTCTGATTCAAATATTTCTGAAAAACGGCGACCAGACATACTCGTCCCGCCGTTAT
>SKEG01001433.1_pt1 | contig 18659 bp, 17 predicted proteins | sample 4826631 | NCBI WGS metagenome assembly SKEG01 (sample SAMN11008815, study PRJNA524170) | human gut metagenome | biome: Human fecal sample; material: Feces; isolation source: fecal sample from pouch patient p26, p34, p50 | host: Homo sapiens | place: Israel: Tel-Aviv | collected 2016-11-02
GAATTCGCTTGCCAGTCCGGTTGTCAGTTCCTAAGCTTACGCGGAAGCTGAAAGTGCCGTCCGCTTGTTTTGTAATTGGGTCTTTCGTAGTCAAGATAGTTCCTCCTTAACTGCGGAAAGGCCACTTGGTACACCCTCAAGTTGGCCTAGTTTCAAGCCTAATACTGCGTCTACTGCTTCCACCGGAACACGGTCTACGCCTTTCTTACCGTACCATCCAAAGCCTTGTTTGAGCAACTGTTCTTTGGTCAATTTGACGATACGGCTTGCTTGCGATGGACTGTATCCCAGCTTCACTAAATCAGCCCGTGTCAGGGTCAGATATGCTGGCATAAAATTCTCCTTTTTCAGATTGGAGATCGCCGCGATTTGCTGACCATGATATACTTAGCTTGTCTAGGGCAAAGTTTCGGGTCAGCGCGGCAATCGCGTTCATTCGTTGCTTTGTTTTTCTTTTGCTTCAAAATCGTCTAGGTAGGCGCCAGAGTTGCCATTTTGATAATGCTGGATCAAATCAACTTGCCGTGGACTTAGTTTGCCAGCGTCAATAATTTCATCAAGCGTGTGCGTTCCTAACATCTCATCTAAAATCACGATCAGTTTCAGCGAGGAACTCACTTGCTTCTTGAGCCAGCCAACAGTTGTCGTAAAGTCGAAGGGTTGCGGGTCAACGGTTAGGGATAACTTATCCCGATTAGCACCAATAAAGGTTGCCCATCGTGGGTCAATCGGCCAGCTTTGCTTACTCTTGCTTTTGGTAGGGGTGAGAAAGCAAATATAATGGTTGATGATGCCGAAGATGACCTTTTCAGGGTCGCGAGTTGACAATAGCGCCTCAATGCCAGAATCAGCCCTTTCATCAGTCAGCCGTACTTCAAAGCGATTCTTAATCGGCTGTTCTTCAATTGGTAATTTGTCTTCCAGCAACACGTTTTGTTTTTGCCACTGCTCAAAGTCCTTTTCGTAAATCACCATGTGGACACCACTTTGGCGCGAGCCTAACTCTAAGGTATTTCCCTCCTTATGGTCACGATCCGAGCGATGAATTTTGCCACCTTTGAAACGCGATCGGTATTCGTCGTTTCGATACTTCTCAATCAATTCTGGAACGTCGAGGACGCCGTGGCGATCGTTGATGGCGAGATCAATTCGCTTGAAGCGACCATGCAGTTCTTGGCAAGCTATGAAGACGTCATACCATGAGCGCTTTTGCCCGCTAAGGTAGTTTTCAAGATAGCGACAGCCTTGGCCGCTCAACTCGATCATCGTGCCCTTGTCCCGTTTTAGCCATGCTTCTTCTGATTCACCGTCACGACGTTCTGGCTGTTTCGATAGCATCACTGTTAGCTCACCACAGATCAACTTATGCGTGTAGCCGTAAAACGCCCAGTCCTCATGATAGAAGTGTTCTGGCCTAATCTGAAATATCTTTTGAACGATGCTTTCAGCATCGTGTGACTTAAAGGTGACGCGGAAATAGTCGATACAGAAATCTAGGTTGTTCCGTTTGGTCAGCACACGCATTGCGGTCGTTAATTTGGCCTTAGCTTGCACTGTGAGCTGTTTCCGGCCTTTAATCAAGGCGTTGATGTACTCACGACTATATCCCGTTGTATCGGCTAATTGTTGCTGTGTGATGCCATAGGCATCTTTGAATTCTTCCAGCTCGTCTAACCATGAGTAGTTTTGTGGATTAACGAGCGTTAAATCTTTTTGCATTTTGTCATTCCTTTCGATGTGAACTAATCGGCGCTAATTTTACGTCATATTTCTGGCGAGACGCCGGTCTTACGCGGTTTATTTCTGCCTAGCAGGTTTATTCTGTCATACTATCGCCCCCCTATTAGATACTGGGGGCTTGAGGCGGCCGGCTAACGCCGACCGCCGCTCGCGCTAGCGGCTTTCGCGCTGCACGCCGCGCGCGGCGACGTTTCTGTCTCCTTTCCAACCCTCTATGAACATGATAATGTCAAGTTTTATAGCATGACAATCATCGATTTAGTCTATCAATTTGAAGATTACACGGACTGAAAAGTTGCATGATTTCCGGCATGGGGTTAAACTCAGCGCGAGGTGATGATTATGATTGAAAACTTCGGTCCAAATGTGAAGCGATTGCGTGAGCAACACGACATGACTCAGGAACAACTCGCCGACGTCATCGAGGTTCAACGTGACACCATTTCCAAGATTGAACGCGGTAAACGTAGCCCCAGTTTCGACACCCTAGACCGACTGGCACGCTTCTTTAACGTGACGCCTGTTGACTTGCTTGGGACACCCGACGAACAAGCCATTGCGAGCATTCCGGCGATTCTTGACCGGATCGATAGCTACCACAACAAAATTCAGAACGTTTTCCGGCTGACCCACCGCATGGAGTCTTTTTCGCCCCAGCAATTACAGCACCTGCAAGAACAGGTTGAATCTATCTTTTCTTATTTCAGGCCGCGCACGAGAAAGGACGAGGACGGCGTTCCAGAACTGGATAAGAACGGACGAAGAATCATGGATCCGCCGCCTTACCATGACATTCCAATTGGCGAAATCGACCGCGTATTCAAGGAAATACAGGAGATAAAAGCTTTTCGGAACGAGAACAAGTAACCAAAAAAGGTGGCAACGAACACGAGTTAATCTCGTCATTCGTTGCCACCTTCTTATTTTCGTTCACAATACATTAAAACGACCACGCCAGACTTAGGACTTTAATACACCGGCCGAGCCGAACCTTGCGTGTCCGGGTCTGCCAAACCAAGACTATCATTCGCTCCCAAACTCGGGTCAGCGATAATCCGCAAGACCAAATCCGCGACACTTTGCCGAGAGACTGATACGCCAACGTAAGTTTCCTCTTTGCTGGTCGTCGTGTACTTCACTTCATCACGATCGTTCAGCCAAGGCAACCGGAGTGTTGTATAGGTCAAACCAGATTGCGCAAGTAACTGATCCGAATGCAGGGCAGACGGTAGCCCAGCACCAATCGATTCCTTGTTCCAACGTCCAAATTCACCCGGCACTTCATCATAGATACCCAATACATTCGTGTAAATTAGGCGCTTCACGCCTGCGCGCCGCATCCCGTCGATCACATTCGTGGTTTGCGTGTTATTGCTCGTGTGATCAACCACGCCAACGAAAACGATGTCTTGCGCCTTCATCGCCTGCGCAACATCATCAAGTCTATCTAAGCTTCCCTCGATAAGCGTCACCCGCGGATTGTTTGCGAGGTGATTCAACCGTGAGCGATCTCGCAGAAACAACGTTAAGGAAACGTCACTGAACTGTGGGTTCGTTAAAATCTGATTCTCAATCAGTCGTGAAATTTGACCATTCGCGGCCATAATCAATACATTCGTTGTCATTTAATAGCCCTCCATTATGGTTAATCGGTTTTCCAAGTCACGATTGAACCCGTTTGACCCAATTCTCGACTTGCTCATCTACCTTGTTAATTTTGTTGCCATCAATCACCAGTGCGGACGTCATGATATTATTGCTCGCGCCATCTGATTTCAAGATATTTTCAATCCGGTTCACGCTATCGCCTTGCCCGTAACCGCCTTGGGACATAAACGGGGCGATTTTTTTTGCGCCTAAGCGGTCGCCATACTCGGTCAAAAACGCCGTCATCGGGTGTGCAAGCGTCATCGCCCAAATTGGGTAGCCAAGATACACCGTGTCGTATTGACTTAAATCCGGGACGTCCATATTGAGTGCGGGATAGTCATCGCTTTCACGTTCGGCATTTGCCCGCGCAAGCGTCTTTTGGTAGTTTCCAGAGTACGTGTCCCTCACGACGATTTCAAGCATATCCGCCCCAGTGTCTGCTGCAATTTTATCGGCGAGCATTTCGGTGCTCCCTGACCGGGAAAAATAGATGATAATCTGCTTAGCTGAATTGGTCAACTGGCGAGTTGGCCGCCGCTGGGCATTTGTGTCCTTGCCGTCTGACGGTGTACCGGAGCCGTTCTGCCATGCACTGTCCGGCTTACCCAGTTGTAGCACGTCAGTGTCGGGAATGCTGGTAGTATGTTGGTTGGTTTGACTACGTTGATTGGCTCTGCTCGTTGTGTTCAAATGAATCACGATGTTTACCCCAACGACAATCACCGCTATCAGGACAGCACCGATCAAGATTCCAGTTCGTCTGCGCATTGATTGTCTCCTTTTGCAAAAAATTTGGAACGTGCGCTTCGGCACAACAATCCATACCCACACCATAAACCTTGAAGTCAACTTTAACGCAAGACCAATCGCCAAAGTTCTATGGGTTTTTCGCTGATAACAAATTGAACGGTTCTGCTCGATTGCCTGTTGCCTTGAAGTTGGGTCTAAGGTTTATAATGAGTTCATTCTCAACCTCGGAGGTGCATTAAATGAATAAGGAACGCTTAACCGCTTTTGAAGACGCGATTCTCGCAATCATCATGACTATTCTGGTCTTGGAACTCAAAAAACCGGCCGAGATGACGCTGCAAGGCCTGTGGGATCTGCACGCGAACTTCTTTGCCTATGCGCTGTCGTTCTTCTGGATTGGTCTCATGTGGGTCTCACACCATAACAACTGGCATGCAGTTAAAAAAATCAACATGGGCACGATTATGCTAACGCTGTGTCTGCTGTTCTTTTCGTCACTATTTCCCTACACAACCGGACTGGTCGCGGAGAATTTTAACAACGCGACCGCACAAGCTTTTTACGGCGTGATTATCATCTTTATTTCCTTGTTAAACGTGGCATTGTCATTTAACTTGAACCGGATCAACCCAGAGGCACACTTCAGACTGCTCTACACGACCCCGAATGGCATTGTGTACTTGGATCTGGCGTTTAAGGTCATCGGATTGATACTCGCCGTGACGGTATACCCGCCGGCAATGATGATGTCAATTTTTCTGGCGAGCACCTTGCTGATGTTCGTCTTCAATCAACGATAGGAGGCCCTTCGCGCATGAATATTAAGCAAGCGGCAGAGATGTTCGATTTGACCACTGACACACTGCGTTATTACGAACGGGTTGGCGTAATCCCGCCGGTGACGCGCAATGAGAGTGGCTATCGCGACTACACAACCAAAGACTTGAATTGGATCTATCTGGTCAAAAGCCTGCGTAGTGCCGGTTTGTCCGTCGAATCACTCATCGATTTTGCGACGCTGTCGCAAGGCGACCGAGACTCTGCAGACCAGACGGCCCAGAAACAGATTTTGGCGGAGCAGCTCACCGAACTCGACGCCAAAATCGAAGAAATGGAGACCGTCCGTGCTATGTTGAAATACAAAATCAGTACCTATGATGAGCACATCGCCCGTTTCACCAGGGACACCGATCAAGTCGCTGTCGAACCATTGTGGAAGCAAAATTTTTCAAAACATCCCTTGCCTTAAAGTGAACTCCAAGGTGTACGCTTGCTGTGAAGTCAACATAAGGAGGAATTGCAACATGCAAACTGTTAAACTGAACAATGACGTTGAAGTCCCAATCCTGGGTTTTGGGACTTTCCAAATTACCGACCCACAAGAAGCTGAACACGCTGTGCGTGACGCCATTAAATCTGGCTACCGACACATTGACACGGCGCAAAGTTATATGAACGAAGAAGCGGTTGGCCGGGGCATTACCACATCTGGCGTTGCGAGGAACGACTTGTTCGTCACCACCAAAATATGGGTTGAAAACACCAGCTACGAGGGCGTAATGGCGTCATTCGACCGCTCCCTTGCACGGCTAGGTTTGGATTACGTGGATTTGTTGCTGATTCACCAGCCTTACAACGACGTTTATGGTGCTTGGCGTGCAATGGAAGAATTACAAACGGCCGGCAAGGTCCGCGCAATCGGTATTTCCAATTTTGCGGTCGATCGCGCAGTGGACCTCGCCGAATTCAACACGGTCACGCCACAGGTCAACCAAATTGAAATCAACCCATTCCAGCAGCAAGGCCCTAATATCGTCGCGCTCCGCGAGCAGGGCATTGCCGTTGAGGCATGGGCCCCTTTTGCAGAAGGCAAAAACGGTATCTTCACCAACCCGATTTTGACGGCGATTGGCAAGAAGTACAATAAGTCGGTCGCTCAAATCATTCTGCGTTGGCTGGTTGAACAAGGCATTATTGTGCTGGCAAAATCGACCAAGATTGAACGTATGCAGCAGAACCTCGACGTGTTCGACTTCAGCCTAACCGACGAAGACAAAGCGCAGATTGCGACCCTTGACAACGGTGAAAGCCAATTCTTCTCACACAGCGACCCTGAGATGATCAAGTGGATGGCTGGCCGGAAGATGAACGTATAAGCAAACAGTTGACGACGTAAAAAAGAACCCTATCGGTGATATTTTCACAGATAGGGTTCTTTTGAAGCGTGAAACGGGAGCCGAGGGTGGCACACTTGTGGCACAGTCCACATTGATTTTGTGTTGTAGTGCGATTTATAAACTGCCGGACAGTCCTGATACATCAGCATTCTGTCCGTTGAGCTTTCGAGTTTCTTATTTCCCGGGAAATTTGGTATAATGAAGGTTACGATTTAAAGAGAGGATGGTATTAGGCGTGCAGAACCAATCGATGTTAGAGGGAATGAACGATAAGCAAAGCGAGGCCGTGTTGACGACGGAAGGCCCCCTACTAGTAATGGCGGGGGCTGGTTCCGGTAAAACCCGGGTCCTGACCCACCGGATCGCTTACTTGATTGAGGAGCGTCACGTCTTGCCGTGGCACATCCTAGCAATCACCTTCACTAACAAGGCCGCCCGGGAAATGAAGGAGCGGGTCGCTAAGCTCCTAGGTGAGGCTGGCAACGACGTCTGGGTGTCGACCTTCCACGCCCTGTGCGTACGGATTTTACGTCGTGACATTGAACAGCTAGGCTACAACCGGGCCTTTACGATTGCCGACACCAGCGAACAACGGACGCTGATTAAGCGGATCTGCGAGGAACAAAACATCGACACCAAGAAGTTTGAACCCCGGCAACTGCTGTCGGCGATTTCAAACGCCAAGAATGCGATGGAGGATCCGGCCACCTTTTCCAAGAACCATCAACGCCCCTTTGACCGGATGGTGGCGCGCGTTTACGAAGCCTACCAAAAGGAACTGGAACGCAACCAGACCCTGGATTTTGACGACTTGATCATGAAGACGATCGAGCTCTTCAAAAAGGCGCCGGAAACTTTGACCTACTACCAAGATAAGTTCCACTACATCCACGTTGACGAGTACCAGGACACCAACGACGCCCAGTACGAATTGGTGCACATGCTGGCTGAAAAGTACGAAAACATCTGCGTGGTGGGGGATGCCGACCAGTCAATTTACGGCTGGCGGGGGGCCAACATGAACAACATCTTAAACTTTGAGCATGACTACCCTAACGCCCATTCCGTGATGTTGGAACAAAACTACCGCTCAACCCAAACGATCTTAAAGGCGGCCAACGAAGTGATCGCCAACAACTTGGAACGTAAGGACAAGAACCTCTGGACCGAAAACGGCGCCGGGGAAAAAATCTCCTATTACCGGGCCCAAAACGAGCACGATGAAGCGCAGTTCATTGTCAAAAAGATCCAAGAAGAACGGGCCAAGCACAACTACCAATACCAAGACTTCGCCATCCTTTACCGGACCAACGCCCAGTCGCGGGTGATTGAAGAAACTTTCCTAAAGTCGACGGTTCCTTACACGATGGTTGGTGGCCACCGCTTCTACGACCGGATGGAAATCCGCGACCTCTTGGCCTACCTGACCTTGATTGTCAACCCGTTGGACTCGATGTCCTTTGAACGGGTGGTCAACACCCCCAAGCGCGGGATTGGGATGACCTCCGTCGAACGGTTACGGGAGTTTGCTCAGGAGTCCAACTTGCCACTGCTGGCGGCGGCCCAAAACGTTCAAAACGCCAACGCCATCTCGGCACGGACCCGCAATAAGATCGAAGAATTTGGCCAGTTAATCACCGCCTTACAAGACGAGGCCAAGGTGCTTTCGATCACCGATTTGACCGACCAGGTGCTGGAACGGACCGGCTACCTAGCCGAATTGCAGAAGGATAAAACCCTCCAGGGGCAAACCCGGCGGGAAAACCTGGAGGAATTTAAGTCGGTGACCGCCGAATACGACCGCCAACACGAAGACGATGAGGGAATGGACCACCTACAAAAGCTAACCGACTTCCTGGCCGGTTTAGCCCTGGTGTCCGACCAAGACGACGTCGATGAAGCGGAACCCGCCGTTACTTTGATGACCCTCCACGCCGCTAAGGGGTTGGAATTCCCGGTCATCTTCTTGATCGGGATGGAAGAAGGGGTCTTCCCGTTGTCCCGGGCCATGACCGACAACAAGGAATTAGAAGAAGAACGGCGCTTGGCTTACGTGGGGATCACCCGGGCTAAGAAGAAGCTTTACATCACCAACGCCTTTTCGCGGATGCTGTATGGTCACATCCAACGCAACCGGCCGTCGGAGTTTGTCGAGGAAATTACCCCCGAACTGATGCAATCAGAGAACCAAAATCAGGGTGAACGCTCGTTAAGCGGTCGGATCGCCGGGGGCAACTCCTACGCCTTTAAGGCCGCCACGGCCACCACTTACCGGCGCCCTTCTGATGCGGGGAAGCGGGTCGCCCCGAAGACCAACACCGGGACCGGGGCCGAAAAGAAGTCTTGGAACACCGGCGACAAGGTTAACCATAAGAAGTGGGGGCAAGGGACCGTGGTCTCCGTTAACGGAACCGGAGAAAACATGGAACTAGACATTGCCTTTCCACAGCAGGGGGTTAAGCGCCTCTTAGCAAGTTTTGCCCCAATCACCAAGGTGGAGGATTAAGATGAGTAAGCAAGAAGCCGTAAGTGAGCTAACCAAGCAACAGGCTCAAGCGGAGTTAACGCCTTTAAGAGAGCAGCTCAAGAAGTGGGGAGCGGAGTATTACGAACAGGACAACCCGAGCGTGGAGGATTACGTTTACGACCGGGCTTACCAACGCCTAGTGGAAATCGAGCAACGCTTCCCGGACTTGGTGGTACCTGATTCACCAACGCAACGGGTAGGGGGGGCCGCGGAAAGCCAACTCAACAAGGTGACCCACGAGATCCCGATGCTTTCGATGGGGGACGTCTTCTCGCCCGCAGAATTGGCGGACTTTAACCGCCGCCAACAAGACAACAGTGACGTCAAAGTTGATTTTGACTACAACCTGGAACTTAAGATCGACGGGTTATCGTTATCGTTAGTCTACGAAAATGGCCGTTTGGTGCAGGGTTCGACCCGGGGGAACGGGACGATCGGTGAAGACGTGACCGAAAACGTTAAGACGATTAAGTCCATCCCGCAGGTACTGCCCGAACCCCTCTCGCTAGAATTTCGTGGCGAGTGCTATATGCCCAAGGAGGCCTTCGTTAAGCTCAATGAACGCCGTGAAGCGGAGGGACAGCCGGTCTTTGCCAACCCGCGTAACGCCGCCGCCGGTTCCCTGCGCCAGCTAGATCCGAAGGTGACGGCCGCCCGCCAGTTGGATACCTTTATGTACTACGTGCCCGACTACCAAGCACTAGGGGTGACCACCCAGGCGCAAGCGCTCGAAAAGATGCGGGCGCTGGGCTTTGCCGTCAACCCCAACTACCGGGTTGTTCACAGCCAAGCAGAACTGACCGCCTACATTGAGGAGTACACTGAAAAACGGGATCAGCTCCCCTACGGAATTGACGGGATCGTCGAAAAGGTTAACGACCTAGCAACGCAGGTGGCGCTGGGGAATACGGTTAAGGTGCCACGCTGGGAAATTGCCTACAAGTTCCCACCGGAGGAACAGGCGACCGTCGTTAGAGACATTGAGTGGACTGTGGGGCGGACCGGTAACGTCACCCCTACCGCCGTAATGGATCCGGTACAGCTGGCGGGGACGACCGTTTCCCGGGCCTCCTTACACAATCCCGATTACCTTGTCGAAAAAGACATTCGCCTGGGCGATACCGTCTTGTTACACAAGGCCGGTGATATCATCCCGGAAATTTCCCGGGTAATAATTGAGAAGCGCCCGGCTGATAGTAAGCCCTACGAAGTGCCGACTACCTGTCCGGAGTGCGGGGCCGACCTAGTGCACCTCGATGACGAAGTGGCGCTGCGCTGCGTTAACCCAATGTGTCCGGCCCAAATTAAGGAGGGCCTGGCCCACTTTGCCTCTCGCAACGCCATGAACATCGACGGGTTGGGGCCTAAGATCATTGAACAACTCTGGGATAAGGGGATGGTTAAAGACGTTGCCGACCTTTACCGCCTGGAAGCCGCGCAATTGTTAACTTTGCCTAAATTTGGCGAGAAATCGATCAGCAACCTATTGACAGCCATTGCTAATAGTCGTCATAATTCATGCGAACGCCTTTTGTTTGGCTTAGGGATTCGGCACGTGGGCGCCAAGGTCGCCCAGCTACTAGCCGCCGAATTTAAGTCGGTGGACGCCCTGATGGCAGCTGACGCCGCAACCATTTCGGCGGTTGATTCGATCGGCCCAATCATCGGTGACGCGGTGGCGACCTACTTTCAAAACGAACAGGTCCACCAGTTGATTGCCGAACTAAAAGAGGTTGGCGTCAACATGGACTACCTGGCCCCCACCACCAGCGCAACGGAAAGTGCCGAGTGGGCCGGAAAACGGGTGGTCCTAACCGGAAAACTAACCAAGATGACCCGCGGCCAAGCCCAGGAGTGGCTGAGTGCCCGGGGCGCTTCGGTAACCGGGAGCGTTTCTAAGAAAACGGATCTCTTAATTGCCGGTGAAAAGGCCGGTAGCAAACTGGAAAAGGCGCAAACGCTGGGCATCGAGGTCTGGGATGAAGACCGCTTTGACCAAGCGATGAAGGAGGAAAACTAGACGTGCGAGTAAAGAAAATCGTCTTGGCCGCCGCCATCACCATGGTGGCCGCCGTGACGCTTGCCGGTTGTGGCAAGAAGAGCTCCAGTAGCTCGAGTGTGACAACCACCGGGTCGACCAGTGGTAATTACCAAGGGGTGATCGAAAACGGTCGCTACAAGACCAGCAAGGCCCGTGGGGTGAACACGGCGCAAAACGCTAACGTGTACAACTTGAAGGCCTTTGAATCTGGGTTGACCAACGTTTCTAAGCTGGTTTTCTCCACCAAGAGCTACATCTTCCAGGAAGGACAGTACCTGTCTTCTAGCACCCTGGATAACTGGTTAGGGCGCAAGACGTCCAGCAACCCAACCGGTTTAAACCCAGCTAAGGGTAAGAGCAGCGACCCGAACCCAGAATACATTCAACAAATTGAAGAACAAGATTACATGCAGCAAAGCGGTAACTCTTTGAAGCTTAAGGGGATCGTAATCGGGATCGGGGTCAACAGCGAATACACCTACCAAAAGACCACCGATGGGCCGGATTACACGAAAAACATCTCCGACGCCGAGGTACAAAAACAGGGTAAGTTAGCCGCCGCCAAGATTTTAAAGCGGCTCCGGGCCCGTAAGGACTTAAAGAACGTGCCGATCGTGATCGCCCTCTTTAAGCAGGCCTCCGATGATTCACTGGTGGGGGGGACCTTCTTTGCCTACAGCAAGAATAACGGCTCCACGATCTCATCTTGGAAGACCTTGAACTACAAGGCGGTCGTCTTACCAAAGGCGAGCGATTCGACCTCTAGTAATTCCAGTGATCAGTCCGATAACTCTAACTTCACGAACTTCAAGACCCAGATTCAATCCTTCTTCCCGAACTTAAGCGGGGTAACGGCCCAGGCCCAGTACTACAACAACTCCCTGTCCGGGATGAACATTACGGTCACGACCCAGTTCTATAGTGAAACCGAAATCCAATCCTTCACGGAATATATCGTTCAGGCCGCCAAGAAGTACTTACCAAACGGGATCCCAATTGAAATCAAGATCCAATCTTCGAATTCAATTCAAGCGGTCGTCTACCGCAACTCCGGGTCCAGCAGTTACCAATCGCACATCTTTAGCTCCTATTAAAACCAAACTTTGAACAGAGCCCGTGGGCCCGCGCAATCGGCATGCCGAAACTGCGCGGGTCCCTTGTTGTTAGCGGCGCGAATTTTAGCCGCTTGAGTTAATAAGTCGCCCTAACTGTGATAAAATAAGGAATTGTATAAATCATCAATGCACAAAGGAAAAGAGGTTGAGAGAATGGCTGAGCAATTAGACCGGCAACAGGTCGAACACGTTGCGGACCTGGCCAAGCTGGCGTTTACCGATGCGGAGTTGGACAAGTTCACCCCCAAAATTGAAGAGATCATTGACCTGTTCAAGGAACTGGAAGAGGTCGATACGACCGGCGTGGAACCAATGAGTACGCCAACGACGGAAGTCAACGTGATGCGAGAAGACGTGGCGGTTAAGAGCAGCGACCAAGAACGCCAAGCCCTGTTGGATAACGCTCCGGAAACGGCTAACGGCTTAATCAAGGTGCCAGCGATCATCGACGAAAGCGAGGGCGGAGAAGAGTAATGACTTTTTACGGTAAAGACATTTCGGGTCTGCACGCCGACCTAGTTGCTAAGAAGGTGAGTGCCACCGAACTGACCAAGGCCGCCTTTGACCGGATCAAGGCCACCGATGACCAAGTCGGCGCCTTTTTGGCCCTAAACGAGGAAGCGGCCCTCAAGCAAGCCGCTGAATTAGACCAAGTGGGAATCGCAGAAGACCAACTGCTGGCCGGAATCCCGCTGGCCGTTAAGGATAACATTGTTACCAAGGGCTTGACGACGACGGCGGCTTCCAAGATCTTGGAAAACTTCAAGCCCGTTTACGATGCTACGGTCGTTGAAAAACTCAACGCCGCCGGGGCAATCAACGTCGGGAAGGTCAACCTAGATGAATTCGCCATGGGGTCGTCAACGGAAAACTCCGCCTTTAAGACGACCAAGAACCCGTGGGACCTAACCCGGGTACCAGGGGGCTCTTCTGGTGGTTCCGCGGCCGCTGTGGCTGCCGGGGATGTTTTAGGGGCCTTGGGGTCCGATACCGGTGGTTCGATTCGGATGCCCGCTTCCTTTACCGGGACGGTGGGGATGAAGCCAACTTACGGGCGGGTTTCTCGTTGGGGGCTGATCGCCTTTGGTTCTTCCTTTGACCAAATTGGTTGGCTGACCCAATCCGTTAAGGACAACGCCATCTTGATGAGCGCCATCGCCGGTAAGGATGACCGCGACATGACTAGCGCTAACCAACCGGTACCGGATTTTGCCGCCGGCTTAAACGACCAGGCCGACATCAAGGGAATGAAGATCGCCGTTCCGCGCGAATACATGGAAGGCCTCGATGACGACGTTCAAGAAGTGATCGAAGCGAGCCTGAAGCACCTCGAATCCTTGGGTGCCACGATCGATGAGGTTTCCTTACCACACACCAAGTACGGGGTACCGGCTTACTACATCCTGGCCTCTTCGGAAGCTTCTTCTAATTTGCAACGCTTCGACGGGATCCGTTACGGTTTCCGCGCTGATGACGTTAAGAACCTGGAAGACGTCTACGTTAAGACCCGTTCGCAAGGCTTTGGGGACGAAGTGAAGCTCCGGATCATGCTGGGGACCTTCTCCTTGTCCGCCGGGTTCTACGACGCCTACTTCAACAAGGCCGCTAAGGTACGCCGCCTGATCGCCCAGGACTTCGATGACGTCTTAAAGGACCACGATTTGATCGTTGGGCCAACCGGAACCAGCACCGCCTTTAAGATCGGCGCCGAAATTGCCGATCCAAAGCAAATGTACTTCAATGACGTCTTGACCGTGACCTTGAACATGGCCGGGCTACCGGGGATGGCGATCCCTGCCGGCTTCTCCAAGGACAACGGGATGCCAATTGGCCTGCAGATGATCGGCAAGCGGTTTGACGAAGCCACGATTTACAAGGCCGGTTACGTCTTTGAACAGACGACCGACTTCCACAAGCAAACGCCAGAATTAGGATAGGGGGGAACCATTTATGAACTTTGAAACTACGATTGGGCTAGAAGTCCACGTTGAATTAAAGACCAACTCGAAGATCTTCTCCCCGTCCCCGGTTAACTTTGGGGCGGCGCCAAACGCCAACACCAACGTGATCGACTGGGGGTACCCAGGGGTCTTACCGTCGATTAACAAGGGTGTGGTCCGCGACGGGATCATGGCCGCATTAGCCTTGCACGCCGAAGTGACCAAGAAGATGCACTTTGACCGTAAGAACTACTTCTACCCGGATAACCCAAAGGCCTACCAGATCACCCAATCTGAAACGCCGATCGCCCACGATGGTTGGGTGGAAATAGAAGTTGACGGTAAGAAGAAAAAGATCGGGATCAAGGAAATGCACATCGAAGAAGACGCCGGGAAGAACACCCACACCGGCAGTCACTCCTACGTGGACTTGAACCGGCAGGGGACGCCGTTGATCGAAATTGTTTCTAAGGCCGACATCGCTTCGCCAGAAGAAGCCGTTGCCTACCTGGAAGCCTTGCGCCAACGGATCCAATTTACCGGGATCTCCGATGTTAAGATGGAAGAGGGGTCGATGCGGGTCGACACCAACATTTCCGTGCGCCCATACGGCTCCGACCAGTATGGGACCAAGACGGAAATGAAGAACATCAACTCCTTTAACTTCGTCAAGAACGCCCTGAACTTTGAAGCTGACCGCCACCAAAAGGTCTTGATGGCCGGTGGTGAAATCGTTCAAGAAACCCGCCGTTACGACGAAGCGACGAAGGGGACGGTGGCGATGCGGACCAAGGAAGGTTCTGACGACTACCGTTACTTCCCGGAACCGGACCTACCGCCGCTGGAAGTTGATGACGCCTGGATTGAAGAAATTCGGTCCCAAATGCCAGAAATGCCGGGCGAACGCCGGCGCCGTTACGTTAACGACCTCGGCCTGACTGATTACGACGCCATGGTTTTGACCCAGACCAAGGAAATGGCCGACTTCTTTGAAGAGGCCGTCAAGGATGGTGGCGACGCCAAGAAGGTGGCTAACTACCTGATGAACGACGTTAACTCCTACTTGAACAACCAACACGTTGACCTGGACGACACTAAGCTGACGCCGGCCAACCTGGCGGGGATGATCAAGTTGATCGACGACGGGACGATATCCTCGAAGATGGCTAAGAAGGTCTTCCAAGGGATCTTGGATGGTCAAGAACCGGCCGCCTTCGCTAAGGCTAACGGTTTGGTACAACTGTCTGACCCGGCCGAACTGCAACCGATTATCGATGCCATCTTGGACGACAACGAACAATCGATTGAAGACTTTAAGAACGGGAAGGACCGCGCCTTTGGCTTCTTGATTGGGCAAATCATGAAGAAGACCCAGGGGAAGGCCAATCCGAAGGTGGTTAACCAATTACTGGGTAAGTCACTCAACGAACGTTAAGGAGGGATGGTCATGGCCAAACGAGCTCGGATAATTTACAACCCGACGTCGGGACGGGAAGCTCTGCGCAACGACTTGGTCGACATCCTCGATGTTTACGAACAAGCCGGTTATGAAACCAGTGCCTTTGCCACCACGCCGGAACCAGATTCCGCTAAGAATGAGGCGGCCCGGGCAGTCAAGGAAGGCTTTGACCTGATTGTGGCCGCCGGGGGCGATGGGACCTTAAGCGAAGTGGTCGATGGTTTAGCGGGCCTAAAGAAGCGGCCGCTGTTAGCGATCATCCCCGCCGGGACCACCAACGATTACGCCCGGGCCTTACGGGTACCGCGCGATAACCCGGTGGCCGCCGCTAAGTTGATCCTGGAGCCAGCCAACCGGTTCAAGATCGACATCGGTCAGGCCGGTGATAAGTACTTCATGAACATCGCGGCCGGGGGAACCTTGACGGAGTTGACCTACGACGTGCCGTCACAAATGAAGTCGATGTTTGGCTACCTGGCTTACTTCGCCAAGGGCGCCGAAATCCTACCCCGGGTTAAGCCGGTCGCCATGGAGATCACTTACGACGGTCAAACCTTTAAGGGCAGGGCTTCCACGATCTTCTTAGCCCTGACCAATTCGGTGGGGGGCTTTGAACAAATCGTGCCGGACGCTTCCTTAGATGACGGGAACTTCTCCCTATTGATCATCAAGGATTCCAGTCTCCTGGGCCTGATGCAGCTGATGGCCAAGGCCTTAAACGGGACCCACATTGATGATCCGCGGGTAATCTACGTGAAGGCCAAGGACGTAACGGTGAAGCCCCTTGATCCAAACGAGCGTTTAATGATCAACTTAGACGGGGAATACGGTGGAGACGCCCCGATGGAATTCCATAACCTGCACCAGCACATGACGGTCGTCGCCAACATGGAGGCGATCCCGGATGACGCGATTACCAGCGACATTACGCCGGACATGCAAAAGGCCGAAGACGACTTCGTGCGTAGCTTGGGCGAAATGGAAAAGGATACGCAAGAGTAATAATTAGCTAAGTAGGGACCCAACCGTTAAGCAAACGCGCGGGCCCCTCTTTCTTGTAATGGGCGCAATCACGGCGCCCGTTGTACATACAATATACGGAGGAAAGCAATGAGTAAGGTGCAACTACCAGTTCATAAAAACGAAACGGTCACGGGGACGGTCCTCGACCTGACTTACCAAGGGAACGGGGTCGTCAAGGTTGATCACTACCCCATTTTTGTGCCCAACACCTTGCCGGGCGAAGAGGTAACGGTTAAGGTAAATAAGGTGACCAAGAACTTCGCCTGGGGCAAGCTGATCAGCATTGAAAAGAAGAGCCCGGACCGGATCGATAACCCCAACTGGGCCTACCTACAGACGGGGATTGCGCCGTTAGGGAACCTGACTTACCCGGCCCAACTCAAGTTTAAGCAGCGTCAAATTCAAGAACTCTTGGAAAAGGCCCACCTAAACTTAGAAGTGACCGAAACGCTGGGGATGGACCAGCCCTTTGGCTACCGCAATAAGGCCCAAGTCCCGGTGCGGATGGTCAAGGGCCAACCGACGACTGGTTTTTATAAGCGGGGGAGCCACGACCTAGTGCCAATTGAAGACTTTTACATCCAGGATCCGGCAATCGACCAAGCCGTTTTGGTGGTCCGCGACCTACTGCGTAAGTACCAAGTGCCGGCCTACGATGAAGAGTCCCACCGCGGCGTAATCCGGACGGTGATGGTCCGCCGGGGCTATTACAGCCACCAAGTGATGGTGGCCCTGGTCACTAACGGGGAGCATTTCCCGCACGTCGCCGAAATTACCCGGGAAATAAGTGAACGGGTGCCGGGAATTAAGAGCATCGTGCAAAACGTCAATGACAAGCGGACCAACGTTATTTTGGGAACGAAGAACCACCTGCTGTGGGGGGAATCAACCATCCACGACACCCTCTTGGGAATCGACTTTACCATTTCGCCGCTCTCCTTTTACCAGGTTAACCCGCAACAAACTGAGCGCCTCTACCAGACCGCCATTGAAAACGCCGGACTAGACGGAAGCCAGACCGTTATCGATGCTTACTGTGGGATTGGGACGATCTCTTTGGCCGTGGCTAAGCACGCCAAGCACGTCTACGGGGTCGAAATCGTGCCGGCCGCCATTGAAGACGCCAAGCAAAACGCCGCCAACAACGGGATCGAGAACGCGACCTTCGTTGTCGGTAAGGCTGAAGAGCAGTTTGCCAAGTGGCAGGCTGAGGGCCTCAAGCCCGACGTAGTGATTGTTGACCCACCGCGCAAGGGCTTGGACGCTCAATTGATTGAAGCCACCGGTAAGATGGCGCCCCAAAAGGTGATTTACGTCTCCTGCAACCCGGCGACTTTGGTCCGCGACTTACAACGCTTCGCCGAACAGGGCTACCACGTGACCAAGCCGATCCAACCGGTCGACCAGTTCCCTCAGACGACGCACGTTGAGTCTGTTACGGTCCTTGAACGTACAGATAAATAGCCGATAAACGCCGGTATGACGGCATTTATAGCTGATTGAAAGTGTACAAATTCTGATTTTGAAGATTGGGATTAGTACACTTTTTCTATTTGGAGCTGGCGGGTCGAGTGTTCAATGTCCTATTTCGATAGTCGAGTATGCGAATGTCCAATTTGGTAAGTCGTGTTGATTAGAGTAGTGAAAGGTGGATAAAAAGGCTGATATAGTAGCATTTATAGTTAGTGAGAATAGAATAAACCATTTTGAAATAGAACAGGTTAATAGGACGACTAGTGAGCACTGGAAGTTGCTACTATTAGCAGATTCAAATAAAGAGTTAATTCAGAAATATTTACGACTAGGCAGTCCATGGTTAAAAACGAATAGTAAATTGGTTTTAATGTCGCCTACTTGTCGCCTTGTTGTCATGCTGATGTCGTGTTCATATTTTCCGGGAAAAGTTATAATAAAAGTAGACTTAGATTGAGAGGAGATTTTTAAAATGGTCAACAATAAAATTAAGCAACTTAGACTTAGCAAGAATTTATCTCAGGAGCAATTAGCTGAAAAGGCAAAAGTCTCGGTTAGGACAATTCAACGGATGGAGGCTGGGGATGATGCTAGCATTGAGACATTGAACCTTATTGCGGGAGCTTTGGGTGTATCAGTTAAAGAACTTTTTGATGACTCACCAGCTCAAAAGAACAAGATAAGAAATGCAGAAGAAAATCTCCAATACCAGCTTAAAAGTCGGCATGATGAATTTAAGACCTTTAAGCATATCTATTTAACAT
>SKEG01001438.1_pt1 | contig 18639 bp, 15 predicted proteins | sample 4826631 | NCBI WGS metagenome assembly SKEG01 (sample SAMN11008815, study PRJNA524170) | human gut metagenome | biome: Human fecal sample; material: Feces; isolation source: fecal sample from pouch patient p26, p34, p50 | host: Homo sapiens | place: Israel: Tel-Aviv | collected 2016-11-02
CAGCAACGCCCAGCCCAAGTTTGACCCCCATTTTGTCAGCGCCCCGGAGGCTACTCCGCTGCGCCCGGCACGCAAGACCCCTGCCGCCCCGGCAGCACCTGTCATCCGCAGCGCACAGGAGCCCCAGAATAACCAGAACGCAAACCGCAGCGGCAGCCGCCGCAACGACCGCAGCGACCGGGGTGAACAGCGCAATGCCCGCCACGCAGCCCAGAACAATAACGCCCGCCCTGTCCGCAACGAGCGCGGCAATGCAGGCAGCCAGAACCGCACCGGCAGCGCATCCCGTGCTGCCAAGGCCGAGCCTGCCCGCCGCGGCCGCAGTGCCGCCGCCCGGGACGAGGACCCGGGGCTGATGCTCATCAGCCGCCGTCCGCCCCAGCAGAAGTACACCAGCTTTGAGGAGTATATGGACGCCCACGGCGGTGCCACTGCACCCATTGAGGATCACAGCGAAGAAGTATGAGCCGGAACGAAGCCTTTACCCCGTGGCAGTGCCCCCTGTGCGGCGGCGTGCTGCAAGGGGAGAATGATCTGAAATGTGAAAAAGGCCACTGCTTTGACCGCGCCCGGGAGGGCTACTGGCATCTTTTGCCGGTGCAGAGTATGCGCACCAAAGCCCCCGGGGACAGCAAGGAAATGGTTGCCGCCCGCCGCGCCTTCCTGAACGCCGGATACTACGGCATCTTCGGGCAGGCGCTGGGGGAGTTGTGCCTTGAACACGGCGTGCCCGTCGCGAAGGACGCCCCGCTGCATCTGCTGGACGCAGGCTGCGGCGAGGGCTGGTACGACCGCTGCATCGCGCAGCAGTTCGCGGCGGCAGAAAAGCCGCTGCAGCTGGCCGGGTTCGATATCGCAAAGCCCGCCGTGCGGCTGGCGGCAAAGGCGCTGCCCGCCGCGCAGTATGCGGTGGCGTCCAGCTTCAGCCAGCCGGTGCGCACCGGCTGGGCAGATGTGCTGTTGAACTGCTTTTCGCCCTTTGCGCAGGAGGAGTTCAGCCGGGTGCTGCGCCCGGGCGGGCGCATGATCTACGTTGTGCCGGGGGCAGAGCATCTGTACCAGATGAAGGCTGTGCTCTACGAAAAGCCCTACAAAAACCCGGTGCAGCAGGTGGAGTACCCGGGCTTCCGCGCCATTGATGAGCGGGAGGTGCAGGGTACCATCACCGTGCCCGCCGCCCAGCTGGAAGCCCTGTTCGCCATGACCCCCTACTACTGGAAAACGCCCCGCGACGGTGCCGCCCGCCTTGCGGCTCTGCCGCAGCTCACCACCACCATCGCCTTCCGCTTTCTGGTGTTTGAAAAGCTGTAATAAGATAAAAAAGGACTGTCGTGCAGAGTGCACGGCAGTCCTTTTTTGTACCCATTCTCATGCTTGTTGATTTTCACAAGAACTGACATACTAATATATCAATTTAGCACAAAAACAATAAAATCTATTTACAAGTGCATTGTATTGTGGTACGATTTGTGCAGATTTCGATGGCGTGATACAACTGGAATGTCTATCGGGCCCGGCAGCAGGGCGTTTGCTGCACAGCTTTGGGCGGCTTTGCTCTGCACAAATGAGCCGTCTGCATTTAAAAGGAGAAATGATGATGAACAGAAGAGACTTTATGAAGCTTTCCGCCGCTTCTGCCGTGACCATGGGCGCAGTGGCTGGCATGGCACCCGCATCCTTTGCTGAAAACGCTGGCGTGCATACCGATGCTGAGGTGCAGGCCATGGTGGCAGAGGAACTCCGCCTCTCCCGCGAGGTAGCCTTTTATCCGGCTGCTTTCCGGGGCGATTTTGACAAGTTCTATGTGCTGTTCCACAAGCTGTCCCGCGCTCAGTACGAGAAGGTGGACGGTGCAGCTGTGCCCGGCATCAATGCTTCTCACTACGATATGTGTGTTGCCCTGACCAATGCCCGCAAGGCGCTGCGCCAGATCAAGGACCCCAAGAGCACCGTTTGGGAAATTTGGGGCGACCAGATGGCCGTGGAATCTCCGCTGCCCACCAACTGGGAAAATTGCTACGATAACGAGGGCTTCCGTCCCTTCCTGAACCCGTACCTGCTGCGAGATCAGGGCAAGGTGAAGGGCAACGTGATCATTATTGCAGGCGGCGGCAGCACCCACCGCAACAACGTGGTGGAAGGCTACCCGGTGGCCGAGTTCTTCAACAAGAACGGCTACAACGCCTTTGTGCTGCAGCGCCGCGTCAACCCTTATGCCGCTGTGGATCAGCAGCTGGATCTGGCCCGTGCTATCCGCTACATCCGCCACAACGCCTCTGAAAAACACATCGGCAAGACCGATATCATGATCGCTGTGGGCTTCTCTGCCGGCGGCATGAATGTGATGCAGGTGGTGGCCGACCAGTTCGGCACTACGAATACCCCGGATAAGGTCTACCCCAGCTACGTCTGCGATGCTGTGGACCATGAGAGCGCCGACCTGAATGTGGCAATCCCCATCTACGGCCTGTTCGTCACTGGTCTGAACTTCACGAAGAACCCCAACCTGCCTCCGGTCTTTGGTGTTGTGGGTCAGAAAGATGGCCTGAGTGCGATGATGCTGCCCTCTCTGCCGGAGTGCGCGGATATCTTCAAGGATTTCAGCTTCTATCTGGCACCCGATGCGCCCCACGGTGTGGGTTTGGGCACTGGCACCAAGGGCTATGTGGATTACTACACCCAGATCGCCCAGTGGCCGGATATGGCTGTCAACTTCATCGAGAGCCGTCTGGGGCTGATGGAAAAGAAGATCGACATGGACTCCGTGGGCTTTGCATGGTAAGCTGCCCCGACAGAAGTTCTTGAAAAAACAACGACCCGCCGCGTCTTTTTCGACGCGGCGGGTCGTTGTTTGTAAAAATGTTATGTATGATACTCCATCCACTTGCCCTTCCACGCATACAGGATCATGAGCAATGCGCCCAGACCCCAGCTGACGGGGTAGAGGATGAACACGCCCTCGATGCCGGAGAAGAAGGGCAGCAGAAACTGAATCCATACCACACGGAACAGGCACAGCGAGACCAGCAGCACCACCATGGGCGGGATGCTGGCACCCGTGCCGCGCACGGCACCGGCAAGGCCGTGCAGGATGCTGAGCAGGAAGTAGAACGGACAGAACCACCGCATGGCCAGCTTGCCGTAGGTGACCACGGCCTCGTCGGCGGTGAACAGGTGCAGGATGGCGTCCTGTCCGGCCAATAGCGCCGCGCCGGTGCAAAGGGTGTAGATGACCCCGATAGCAAGGGTGACCCACACCGAGCGCTTTACCCGGTCCAGACGCCCCGCACCGTAGTTCTGCCCCACAAAGGTGGTGGCAGCCATGCTGATGCTGCTGACGGGCAGAATGTTGAAGCCATCGATCTTCATGTAGGCCGCAAAGCCCGCCATGGCGGCGGCACCGTAGCTGTTCACGCTGGCCTGCACCAGCACGTTGGAAAAGGAGATGACCATGTTCTGGATGCCGGTGGGCAGACCCACCCGGATGATGCGGCCTGCCATTTTGCTGTGCAGCCGGATGGCGGAAAGCTCCACCCGGCAGGCGTCCTCGCTTTTCATCAGAAAGCGCAGGCTCAGCACGCAGGACACCAGCTGGCTCAGGTCTGTGGCGATGGCGGCGCCTGCCACCCCCATCCGCAGCCCTACGATGAACACAAAGTCCAGCACGATGTTGGTCACCGACGCCCATGCCAGATACACCAGCGAGCGCCGGGAGTTGCCGGCGGCATTCAGGATGCCGGCGGTCATGTTATACACCACGCTGAACAGCACCCCGCCGAAGTAGATGCGGATATAGGTCACGGCGTCCGCCAGCACCTCGGCGGGGGTGTTCATGGCCACCAGCAAAGCGCGCCCGCAGGCAACGCCGCCCACCGTCAGCAAAAGCCCCATGACCACCGCAATGGCAAGGGAGGTGTGCACCGCCTCGCGGGTCTCCTTGTGGTCGCCCGCGCCCAGATACTGCGACACCACCACGCCCGCGCCCACGGCAAGTCCCTGACTGAAGCCGATGAGCAGGTAGATGGGCGACCCGCTGGAGCCCACGGCGGCAAGGGCATTGCTGCCCACAAAATTGCCCACGATGATGCTGTCGGCGGTGTTGTACATCTGCTGCAGCAGGTTGCCGAAGATCAGCGGCAGGGCAAACAGCAGCAGGCTTTTTACAATGCTGCCCTCGGTCATAAGGGTAGCGGTATTCCGTGTTTTTACGGCGGCCATGGGGTTCCTCCTCTCAGCGCAAAAAATCGCTTGTATCCCTTAGCATAGCACAAACTCCGCCCCGGGACAAGGGGCGGGGCTGACGATTTTAAATTGTCTCACCCGCCGACCACAGCGGCGGCGCGGCGCTGCCGTGCAGCTTGCGGGCAAGGTAGTTTTGGGTGATCTTCACCACCGTACCGGACAGCGCCACCACGCCGATGAGGTTCGGCAGCATCATCAGGCCGTTGAAGGTGTCGGATAGCGTCCATGCAAGGTCCAGCCGCATCACTGCGCCCGCCGGCATCAGCGCTACGAACAGCACCCGGTAAAATGTCCCAGCCCCTGCGTCGAAGAGATACTCCACGGCCTTGCAGCCGTAGCAGCTCCAGCCAAGAGTGGTGGAGTAGGCGAACAGCAGGATACACACCGCAATGAGCTTTGACCCCAGCGTGCCGAACACGGCGTCAAAGGCCTGCCCCACCAGCGCACTGCCCGCCGCCCCGGCGGCGATGCGCCCGGTGTCCAGATCCACAAAACCGGAGGTCAGCACCACCAGCGCCGTCAGGGTGCACACCACCATGGTGTCCGCAAACACCTCAAAAATGCCCCACATGCCCTGCTGCACCGGCTCCTTTACGTTGGAAGCCGCGTGCACCATCACCGAGGAGCCAAGCCCCGCCTCGTTGGAAAAAGCACCCCGCTTGAAGCCCCAAGTGACCGCCCGGGACAGGCCGTAGCCTACGATGCCCCCACCGGCGGCGCGCAGCCCGAACGCACCCTTTACGATGGCGGCAAGCGCCGCCGGGACGGCAGTGATGTGCACCCCCACCACGGTGAGCGCACCCACGATGTACAGCAGCGCCATGGAGGGGACAAGCCGTTCTGCCACAGCAGCCACACGCTTGAGCCCGCCCAGCAAAATCACCGCCGACACTGCCGCCAGCACTGCGCCGGTAACGGCCTCCGGCACGCCAAACGCCGCTTTCAGGTTGCCCGCGATGGAATTGAGCTGGCTCAGGTTGCCGATGCCAAAGCTTGCCAGCGCACAAAACGCAGCAAACAGCACCGCCAGCACCCGCCCCGGCTTGCCGCCAAGGCCGTCCCGCAGGTAGTACATCGGCCCGCCGCGCCAGCCGCCCGCCGGGTCTTTGCGGCGGTAGTAGATGCCCAGCACGTTCTCGGCGTAGCTGGTCATCATGCCCAGCAGCGCCATGACCCACATCCAGAACACCGCCCCCGCCCCGCCGGAAAGGATGGCGGTGGCCACTCCCACAAGGTTGCCGGTGCCGATGGTGGACGCCAGCGCAGTGCACAGGCTCTGAAACTGGCTGATGGCCTGTTCCTCGCGGGCGGTATGGGCGGTGACGCTCCGGTCGGTCAGGATGGCGCCGAGGGTGTGCCGCATCCAGTAGCCCCACCGCCGCAGCTGGAAGCCCCCGGTGCGCACCGTCAGCAGCAGCCCGGTGCCGAAGAGCAGCCCCAGCCCCATCGGCCCCCACACGATGCCGTTCAAAGCCTCGATTCCCCGCATGAACCGCTCTGGCATCCTGTGGCCTCCTTTGTGGTGGTACGATTTGAAATGCCCTCCGTTGCACTCTGGGCATATTTAGCGGAAAAATTATTTATAATTTCGTGTTTGTCGCGGCCTGCGGGCCGCTCCAAACACATTTTCACAGAAGGGGCGTAACGAGAAACGGCTCACCCCTTTACCGCATTTTATGCAGCAGCCTTAGTCCTCATGCGGTGCGGGAGGCTTTTCGGGGTCGGGGACGGGAAGGGGTTCCAGCGTCAGCCAGAAGTCCTCCTGTTCCTCGCGGTCTTTTTTGTTGGGGTTTTCGGTTTTATCCATACAGCATCCCTGCCTTTCTGCATAAAGGGTCGCCCGGTGGGCTATGCTTTATGCACAAAAAGGAGGCAGAGCCATGAAACACGCAAAACGCAGCGGCTGGCGTCCCTTCTGGGCGGCGCTGTGCGCCGCCCTGCTGGTGCTGCTGCCGCTGGTGGGCGGCACAGTGCTGCTCAGCCGCGCCCAGCTGCGCAGCAGCCTGCGGCAGGCCGCAAAAAGCCAGAGCGGAGTGCCCATCCGTCTGCCCAAAGCCGCCGACCAGTGCACCGTGCTGCTGTGCGTGGCAGACGAGACCCCGGGCTTTGTGCTGGCTTACCTGAACGCCGGGCAGAACTGCATCCATCTGCTGGCGGTTCCCGCCGCGCTGGAAGTGCCCTTCGGGGGCAAGAACGTCCCCCTCGCGGACTGTTACGCCGCCGCAGGACCCGCCCGCTGCCGGGAAGCGCTGGGCGAGGTGTTCGCCCTGCCGGAGGATACCGATTATCTTGCCATCGCCCCGGCGGTGCTGACAAAACTGGCGGCGCGGTACGGTGCAGTGCGGGTGGGTTTTACCGGGGCGCTCACACCGGAGCAGCTGGCGCGGTACGGCAAAGGCACCGGGGTGCAGGGCATCTCCGCCGCCGATGCCCACAGCTTTTTAGCGGCGCTGGATGCCGATACTTCTCTTTCGCCCCGGCGCAGCGCCGCCGCCCGGGCGGCGGTGTGGGATGCGTTTTTCCGGCAGGCACTGGAGCTGCTGCCCACCACCCTGCCGCAGGGTCTGCGGGAGGTGAGCGGCAGTCTGCTGACCAGCCTGACCGCCGTAGACCTTGCTACACTGGAACGCACGCTGGAATTTTTAGCCACCAGCGCCGAGCCGGTGGATATCACCGCTGACGCCCTGCCCGGGGACTGGGCAGGCGGGCACTATACGGTGTCCGATGCCTCCCGGGCGGCAGTGCAGAGCTTTTTCAACCTCTCCCCGGCGGCGGCGCAGTCCGCGTCCGGCAGTGAGCCGTAACCCAGCACCAGCGTCCCGGCGGCAGAGTGTGCCGTGCCGGTCAGGTCGTAGTCGCTCAGCAGGGAACAGCGCACCCCATACTGCCGGGCAGCAGCCCGCAGGGCGGCGTCCGGCGGCGGGTCTTTCAGCTGTGCCAGCAGGTGCAGACCGGTGTGCAGCCCCGCAAGGGTCAGCTCTTCCGGTGCAAAGGAGGTGCGCAGTGCCGCCACCAGCGCATCCCGGCGGGCTTTGTAGGCGGTGCGCTCCCGCGCTAAGTGCCGGGTGAAATACCCCCCGGTGATAAAGCGCGCCAGCGTCTGCTGCTCAAACCGCCCTACCGTGCCGGAGTACAGCCGGTACTTGGCCTGCCACGCGCCCAGCAGCTGCCGGGGCAGCACCATGTAGGCGATGCGGATGCCCGGGGCAAGGCTGCGGGAGCAGGTGGACAGGTACACCACCGGGCCGTCTGCGCCCGCCATGCCCTGCAAGCTGGGCAGCGGACGGGTGTCGAAACGGAACTCGGAGTCGTAGTCGTCCTCAATGATGTACCGCCGTCCCGGGGCGCGGGCTGCCCAGTGCAGTAGCTCGGCCCGGCGTCCGGCGGGCATGGTGACCCCGGTGGGGAACTGGTGGCTGGGGGTAACGTAGCACACCGCCGCATCGCTGGCGGAAAGAGCCGTCAGCGACAGGCCGTCCGCGTCCACCGGCAGGCAGCGGCAGGGCACGCCGTTGTTTTCCAGCACCTGCCGGGCGCGGGGGTAGCCGGGAGTCTCCACGGCGGCAGGGCCGGGCAGCAGCGGTGCCAGCAGCCCCAGCAGATATTCCAGTCCTGCGCCCACCACCAGCTGCTCCGGGTCGCACTGCACGCCCCGGTACTCGGCCAGATACTCTGCCAGCGCCTGCCGCAGCGCGGCATCGCCCCGGGCATCCCCGGGAGTGAGCAGCTCCGGCGCGGAGTACAGCAGTTCCTTTTGCAGCCGCGCCCATGTGCGGAAGGGGAACAGCCCCGGGTCCACGCCCCGGGTAGATAAATCGAACTGTACCGGCGGGGCGGTGTCGGCGGGGTGCGCTGCCGCCGGCGCAGAGGGCGCGGCGGGCGGCTGCACCCCCTGCGGCAGGGCAAGATACTCCTGCACCGTAAAGCCGCTGCGCTCCCGGGCGGTCAGGTAGCCCTCGGCTGCCAGCATCTGGTAGGCAGTGTCCACCGTGTTCACCGAGACCGACAGCTCCGCCGCCAGCCGCCGCTTGCCGGGCATCCGGGTGCCCGCCGTCAGGGTGCCCGCCCGCATCTCGGCGGCAAGGCTGCGGTAGAGCTGCTCGTACAGCGGCACCGCCGAAGCCGGGTCCAGTGCCGTGGTCAGATGTACCATAGAATGTCCCTCCCATCTGGGCATTGCGTCAAACTGACCCCATAAAAAAACTTTGTTCTGGGTATTTTCATGGGGTCAGTTTTGCGTATAATAGGAGCATACCCGCCGGACACCCAAATGTCAAGTGGTTTTGTGGGGTTATCGGCGCGATTGGAGGGAAAGTATCATGTCTACTACTGCAATGTGGCTGCTGCTGGCAGTCGTCGTTATCCTGATCCTGTTTTTCAGTGTGCTGTACAAGCGCCGCTTTACAGTGCACGAACTGGCGCTTACCGGTGTGATGGCTGCGCTGAGCCTTGTGGCTTACCTGTTCTTCCGCATCCCGTTCTACGGCGGCTCCTCGTTCCATCTGGGCAACACCTTTACCGCCCTGACGGCGCTGCTGCTGGACGGTGTATCCGGCGGTCTGGCGGGTGCCATCGGTCTGGCGCTGGCAGATATCCTTGCCGGTGACCCGGGCTACGCTATTACCACCTTTGTGCTCAAGTTCATCATCGGCATCACCTGCGGTGCCGTGGCACATAAGGTGTTCAAGCTGCGGGATCAGGATCGTCACAGCGCCGGGTATCTGGTCAAGGTGATCGTCTCTGCGGGTTCCGGTCTGCTGCTGAACGTCTTCACCGACCCCTTCCTTGGCTACTTCCGCAACGTGTACATCTTTGGGCAGGAGTACACCGTGGCACAGGCGCTGACCAAGATCGCCGGCGGCGTCACCTTTGTGAACAGTGTGGCTTCCACTGCCTGCGCCGTGGTGCTGTATCTGGCACTGCGCCCTGCACTGGAGCGTGCAAAGCTGCTTTCCAAGGGCGAGTAAAAATAAAAAGGGATCCTGAAGCGCCAGCTGGCGCTTCAGGATCCCTTTTTTGTTACCGTTTTCGGCTGCAAAGGTGCTTTGCGGCGTCCCGCCCGGCGGCAAGGCCGCTGCCGAACGCCCAGTGCAGGTTGAAGCCGCCGCAGCTGCCGGCGCAGTCCAGTGTTTCGCCCACGAAGTACAGCCCCGGACAGCCCTTGAACTGGAAGGTCGGTTCCACCTCGGTCAGGGCAAGCCCGCCGCCGGTGGTCTGCGCCTGCCGCCAGCCGCAGGGGGCAAGCCCCTCGAACCGCCAGTGCTTGGCGGTGTGGGCAAGCTTCTGCCAGCTGCCTGCGGGCAGGGCGTGGGGGGCAGTATCCGGCAAGGCGGCGGCAGCCCAAAGGGCGCGGCCAATCTTGCCGTGCAAAAGCCCCAGCCAGAACGCCGCCGCCGTGTCCTCAGCAAGCAGCGGCGTCCGCGCCGCAAACTGGGCGGCAAGCTCTGTCTCCGGCACAGCGGGGAAGAAATCAAGCTCCACTGCCGGGTGCTTCGGGCTGCGCCCGGGGGCAAGCAGGCCGGACAGCTGCATGATGCAGATGCCGGAAAGCCCGTAGTCGGTAAACTGCACTTCGCCCATTTCTTCAGCCAATACCCGGTCGCCGTCCAGCAGGCGGGCGGCGGCTTTGGCGCGGATGCCCGCAAGGCTCTTGTTCGGCTTTGCGCATTGCAGGGCGGTCAGGCAGGGGTAAAGCGGGCGCATCTGCCCGCCGCAGTCGGCGGCAAAGCGGGTGCCAAAGCCGTCCGTGCCGAACTGCGGCCCGGCGGCGCCGCCCATGGCGCAGATAACGGCATCTGCCCGCAGGCTTTCGGTGCCGCCCTCGGCGTTCGTAAACTGCACCGCGTAGCCGCCCTTGCTCTGCCGCAGGGTGCTTACCGTGCAGCCGGTGCGCAGCTGTACGGTGTGCCGCTGCAAATGCAGCTCCAGCAGCGCCAGCACGTCTGCCGCCTGATTGGAGTAGGGGTACACTCGCCCGGCCTCATCGGTGCGGGTATACAGCCCCAGCTGCTCAAACCACGCCAGCGGTGCGGCGGCATCCACCGCCGCCAGCAGGGGCCGCAGCGCGGCGGGGTCGGCGGTGAAGTACTTTTCCGGCGCAATGGCGGTGTTGTCCAGATTGCAGCGGCCGTTGCCGGTAGCCAGCAGCTTTTTGCCCACCTTGGGGTTGCGTTCCAGCACCGTGACGCGGGCAGCGGGCGCGGCCTGTGCAGCCGCCAGCGCAGCGGCCAGTCCGGCGGCACCGCCGCCCAGAATAAGGATGTGTGCCATGCGGACACCTGCTTTCTTTGGGTTTATTCCTATTTATTGTAGCAGAACCCCGCCCGGAACGCAATGCGGCGGGCAAAGCAAAAAATGCGCTGCCGGTATAATTTGCCGCCGCTGACAGATACTACATACAAAGGAAACCGCAAGGAGGGCAAAATAATGAAAGCAACCGGTATCGTGCGCCGCATCGACGAACTTGGCAGGGTGGTGATCCCCAAGGAGATCCGCCGCACCCAGCGCATCCGGCGGGGCGACCCGCTGGAGATCTTTACCACCGGCGACGGGGAAGTGATCTTTAAAAAGTACTCGCCCATGGGTGAGGTGAACACCCTTGCCGCCCAGCTGGCAGAGGTGCTCAGCCGCCAGTTTGCACTGACCGCCTTTGTGTGCGACAGGGACCGCATTCTGGCAGTCAGCGGCAGCGGGCGGCGGGAGCTGACCGACCGCAGCATCAGCCAGCCGCTGGAAAAGCTGATGGAAGCCCGCAAGCCCTACCAGAGCCAGGGCAGCCCGGAAAAGACCCTGCTGCCCTGCGAGGGCGCACCCCGGGTGCTGCTATGCGCCGCACCGGTGCTGACGGGCGGGGACGTGACCGGCGCGGTGGGTCTGTTGACCGAGGACCGCACCGCCTGCCCGGAGGACGCCCAGTGCAAGGCGGTTGCAGTGGCAGCGGCCTTTCTGGCAAAGCAGATGGAGGAGTGAAAACACCGCCGCCCGGCCTGTGGAGACAAGCCGGGCGGCGGTGTACATGAAAGGATGAATGTGAGGATGGTTAGTTTGTGATGGGCACAGGCACCTTTTTCAGGCTGTTCCATGCGCGGATGATGCGGGCATTGGTCACCTTGGTGTCCGGGCCGAAGGTTGCGCCGTAGTCGGAGAGCAGACCCTGCTCTACGCACCAGCGGGCGGCCTTCTGCTGCTCGATATTGTCAGCGGGGATATCGGTATACAGGGCGGTGCTTACAGGGTCGGGCTTGCCGGCAGTCGTCCACAGGACGTTTGCCAGCTCCTGCCGGGTGGAGGGGATAAAGCCGCCCGGCAGGGTATAGTACAGGTACAGGGAAGAGATGTGAGCATAGGTGATATAACCCAGACCCGCAGTGCCCAGTACCACGCCAAGTGCGGCTGCACCGGAGGAGAACGCAGGGTCAAGCTCGCCGGGGTCGTCCGGTGTGGGCTCCGCGGTCACCAGCACGATGGACGTCGGCTGGTATACCTCGATGGTGTAACTGCCGTCATCATTTAGCCGTACTTTATCGGTTCCCATAATGGATACGTCGTCTGCAAGGCAGTCGATCAGTGCAGTATCAGTCTTTACGGTAATGGGGTTTGCCTGCCGCTCAGACATACCGTGGGGCACATATAGCGTTTTATAGCCGTTTTCAGAAAAGCCATCATTTACAGGCACTTGGAAGTGTCTGCCATCCTGATCGCTCACAGAGGTAAAGCTGACGCTGCCTTCCGGCACAGTGGGCTTACTTACAAAATAGCCGCCGGTGATGGAAAGCTTGGACGGGTCGGTGCTGCTTGCATCCACAGCTTTGGTAAACAGGCCGCCGCTGATGGAAAGCGGGGAGGCACATCCTTCGGTGAAAACCTCGCCGTCAAACAGGCCGTTGCTGATGGTGATGGAAGCGTCATCATTCTTGAGCTTCATACCCTTTTCAAAGGTTCCGCCCTCGATCGTGGCCTCATTGCCGGAAGAGGCGTATACCTCAACAGCTTCCTCAAAGGTGCCGCCGGAGATGGTTTTGCAGTTAATCACAGGCTGTTGGAAGATACCATCGGAGATGGTTTTGTAGTTGTTCACAGGCTGTTGGAAGATACCATTGGAGATGGTTTGGTAGTTGTACACCTCCCTTTGGAAGGTGCCGCCGGAGATGATGCCGTAATTGTCGGTCCAATTGCCGACGGTGCCGCCCTTAAATTCGGCAGCTCCCCCAATATCGAGATTCGGCTGCAATGCGCTTGCTGCCTCGGGATCCGAGGAGGGCTGCAGGGTGAAGGTGCCGTCGTACAAGAACAAGGTAGTGGAGTTTGCGGAGTAGAACCAATGGTCATAGTCACCTTCGCTTTCGGGCATGCCTCCGGCGTTCAGGTCGATGGTAAAGCTGTCGGAGGTGCTGTTCTCTGCGTCCAGATCACGGCTGCTGCGGGTGGCGGCTTCCTCCTCGGTGCTGCGGGAGGCGTCGGCCTCCTGTACAAGGGGTGCAGCCTTTTTGGCCGTGGTCTGGGCGGGTGCATCGAACACCGGGGCAGCTGCCAGTGCAGACACCGGCAGCAGGGACAGCAGCATACTGCCGGTCAGCAGGATGCTTACAATGCGTTTGACTTTCATAAAGTTTCGCTCCTTTCGTGTGGGTTTTATACGGGGTGTCGTTACTACAAATATACCATAAACTGGGCAAAAACAAAAGAAATTCTGCGCGAATGGGGGTTAAAACTGCGCGAATGGCTGAAAAAGGGGGAAAACTAAAACACTGCTGCCCGGGGATGTTCTCTTTTGACACCAAAAGAGAACCAGAAAAGTGCCAGCGATTTCGACGCGCTGGAGCCACGAAAAAGGGGCTGCTCGCCCCTTTTAACCCCAAAGGGGTGGGCTGCACCGGAAAAAACTGAAGATTCACGCCTGTTCGGCGTGAAGATCTTTTAACCGTTTTTTCCGGCTCCGCCGATTTGAAGCCCCTCAGTCGCTGCGCGACAGCTCCCCCAAGGGGGAGCGGGCACGCCCGCAAACTTTGCGCTTGAGCCGGAAACTGTGCCACCATGCCAAAGGCTCCCTCCCAGAGGGAGTTGGCAAAGCCGCAGGCTTTGACTGAGGGAGTTCACACCCCCTTTATGACAGAATTATGAATCTTTATAAACATTTTTGCAAAGGGCTTGACAGCAGGGCAAAAACGGTTATAATGGTCTTAGCACTCAGGAACAAGGAGTGCTAAACAAACAAAAGCGATACAAAAAGGAGGCAGGCGCTATGACGATGGATGCACGCAAGCAACGGGTCTTGCAGGCGATCGTGGCGCTGTATGGCCTTGAGGGCGAGCCGGTGGGCAGCAGCGTGCTGGCAAACTACTTTGATATGGCAGTGTCCAGCGCAACGCTGCGCAACGAGATGGCGGCGCTGACAAAGCTGGGCCTGCTGGAGCAGCCCCACACCAGCGCGGGCCGCGTGCCCAGCGCCAAGGGCTACCGGTATTATCTGGACAACCTGCTGACCGATGATCAGCCGCTGGACCGCGTTACCCGCGCCCGGGTAGATGCGGTGTTCGCCAGCCTTGACCACGAGCCGGAAAAGCTGGCACAGGGCGCTGCCAAGGCGCTGGCCGCCATCAGCGGCTGCACCGCCGCCGTCAGCACCCCCTGCGCCGAGGATCTGTGCATCGCCCATTACGAGGTGGTGCAGGTGGGCCGCAGCGCAGCCGCAGTGCTGGCTGTGACCACCGCCGGTTACGTCCGCACCCGGGTGGCGCGGGTACGCACCGGGCTTTCCCGGGAAAATGCAGCTGCCCTTGCGGCGCTGCTCAACCGCAACCTTACCTTTGTGGCACCGGTGGATCTTTCCACCCGGATGCTCAGCGAGCTGTGCGGCCAGATCGCACCGGAGCTTGTGCCGGTGGTCAGCGCCGCAGCCGCAATTTTGCAGGACAGCGTAAAGCCCCATGTATTTCTGGGCGGCGAGCAGTACCTGCTGGACTGGCCGCAGCTGGACGGCCGGGTGGGTGATATCCTTACCCTGCTGAACGACGAGGAACAGGCCGCAAGCCTGATCGCACCCCCGGAAAACCGCAGCGAAAGCGTGCTGCTGGGCGAGGATCTGGAACCGCAGATCCCCGGGCTGTGCATCGTGAGCGACCGGTATCTGGTAGGCGGCGGGCTGTGGGGCTCCATTGCCCTGATCGGCCCCACCCGGATGCCCTTCAAGAAGCTGATGCCCCTGCTGCACGAGTTTGCAGACCAGCTGGGCGAGGGCATGAGCGGCAAACGAAAAGACACCCCGCAGGCTGCCGTACCGCGGCGGACTGTGATCTATAAGGAGGATCTGGAATGAGCGAAGAAGCAAAGAACACGGTGCCCGAGACCGAGCAGCCGGAGACTGCCCCCGAGGAAAAGACCGCTGCCGCAGCGCCCGAACAGGCTGCTGCCGAGGCTGCCGCTACCGAAGAGGACAAGAAGAAGGACGGCGGCTGGTTCAACAAGAAGGCCCGGGAGATGGAAGCCGTTAAGGCAAAGCTGGATGCAGCGGAAAAGAACGCTGCACAGGCCAAGGATCAGCTGCTGCGCATGGCTGCCGAGTACGACAACTACCGCAAGCGCTCCACCCGCGAGGCCGACCAGAAGTTTGGCGACGGTGTTTCCCACGCAGTGGAAAAGATCATCCCCATTCTGGATACGCTGAATATGGCAGCCAACGCCCCCACCACTGACGAGAACTACAAGAAGGGCGTGGTCATGACGCTGGATAAGGCCGCAAAGGCACTGGAAGCCCTCCATGTGGAGGAGATCGAGGTGCTGGGCAAGCCCTTTGACCCCAACCTTATGAATGCCGTGCAGCAGATCCCCGCCCCGGACGGGCAGGAGAGCGGCACGGTGGTCACCGTTTTCCAGAAGGGTTACAAGCTGGGTGACAAGATCATCCGCCATGCAACCGTTGTGGTGGCCGAATAAATAAGCCGAACCTCCCGCAAGGGAGTTTGCAATAACATCCGCTTGACATCATCATAAGCATCATATAAACAAGATTTGTTCTTTCGAGAGGAGATTTCATTATGAGTAAGATTATTGGTATCGACCTTGGTACTACCAACAGCTGCGTAGCTGTTATGGAGGGCGGCGAGCCCGTTGTCATCGCCAACTCTGAGGGTGCCCGCACCACCCCGTCCGTTGTCGGCTTCACCAAGACCGGCGACCGTCTGGTAGGTCAGGTTGCAAAGCGTCAGGCTATCACCAACCCCGACAACACCGTTTCTTCCATCAAGCGTCAGATGGGCACCGACCACAAGGTGACCCTGAACGGCAAGGAGTACACTCCCCAGCAGGTCAGCGCTATGATCCTGCAGAAGCTGAAGGCTGACGCCGAGGCTTATCTGGGCGAGACCGTTACCGAGGCTGTCATCACTGTGCCTGCCTACTTCAACGACAGCCAGCGTCAGGCCACCAAGGACGCAGGCACCATTGCCGGCCTGAACGTCCGCCGTATCATCAACGAGCCCACCGCAGCTGCTCTGGCTTACGGTGTGGATAAAGAGGACGACCAGAAGATCATGGTCTACGATCTGGGCGGCGGCACCTTCGATGTGTCCATCATCGAGATGGGCGACGGCGTTACCGAGGTTCTGGCAACCAACGGCGATACCCATCTGGGCGGCGATGACTTCGACCAGCGCATCATCGACTGGATGGCAGACGCCTTCCAGACCGAGAACGGCATCGACCTGCGCAAGGACAAGATGGCTGCACAGCGCTTGAAGGAAGCTGCCGAGAAGGCTAAGATCGAGCTGTCCAGCGCCATGAGCAGCCAGATCAACCTGCCCTTCATCACCGCCGATGCTACCGGCCCCAAGCACTTGGATATGACCCTGACCCGCGCAAAGTTCAACGAGCTGACCGCTGATCTGGTCGATCGCACCATGACCCCCGTGCGCAAAGCTCTGCAGGATGCAGGTCTGCGCGCTTCCGACCTGAAGAAGGTCCTGATGGTCGGTGGTTCCACTCGTATCCCCGCTGTCTACGACGCCGTGAAGAAGGAACTGAACTGCGAGCCCTTCAAGGGCATCAACCCCGATGAGTGCGTGGCTGTCGGTGCTGCTATTCAGGGCGGCGTTCTGAACGGCGAGAAGAAGGGTCTGCTGCTGCTGGATGTCACCCCGCTGAGCCTCGGCATTGAGACTCTGGGCGGCGTGTGCACCAAGATCATCGACCGCAACACCACCATCCCCACCCACAAGAGCCAGGTGTTCTCCACCGCAGCCGACAACCAGCCCTCTGTTGAGGTCAACGTGCTGCAGGGCGAGCGTGAGTTTGCCCGCGACAACAAGAGTCTGGGTGTGTTCCATCTGGACGGCATTGCTCCGGCTCCCCGTGGCGTGCCTCAGATCGAAGTTACCTTCGATATCGATGCCAACGGCATTGTGAAGGTCAGCGCTAAGGATCTGGGCACCGGCAAGGAGCAGAACATCACCATCACCGCTTCTACCAATATGTCCAAGGAGGACATCGACAAGGCTGTGAAGGAAGCTGAGCAGTTTGCTGCCGACGATAAGAAGAAGCGTGAAGAGGTCGATATCCGCAACGGTGCCGACCAGATGGTGTTCCAGACCGAGAAGATGCTGAAGGAGAACGGCGACAAGCTGCCCGCAGACGTGAAGAGCGATGCCGAGGCAAAGCTTGCCGACCTGAAGACCGCTGTCCAGTCCGGCAACGTGGACGACATCAAGGCAAAGCAGGAGGCTCTGAGCCAGGTGTTCGAGAAGATGTATCAGGCAGCCGCTGCCGCACAGCAGGCCGCCGGTGCACAGCCCGGTGCTGACGCAGGTGCAGCCAACGAAAAGCCCAACGATGACGGCGTTGTGGATGCCGACTTCAAGGAAGTCTAAGTTTGACACAAAGCGCTGTGTCCGGCCAAACCGGCGGGCACACGCGCAATAGAGCAAAAGCCGCTCCGGTTTAGGCCGGAGCGGCTCTTGCTGGTTTATAAGTAAAAGAGTTCTCGCTGCCGCAAAAGCCTTCCCCCGGACGGGGGAAGGTGGCATGACGCGAAGCGGCATGACGGATGAGGGCGCAGACAACAGCTGCGAAAGACCAAAGCGGGAGCTTTTGAACAGGAGGAACCGACCGGGGCGTTACCCGGGGAGGGCGTTCCCGGAGAGGTGAGTGGATATGGCACAGGAAAAGCGTGATTATTACGAAGTGCTGGGGGTATCCAAGGGCGCAAGCGATGCCGAGATCAAAAAGGCATACCGCAAGCTTGCCATGAAGTACCACCCGGACTATAACCCCGGCGATAAGGATGCCGAGGCAAAGTTCAAGGAGATCAACGAGGCAAACGAGGTGCTTTCGGACCCGAAGAAGCGCCAGCTGTACGACCAGTACGGCTTTGCCGGTGTTGACCCCACTTATGCAGCACAGAACGGCGGCGGCCCCGGCGGCTTTAGCGGTTTTGGCGGCGACGGCGTGGATCTGGGCGACATTTTTGGCGATATCTTCGGCGGCGGCTTTGGCGGCTTCGGCGGCTCGTCCCGTCAGGCAAACCCCAACGCCCCCCGCAAGGGGCAGGACATCCGGGTGCGCATCACCCTGAGTTTTGACGAGGCCGTGCACGGCTGCAAGAAGAACATCACTATCACCCGCCAGCAGGAGTGTACTGAGTGCCACGGCTCCGGCTGTGCCGCCGGTACCAGCCCCGAGACCTGCCCGGACTGCGGCGGACGCGGCTTTGTCATCCGCCAGCAGCGCACCCCCTTTGGCGTGATGCAGACCCAGCAGCCCTGCTCCCGCTGCGGCGGCAAGGGCAAGCTGGTAAAGAACCCCTGCAAGGTCTGCCACGGCAGCGGCAAGGTGGCTACCAAAAAGACGCTGGAGGTGTCCATCCCCATGGGCATCGACGACGACCAGAGTTTTGCACTGCGCGGCATGGGCGATGCCGGTACCAACGGCGGCCCCGCCGGTGACGTCATCGTCATGGTCACCGTGCGCCCCAGCGAGGTGTTCCAGCGCGATGGCTACGATGTGTGGGTCACCGTGCCCATCACTTACAGTCAGGCGGTGCTGGGCGACAGCGTCACCGTGCCCTCCATTGACGGCAAGGTGGAGTACACCGTGCCCGAGGGCACCCAGAGCGGCACCACCTTCCGCCTGCGCGGCAAGGGCATCCAGTATCTGAACGGCCGTGGCCGCGGCGATATGTACGTCAAGTGCGAGGTGGAGATCCCCAAAAAGCTGAACAAGGCGCAGCGCGATGCCCTGAAGAAATTTGAGGGCACTTTGAAAGAAGAAAACTACGAAAAGCGTAAGGGCTTCTTCAAAAAGCTGAAGGATATGTTCAACGCATAAAAACCAAACGGCGGTACGTTCCATCGGAGCGTGCCGCCGTTTTTTTGCGTGTGAACCCTACAAAAACAGCGGAGGGGGGGG
>SKEG01001443.1_pt1 | contig 18592 bp, 17 predicted proteins | sample 4826631 | NCBI WGS metagenome assembly SKEG01 (sample SAMN11008815, study PRJNA524170) | human gut metagenome | biome: Human fecal sample; material: Feces; isolation source: fecal sample from pouch patient p26, p34, p50 | host: Homo sapiens | place: Israel: Tel-Aviv | collected 2016-11-02
GCTTGTATCTTTACTATGCTTTAATGATACATTTTAAAACTTAAATTAACCTTAACTATGTATAAAATTTTTGAAATTTTTAATTAATAATATATCCATTATCTCTAAGAGCCTCTTTAGCCTCTTCTATTTTTTCTTTTTTTACTAAAATATAATCTGTATCATATGTAGAGACTGTAAAAATTCCTATCTTATTTTCAGCTAATATAGCTGATAATTTAGAAATTATACCTATCAAAGAAAAGTCTACTTCTCCTTGTATTCTAAATCCTATCCATCCCCTGTCTGTATGTGTGCAATTATTTGGAATAGATTCCATCTCACAAACTACAGAAAGTTCATTGTCTGTTTTACCTATAAATATAAATTCATCGTTTAAATTTATTTGTGAAAAATCTTCTACTTTACATATTGCAAATTCTTTATCTATAATCTTTAGTTCCATACGCCCTCCAATAAACTTTAATATTTATTATTTTAATTCTTTGTATTATATAATCTACTTCAAATTGAAATTATTATACAAATAAATTATTTAGTAATATATTATTACTTATAATTGATTTTAACATATTTGCAAATTGTTTTGTAAGAAAAAAGGACACTTGATTTGTGTCCTTTTAGTTAAGATTTAATTTTATGCAACCTTATTGTATTCATTATTATTTGTTTTGTTATGTTTTATCTCTCTAACTAAAAATACAGTTATAATTATAGCTGCCAAAATATCTGCTATTGGTTGACTCATCCATACACCTTTCATTCCCATGAACTTAGAAATCACACTTATTATAGGTATAAACAGTATAACTTGTCTAAGCAATGTAAGGAACATAGATTGTTTTATTTTACCTATAGATTGGAAATATATCGGTCCTAATACACATACACCTAAAAGTGGCAATGTCATAAGATATATTCTCATTCCTTCTAAACAGATTTTTTCTAATACTGCATCTTTCGTAAATATATTTACAAATATATCTGGGAAAAATCTAGTAAGTAAGAATCCTATGAATAAAAATACAAATGCTGCGAACATTCCTTGAAGTAGTATTTTTTTCGTTCTTTCGTATTCTTTTGCTCCAAAGTTATACGCTATTAAAGTTTGCATACCTTGGCTAAGTCCATATATAGGCATTAAAAACATTAAGTTTATAGAAGTTATAGTCGTCATAGCTCCTATTGCTAAATCTCCACCATAACCTTGTAAAAATTTATTTGTAACAAGGTGAATAGATCCTGTTACAACTTCCATACAAAATGGTGTTATAGATATAGTTAATATAGCAATTACGGCTTCTTTTTTTAATCTAATATTTTTTAATCTAAGCTTTAAATTAGAATTACCTTTTGTAAAATAATAAGTCGTCCATATAAAGTTTATAAGCTGGCATAGAACTGTTCCTATTGCTGCACCTTTTATTCCAAATCCAAAATAGAATATAAATAGTGGGTCAAATACTAAGTTTAGTAAAGAACAAACTATCATAATCATTGCTGCTAGTTTTGGTCTTCCATCTGCTCTTATCGCTCCATTTAAACTGAATCCAGATAGATTTACTACAGCTCCTAATAATATTACACTCATATAATCTTTTGCATATGGTAGAGTTTTTGCACTAGCTCCAAATGCATATAAAATTTGGTCTATAAACACTAACCCTAACACCATAATTACAAAACCACCTAAAAGTTCTAGTGCAAATGTATTTCCAAGAAGCCTTTCAGCTTCTTCTTTTTCCTTTGCACCTAGTTTTATAGATATATTTGTACTTCCACCAACAGATACTGCAACTCCAAATGCACCTATTAATGTGAACAGTGGCATTGTAACCCCAAGACCAGAAATAGCATATGCTCCAACACCTTCCATAGAACCTATAAATGCTCTATCAGCTGTGTTATATAGACAAGTTACTAGCATTGCTATTATTGCTGGAATTGAATACTTAACTAATAATTTACTTGTTTTGTCTTTTGCTAAATTATCCATATTATCTCCTATCTAACCATATCGTACGTTATACAAACTGGTTTTTTAGTTCTAGGATCTGTAACTATTTCACTATCTATATTGAATAACTCTCTAAGATTTTCTTTTGTCATAACTTCTTCAGCAGTTCCTTTGCAACATATCTTACCTTTTTTAACACCTATCATATGATGGGCAAATCTCGCTGCATTGTTAAGTTCATGTATTACCATAACTATTGTTGTATTGTATTTTTTATTTAATTCATCTAGCACTTCTAATACTTCTAATTGATGAGCTAAATCTAAATAAGTTGTTGGCTCATCTAAAACAAGTATGTCTGTTTGTTGTGCTAAAGCCATAGCAATCCATGCTCTTTGTCTTTGACCACCAGATAAATCTTCTATTTTTCTATCTCTAAATTCTGATATTCCTGTCGCTTTTAAAGCCCAGTCTACTATCTCTTTATCCTCTTGTTTATTATTTTTAAATCCACTTTGATGTGGGAATCTTCCGTAAGCTATTAATTCCTCAACAGTTAGTCCTCCTGGCGCTTGTGGACTTTGAGGTAAAACTGCCATATTTCTAGCGATTTCTTTTGAGCTTTGTTCATTTATATTTTTAGAATTTATATATATGTCTCCGCTTTTAGCTTTTAAAATTCTCGCTATTGTTTTAAGTATTGTAGATTTACCACATCCATTTGCACCGATGATTGTAGTTATCTTTCCTTTTGGTATTTCTAAATTTAAATCTTCTACTATATTTACATTGCCATAAGCAATATTTATATTTTTAGTTTCTATTGAATTCATAGTCTATTCCTCCTTTTTAATCTCTTCTTACTTAATCAGCTTTTAACATTAAGTAAATGAAATAAGGCACACCAATTACTGAAACAACTAGCCCAACTGGTATTTCAAGTGGAGCAAATATATTTCTAGCAATTGTATCTGATGCTAATAAAATAAACGCACCTACTAATGATGCAACTGGTATTAATTTTTTATGAGCTGGCCCAACTAATTTACGTGCAATATGTGGTGAAACTAGCCCTAAAAATGCTATACTTCCCGCAACTGATGTAGCAACACCTGCTAAAACAACTGCAACTATTAACATTTTTCTTCTTTCTTTTTCTACATCTAATCCAAGCCCTGTTGACATTTCATCTCCTAGATTTAATACATCTAAGTCTCTAGATTTATAAAATGCATATGAACCAAATAAGATTACAAATGGAGCAATTATATAAACATATTTCCAAGTTGCTCCCCATATACTTCCGTTTGTCCACGCTACAACTCTGTTAAATTCTTGTGTTGTGAATTTTAATTGGAAAACTGTAAGCAATGCTAAAAATGCAGTATTTATTCCAATCCCGATTAATAATAGACGAGATGAATTTATACCTTTATTCCATGCTAGTGCATATATTAAAAATGCTCCAAATAATGCTCCACAAAGAGCAACAAGTGGCATTGTATATATCGTAAAATCACTTATTCCATCGTATACATTCCCATTTAAGAAATATATATACATTACTACGAATAATGCAGCACCTGAATTTATACCTAATATTCCGGCATCTGCTAAATCATTTTTTGTAACACCTTGTAATATAGTCCCTGCAATTGCTAAGGCTATCCCTATTAATAATGCCATAAGTATTCTCGGCAATCTAAGTCTAAATATTACTATCTCTTGATTTTTTGTTCCAAGCCCAACTAATGTTTTTATTACGTCCATTGGTGTTAAACTTGAAGAACCCATATTTAAACTGATTACAAATGTTGCAAATATAAGACCTATTAGAACTAGTGATATAATCGCAAATTTTTTATTTTTCTTCATATTATTTCACTTCCTTTCTAATAAGATATATAAATACTGGTACACCTAGCAATGCTGTTAGTGAACCTATTGGTGTTTCATAAGGTGGATTTATAAGTCTAGATATTACATCACTATAGACTATTAATACTGAACCAAGTACAAATGAACATGGTATTATATATTTAAAATCAACACCTACTAATTTTTTAACTATTTGAGGTATTATAAGACCAACAAATATTATATTTCCAGCTACAGAAACAGATGCTCCTGTAAGTAAAATTACTATTACAATTGCTATAAATCTTGTAAGATTTGTATTTTCACCAAGACCTATCGCAACATCTTCTCCTAAACTAAGAATTGTTATTCTTTTCGATATAAGCATTGCACAACCCATGCCTATTATACCCACGATAAATAGAAGTTTAACACCTTCCCAGTTAACGCCGATAAATCCACCATTAATCCAAAAACTTAATTGTTGAGATAGATTAAAATACATCGCTGCTCCAGTCGCTAATGAAATTAATAAAGTTCCAAGAGCAGTTCCTGCTAATGTAAGTTTTACTGGGTCAGTTTTTCCCATTGATCTTGAGCTTATAAAATAAACGAATAATCCACTTATGCTTGCTCCGATAAATGCAAATATCATAAGTGAAAATCCTCCGATAACTACGTTAGGATTTACTTGTTGTAAAACTAATGCTATAGCTACCATAAATGTCGCGCCTTGAGTTATACCAATAACAGATGGTTCTGCAATAGGATTTCTAGTTATACCTTGCATAATTGCACCTGATACTGCCAAAAATCCTCCTACTAAAACACCAGCAAGAGCTCTAGGTATTCTGACATCTCTTATAATTTTAGAATTTATATCATTTCCATTTCCAAATACACTATTTATCATAGTTGAAAAATCTATATTTTTTGCCCCAATAGACACTGATAAAAATATACCTAGGGACAATAATATTAATCCACAAATGATTAAAATATATGAGTTTCTTTTATTTGAATTAGCCAAATTCGTCCCTCCTTTTTTTGAATTTTCTAATTTATCTCTTAAAATCAAATTAGGTGAATAAATATAATTTATCCACCTAATTCTAAAATAATTTCTATTTTATGCTTACATTAAAGCATTTTTTACTTCTTCTAATAATAATTTTCTTCCCATTGGGTTGTAAGCTTGTGAGAAGAATGGACTTGCATTTAAGAATGTATAGTTTCCATCTTTTACAGCTCTTATTTCGTTAAATACGCTATTTTTAGCTAAGTCTTGTTTATCAGATTCCATACCGATTACAACTATGTTATCAGCATCTATTTCTGAAAGACCTTCTATACTTACAGTTGGAAGTGTTATACTATCTTGTTCTGGCATATTTGCTGGTTGTTTAAGACCCATATCGTCTTTTAAGATAGTTCCCATTCCACCTTCAGAGAATATCATAAATTGTCCAGAAGATGCTAAAGCTACTACGTAAGATTCGTCACCTTTTGCTTTTTTAATTTCATCTCCTATTTTTTTAGCTTCTGCATAATAATCATCTAACCAAGCTTGTGCTTCGTCTTCTTTATCAAATAATGCAGCTACTTGTTTTAAGTTTGCTTCCCAGTCATTTGAATAATCTTCAAGCATAACAACTGGTGCTATTTCTTTTAGCTCGTCATACATTTTTTCTTGTCTTGGAGCCATTATTATTAAATCTGGATTAGCTTCTATTATAGCTTCTATATCCATAGTATCCATCATTGAATGTCCAACTACTTTTGTATCTTTGAAAGTATCAGCCATGTATGATGGTACATTTTCTGTATCATAAGAATCTACGTTAGCAGTTGCAACTGGAGTATATCCTAATATAACTAATTCCTCACTACTTCCAGATATATCTACTATACGTTTTGGATTTGCAGGTATTTCTACATCTCCTTTTGAAGTTTTTACAACTCTTGTTTTAGCTTTATCTGCTGACTCGTTGTTACTTGAACAACCTGTTAGTATTGATAGTGATAATATCGCTACTAACATTAATGCGATTGATTTGATTTTTTTCATTTTTTCCCTCCGTGATGTCTGTATTAATAATGATTATCAATTCACTTAAACCTATTATATCGTAAATTCCTACTAAATCAATAGGAATTAACCAATTCCAACAATTACCTTGTATTTTTATGTAATTTACTCATAAAAAATAAGAGCAGTCACAAAATATTTCATGACTACCCTTAATTTTATTCAGAACATAATTCTTTATCTTTATTTAAATCTTTCTTTCCTTCTTCTATTTTATAAAGTTTTTTCGCTTTATATAAAATAGTAAATATTGAAAGTAATATAAGTCCTTTAAATATACTACTTATTGCAATACTCCACCATATACCGTTGATTCCAAGTATATCTGGTTTACTAAGTACAATTGCCATTGGTATTCTCGCTAAATTTAAAGCAATACTAATAAATGATGGTATATAAGTTCTTCCTAGTCCTTTTAGTATTCCTGTAATTGTTATTTCAATACACATAAATAATTGTGAGTATCCAAGTATTCTTAGATAATCTATTCCTTTTATTATTGCATCTTGTTCATTTATGAATGCTCTAAATATAACATCTCCAAAGAATACAAGAACTACAGTAGTTATACTACCCCAGATTATAGCTCCAATTAATCCAATTCTACTTCCTTTGTCTATTCTATCAAACTTATATGCTCCATAATTTTGTCCTGTAAATGTCGATAACGCTGAAGCAAATCCATCAGCACTCATCCATGAGATAGATTCAATTTGTGAACCTACCTTTTGAACAGCTACTGCTACTGGTCCAAAAGATGCTACGATTACACCCATTGCCATAGATATAAGTGTAAATAATGCATTTTGGATAGCTACTGGAAAACCTAGTTTGTATAATATTTTAAAATATTTAAATTCTATTTTTCTAAAATAGTTAACTTTAAAGTATTCTATTCTATTTTTTATTATATATCCAATAAAAACAAAACTAACTACTATCTGTGCAGTTATTGTGGCAATACCTGCTCCATTTGTTCCAAGAGCTGGAATTGGTCCAAATCCGAAAATTAATAGTGGATCTAATATAATATTTGCTATAAGTCCGATTGTATTAATTCTAAATGGTATAGAACTATTTCCAAGTCCAATAAAAATCGATGTAAATACAGGATTTATAAAATAAAAGACCATTCCGATTCCTAATATAACTAAATACTGTCTAGACATCGATATTACTTGAGCATTTCCTAAATTAAAAATATCTATTAATTGTTTATTAAATAAAATTAGTATTAAACTGTAAGTCAAAGATAAAAATACATTCAATTCTATGGAAGATTTTATATAAGATTTTACTTCTTTTATATTTTTCTCTCCCATACTTTGAGCTACCTTTACCTCTCCTCCAATTTTTGAAAACATAACAAATGCCATTGCCAGCCAAGGATAAAATCCTGCCGTTCCAACTGCTGCTACGGAATTACTTCCGTTTTTTCCGACCCACATCATATCTATTAAATTGTAAGCAATTTGAATAAACGATGTAGCCATTATAGGAATAGCTATCTTTACAAGCTTTTCAACTATCCCGCCTTCTGTCAAATTAATCTTTTTTTGCATTTCTCCTCCGTACTTAAATATAATTCTTTTTAATGTAGAAATAAGATTTATCTAAAATCCAAGTGATTTTAAATCTAATCTGCTACCTGATACAAAAACTAATATAACTCCTATTATAAAAGCTATAAATATTATCATCTTTACATAATTGTTAACTTTAACCTTATTTCTGATTTGGTACATAATCATAAATCCAAAACTTATTATACTTATTAAAACAGCCATAGCTCCTAAAGTAAGTACAAAACCTGTCATCAATAAATTATTTGTATCCATGTGTTGCCTCCTTATTACTACAAAATTAATACTATTTTATCATAAGTTTTGTGTATGATGATTTTATTTTGAATATTTATATGCATATATTTTAAAATTTTTATAAGTTAGACAATATAATTGCATAAATAATCAATATGAAGATATAAATATTACATTTTATGAAATATAATTATATTAAAAGGGTTTATATAATTTTCACAGACAATTTAATTTCTAAAATAAATAATATAAGGAGAGATAGAATGATAAAATACGAAGAACATTTCGGAATTAATATAATTTCTACAAATCTAAATAACTCAACTAATGTCGATTTTTTAACTGAGGATATTGTAAATGATGTTGAAAAATTCCACACATCTATTGATGAGTATAAAAAAACACCACTTGTTAAATTAGATAATTTAGCCTCAAAGTTAGGTGTAAAAAATATATTCGTAAAAGATGAATCTTATAGATATGGGCTTAATGCTTTTAAAGGGCTTGGGGGATTATACGCTATATTTAGAATAGTATGTGACAAATTAAACTTAGATTATAAATCTACAACTTTTAAAGATTTACAAAATAAAGATATAAAAGAAAAATTGAAAGATATAGTATTTGTAACTGCTACTGATGGAAACCATGGTAAAGGTATCGCTTGGGCTGCTAACAAACTTGGTTGCAAATCTGTTGTATTTATGCCTAAAGGCAGCGTGCTTGCAAGAGCAAAGGCGATTGAAAGTATGGGCAATTCTACAGTTACAATTACTGATTTAAATTATGACGATGCAGTTAGAAAAGCAGCCTCTTTAGCAGATGAAAATGGATGGTATTTAGTTCAAGATACTGCTTGGGAAGGATATGAAGATATTCCAAATTTTATAAGCCAAGGCTATACAATTATGGCTAAGGAAGCACTTGATGAATTAAACGAACTTGGAATAGAAAAACCTACTCATTTATTTATACAAGCTGGTGTAGGTTCTATGGCTGGAAGCGTGCTTGGATATATGGTCAATAGATTTGATAAAAAACCTCCAATAACTACTATAGTTGAACCTGCCACTGTTGCATGTATCTACAAATCTGCAAAAGCAGATGATTCAAAACCTCATGCTGTAACTGGAGATTTACAAACAATAATGGCTGGACTTAATTGTGGTGAACCAAATACAGCTACATGGCCTATCTTAAGAGATTATGCTAGTTTTTATGCTTCTTGTCCAGATTATGTAACTGCTAGAGGTATGAGAATTTTGGCAAGCCCATTAAAAGATGATAAAAAGGTTATTTCTGGTGAATCTGGTGCAGTAGGCGCTGGCCTTTTGTCAATGCTTATGGAGAAAGATGAATTTGAAGATATAAGACGTGATATGGGATTAAATAAAAATTCTGTTGTTTTAATATTTAGCACAGAAGGCAATACTGATCCTAAAGGGTATGATGAAATAGTATACGATGGAAGGAATTTCAGTCCTTTTATTTAAAATATATATTTCTTATGGATTAAAAAATTTATTAACTTATTTAGGAGGAAACTTATGAGAAAAGCTGTTTACTTTTTTTGTACAGATTATGAAAGAGATGAAGTTGCACCAAGAGTACTAAATTATTTAAAAGAAAATTACGACTTAAAATTAGTGGATTTTAAATTTGCAAATAGAGATGTCTATGAATATCATGATGATAGAGGTAATTTATTTTCATTTGCTGAAACTGACAAAGTTTTAAGTTACGATTACGATTTATACATACCTCTTTTAAATAAATATTTTAAAGATTATGATGTTGCGGGCGTTGTAAATTGGCATGGCGGAAAAAATGCTCCAGACAAAATACTTACTGTTCACTCAACTGGCGATGTTGTTGGAAAAATATTTGCACCATCAAATCCAATATACCTTAGAAATCTTCTATTAGCGATAGAAGAAAATCGTGTGAAATCAAACTTAGAAGATTTTACAACTATGACTGAGGCAACTCATTGGACTGGAACAATCCAAGGCCAAGATATAAACTTAATAGACAAGTATCAAGTACCTATATTCGATATAGAAATAGGAAGTACACTTGAAAGTTGGAAAAATCCTGTTGCTGAAAGCGTCCTAGCAAATTCTCTATTTAGAGTTTTTGACGATGATATAAAACCAGAATTAAAAGATATAAAAGTTCTTCTTTGTACAGGAGGAATGCATTTTGAAGAAACTTTCTCAAATGTAATAATAAATACTGAAAAACCAGTATCAATTGGACATATTTTATCTAACCAATGGATGGTTCAAGGTGAATATGATAAAGAAGAAAATTATCAATATCTAAAAAAATGTGTCGATTCTATTTCTATGAAAGTAGATGGCATTGTAATCCATGATAATTTAAAATCTGCTTATAAAAATGTAGTAAAAAAATTAGGCGAAGAACTTGGTGTTCCTGTATTTAAGCATAAAAAACTAAAAAAACCTTCAGATCTACCAATCTAATAAATTATGTTATATAAATAAAAAACCTCTAAGAGATATATCCTAGAGGTTTTTTATATTTATTTAAGTTGTTTCTGTAGTTTCTCCTTTTTTCTTTTTAATATGCTTCCCAACTATTTCATTTACATCTGTTATAGTTACAAATGCCGAATAATCATCCGCAGCTACTATTCGCTTAAGCTCTGGAATTTCAATTCTCGTTACAACCGCATAAAGTACAACCTTCTTTCCACTTATTAATCCTTCTCCCTCTAACATTGTCACTGTTCTACCTAAATGTTTATAAATGCTATTTGCTATTTCTTCACCATGATTAGTTATAATCATAGCTGCTTTTGCTTGTTCAAATCCCTCAGATACCATATCTATAATTTTAAAAGTTATAAAATAAGTAAGTATTGAATATAATGCTCTATCCCATCCAAATAATAGACCTGATGTTGAATATATAAAGAAGTTTAAAAACATTACGACTTGACCTACAGAAAATGATGTTTTTTTGTTTATTAAGATTGCAACTACTTCTGTTCCATCTAGGCACGCTCCAAATTTGATTACAAAACCTACTCCTATACCAAGTAACAACCCTCCAAATACAGTTGCTAAAAGTATATCATTAGTAAGTTCGGGAACTGGTTTAAATTGTTCTAGTAATACTGAAAATACTAACATTGCATATGCGGCTTTTATTAAAAAGCTTTTTCCTAATTGCTTATATCCTAAAATTAAGAAAGGTATATTTAAGACAAAGGTAAGGATACTTAATTTAACTTTAGTTATATAACTAATCATAATTGAGATACCTATTATTCCTCCATCGATTATGTTGTTAGGCACTAAAAATATTTCTAAAGCTAGTGCAGCCAAAGTTGCCCCTAGAGTAATAAGTAAAAAAGAAAGGAAATTATCTAATAGTTTTTTGTTACTTTTCATATTCGTCATGCTTATACCCCTTTTCTTATTAAATTTTTGAAATACTATCTTAATTAATCATTTATGTATCTTTTGTGTACTTTGTATTTCTATATATTAATAAAATTATACGCAATTACTAGATATCCTTCTTTTTTTCGGATTTTTTACAATATTTTAACATTTTCGACTTATTTTATTTAATAAAAGTTCGAGTATATATAATTATTGTATAATACATTTTAATTATTTTATTTTATGTTTTTTATTTATATTTATTCAAAAGTCAGTAAACCTCTTTGATCTACTGACTTTTATCTTTATTATAAGACTCTTCTCGCATTTACAAATGCATTTTGGTAATAGCTATTATTAATGCTTACTGTCACAATTTTTCTTTGGCTATAAGATGCATGTATCATCTGACCATTTCCAATATAAAGACCAACGTGAGAAACTGCTCCATTATTTGAACCATTAGTATCAAAGAATAGTAAATCTCCTCCTTTTATATTACTTCTACTTACATATGTTCCGTATTTACTTTGAACAGCTGAATTTCTAGGTAAAGTAATACCTGCTTTATTTTTAAATACATAATATGTAAATCCTGAACAGTCAAAGCTATTAGGTCCTTGCGCTCCCCATACATATGGTTTACCTAAAAACTTCTTTGCATATGATATTAATGCACTTGCACTTTTTGATACATTAGTATCAGAATCATTTTTTGATGAAGTTGAAGATGGTTTTTTAGCTTGTAAATAAGTACTTTTTACATATGCTGTTCTCCCATTATAACTTATCTTTGACCAACCATTTGAAGTTGACAATACTTTTACACTTTTCCCATAAGATAATTTCCCTAATTTTGAATAGCTAGTAGATGGTCCTTTTCTTACATTTAAGCCAACTGACGCATTTACATATCTAGTTATTCCTTTATTATCGCTAGAAGAACTATATCCTGAAACATAATCTTTATATACATATCCTGTCGTTCCATCATATTTTACTTTTATCCAATTTCCATTTTTACCTAAGTACGTTAATTTATATCCTTTATATAACTTCCTCATAATAGAGTAATTCATAGAAGGTCCTTTTCTAAAATTTACTCTTGATGTTACTGTTACAGTTTGAGTTGCTGCTTCTACTTGAGATGTTTCCGCAATTGGCATAACTATACTTGATGTTGCAACTAAAGCTCCTGCTAATACATATGATTTATTTATACTCATAATATCTATTCCTCCAATTTTTAAGAAAAATTTTACTTTATAATTATATTGTTACATTTTTGTAACTTTTTATCAAGTATTTTTGTAACTTTTTTGTAACTTTTTCTTTTCAAAAAAAAATAAACTTCCTAAATTCACAGTAAAATCAATACTGTTAAGGAAGTTTATTCTCAAATCATTCTTTTTAAATTTACGATTTATTTATTATTTTTAACTATATTTATTATAACTTCTTTAGCTTTTTCCATTTCTTCAGCAACTGCATATTCATAATATCCGTGGAAGTTATATCCTCCTGTAAATAAGTTAGGTGTTGGTATTCCCATATATGAAATTCTAGCTCCATCAGTTCCTCCACGAATTGGAACTATTTTAGGTTCAATATCTGCATCTTTCATAGCTTTTTTAGCTAAATCGATTATATACATAACAGGCTCAATTTTTTCTTTCATATTATAGTAACTATCTTTTATATCGACGATTATTCTATCTTCTCCATATTTTTGTTGTAGAGTTTTTGTTATTTCTTCTATTTTAGCTTTTCTTTGATTTAATCCATCTAAATCAAAATCTCTAAGTATATAAGATAGTTTTGCTTCATCTACTTCTCCGCTTATTGAAGTAAGCATATAAAATCCTTCATATCCTTTTGTTTTTTCTGGAACTTCATTTTGTGGAACCATAGAGTTGAATTCTGTTGCTACTGATGCAGCATTTATCATTACATTATATGCACTTCCTGGATGCACACTTTTACCTATTATTTTTATATCTACACTTGATGCATTAAAGTTTTCATATTCTAGCTCTCCAATTTCACCACCATCTACTGTATATGCAAAATCAGTATTAAAACCTTCTACATCGAAAAAGTCTGCTCCTCTTCCAACTTCTTCATCAGGTGTAAAACAAACTTTTATATCTGAATGTTCTATTTGTGGATTTTCAATTATATATTTTAAAGCTTCTATTATTTCAGTTATTCCAGCTTTGTCATCTGCACCAAGTAGAGTTGTTCCATCTGAAGTTATTATTGTTTTTCCAATTTTTTGTGATAAAATTGAAAATTCGCTTGGAGATAAAACTATATTTTTTTCTTTATTTACAATTATATCTCCTCCGTCATAATTTCTATGTATTTGAGGGTTTACATTTTCTCCACTTGCTGCTGGTGATGTATCCATATGAGCTATAAATCCTATTTTTTTAAGATTTTTATCTGTATTTGACTTTAAAGTTGCATATACATATCCTTTGTCATCCATATATGCATCACTTAGTCCTATTTCTTTTAAATCTTCTACTAATATTTTGCCTAAGTTCTTTTGAATCTCTGTACTTGGCACAGTTTCAGAATCTTCATTACTTGTTGTATGTACTTTTGCATATTTTACAAATCTTTTTATTAAGTTTTCCATTATAACTACTCCTTCATTGTCAATTTTTCCTTTTAATCCTATTTTTATCTTTAATCTGTATTATTTACAATTTTTAAAAAAACTTTCATATAAACCAAAAGCGGTGCTTGTTTTTATCAGCTGTCAACATTTTTTTCTGGCATATGATCAGGATATGGTATTTCGTGAATTAAGAAAACGTTTTCCAGATATTTCATTCACAGATTGTTATATGATACCAACTTTAAGAAAAAGTGGGTTGACGCCAGACCAAAAGATGAGAATTCAGTTGTATAGTCTTCTTTCTCCAAAAGAAAAAAGAAAAGATAAGATTAATCTGATAGGGAGCAATCTTCCAATTAGTAAAAGTTGTGAATTGTTTCGAATAGTAAAGGCTGCAGAGGCAAAACTTCAAATGATTAACTGGTGTAAGACGTATGAAGAATATCTTGATATGGCGCATGCGTCTTTGAACCTTTATTATGAGCCGCTTGCAAAAATGGCAGCAGAAGATCTGAAACAAAGACTTGGACAGGAAGCGTTTTATCTTCCATTTGTTTATCAGGAAGATCGGATAGAAAATGCTTATGAAAAACTGTCGCAAAAGCTTGGTATCCAAAAGCCAGATTTTAAAGAGGAGAAAGCAAGTGCGAAAAAAGCATTAAAAGAAGCTTATCAGGTGATTGGAAATACACCGATTGCAGTGGATTATACATTTACATTTCGAATTTTAAGTTTTGTGAGAATGCTTTTAGAACATGGATTTTTTGTTAGAGAAATTTTTGCGGATATGTTTCTTCCAGAGGAAAAAGAAGACTTTCTTTGGATTAAGGAGCATTATCCGGAAATGGTGATTTCTCCTACATCTCGTCCACAGATGCGTTTTCTGGTAGAAAAATCAGAAGAAAAAGTTTTAGCGATTGGACAGAAAGCGGCTTATTTTACAGGCACAGATTATTTTGTCAATGTCGTGGAAAGCGGTGGATTGTATGGGTTTGATGGAATTTTTCAGATCGCAAATCAAATGAAGGAAGCATTTTGTCATAAAAAAGATAGAAAGATATTGATTCAGAGAAAGGGATACGGGTGTGAAAGCTGCATATGAAACAGGTAGCAGGATTAATTTCAACATATTCATCAGATGAATTTGGCATTTGTTCCGCTTTGTATGAACTTGGCGGAATGGTTGTGATGCATGATGCATCTGGATGCAATTCAACATATACAACACATGATGAACCAAGATGGTATGATATGGAAAGCATGATTTATATTTCAGCAATTTCTGAGATGGAAGCGATCATGGGAGATGACGATAAGTTAATTCATGACGTTATTGAGACGGCACAGCAGATGAAGCCAAAATTTATTGCAATTGTCGGTGCCCCTATTCCATATATGATTGGAACGGATTTAAAAGCAATTGCAGCGATTATAGAAGAAGAGACAGGGATTCCTTCTTTTGGATTGGAAGCAAACGGGATGAATGGATATTTAAGTGGAATATCGATGGCGTTTGATGCAATTGTGGACCGTTTTTGTAAAAAAGAAGTTTTAAAAAGTACGCAAACCAAAGTTAATATTTTAGGAGCAACACCGCTTGATTTTTCACTTAATGGAAGTATTGATTCTATTCGGCGTTGGATAAAAAATATAGGGATGCAAACAGGAGCGTGTTTTGCGATGGGAAGTTCACTGGAAGAACTTTCTAAGGCAGGAAAAGCTCAGGTGAATCTTGTTATTTCTTATGGAGCAATGGAAATTGCAAAAAAAATGGAAGAGGAATTTGATATTCCATATGTGGTTGGAGTTCCGGTTGGAAAATTATTTGCAATGACGGTTGAGCATTGTCTGAAAGAAGCGTTGGAGACAGGAAAAAGCCAGATTGTCTGTCAAAAGTATAAAGCGGATATTAGATCAGAAAAAAAAGCAGCGATTATTGGAGAAAGTGTTTATGCTACATCTCTTGCAGGTGCGATAGAACAGCAATATGGTATTTCGTGTGAAGTTTTATGTCCATTAGAGACAGAGGAAATGATCCTTCGGTCTATGGATAAACAGACACCGGAGGAAGATGATCTTATGGAGGCATTAGAAGGGATGGATATAGTGATTGCAGATCCATTATACAAACCTTTATGTCCAAAGAAAGCATCTTTTTATCCACTCGGTCATATTGCATTTTCTGGAAGAATTTATGAAAATAAGATACCGGATCTGATAGACCGGGAATTTGAAGAAACAGGAGGTTTAAGATAAGTATGTTAAAATTAGCAATTTACGGGAAAGGTGGAATTGGAAAATCTACAACAACTAGTAATCTTGCAGCGGCATTTGCGACTCTTGGGAAAAAGGTCATTCAGATAGGATGTGATCCAAAAGCAGATTCTACGATTAATTTATTAAATGGAGATCCGGTAAAACCTGTTATGAATTATATTCGAGAATTTGACGAAGAACCAGAAACGCTTGATCCAATTGCCAAGGAGGGTTTTGGTGGAGTTCTTTGTATTGAAACTGGAGGTCCAACACCTGGTCTTGGATGTGCAGGGAGAGGAATTATTACTACATTTAGTTTGTTGGAAGATTTGGAATTATTTGAGACATATAAGCCGGATGTAGTCCTTTATGATGTCCTTGGAGATGTTGTTTGTGGTGGATTTGCAGCACCAATTAGAGAAGGATATGCAAGTGAAATTTTGATTGTGACTTCTGGAGAAAAGATGGCCCTTTATGCGGCTAATAACATCAATACGGCAGTTAATAATTTTGAAGATCGTGGATATGCTACGGTGAAGGGAATTATTTTAAATAGAAGAAATGTAGAAAATGAGCGAGAAAAAGTAGAGGAATTTGCAAAAAACAGTGGTCTTGAAATCATAGCGGATATTCCAAGAAGCCAGGATATTATACATTATGAAGATCTTGGGAAAACCGTAGTAGAAGGAGACCCACAGCTACAAGTGAGCAAGGTTTATCTTGATCTTGCCAAACGTCTTCTGGAGGATAAAGAGTAAATGAAAAAAGAAGTTTATTATATTGAAGCAAAAGAATTGGCAGAGTTTGGAAAAGATCAGATTCCAGATGAATTAAAGTCATCAAAGCATTTGATCTATAGTTCTCCGGCAACTTTATCTTTTAACTCTCCTGGGGCCCAAGGATTTGGGGTAAAGAGAGCAGGACTTGCGATTCCTGGTTCTGTGGAGCTACTGGTTGCACCTGGTTGCTGCGGAAGAAATACAACGATGCTTAGTGAGCTTGGCGGATATGGAGAACGATTTTTTTATCTATTAATGGATGATACAGATATTGTTACCGGACGTCATTTGAATAAGATTTCAAAGGCAGTGAAAGAGGTTGTTGATTCTTTGGATACACCACCATCTGCAGTTATGATTTGTATTACTTGTGTAGATGCATTGCTGGGGACCGATATGGAGCGTGTTTGCAAAAAGGCGACGGATGCAGTTGGAATACCGGTACTTCCATGTTATATGTATGCATTGACAAGAGAAGGAAGAGTCCCACCAATGACAGCTGTTCGTAAATCGGTATATTCCTTACTTGAGAAACGAAAAAGAGTTGGAACGACGGTAAATCTTCTTGGAGAATTTGCACCATTTTTTGATGATATGGAATTATATGAGATCTTAAGATCTGCTGGTGTGAAAAAAATCAATGAAATTTCAAGATGTAAAGACTTTGAAGAATATATGTCTATGGCTGAAGCTAATTTTAATCTTGTGTTAAATCCAGAATGTCGTTTGGCAGCAGAAGACATAAAAAAACGCCTTGAAATTCCTTCCATTGAGTTAACCCGTTTATATCAAATTGATAAAATCAAGCGGCAATATGAGTTGTTTGCAGCAGCACTTGGAATTAAAATTGATGATCAGAAATATTATGATCAGGCAAAGAAAGCTATCAATGCTTTTACAAATGCATATCCATCAACATCATTTGCAATTGGAGAATGTTTAAATGCAGATACTTTTGAGCTTGCTCTTGCCCTGCTTCGTTATGGCCATCAGGTAAAAGAAATTTATGGAACAGTAACTCCGGAAAAGTTTGTTTATATTAAAAAGATAGCACAATTAAGTCCACACACAAAAATATATACAAACCTTTCGCCGACAATGATGTATTATGATTGTAGTGACAGCAAAGTTGAAATGACTATTGGAATGGATGCTAATTATTATCATCCGGATGCAGTCAATGTGTCATGGAATGAAGAAAGGCAGCCATTTGGTTATTGTGGCTTGCAGCATTTATTTGAACAGTTAAAAGAAGCAATGGATCGGAGGAATGTATAGTGAAAGGATTATTAAAGTATTTATCACCATTTGCTCCTGATCAGTCCGGAGCAACATCTGTTTTATATGATTTAGAAGGGATTACTGTCATTTGTGATGCCGGTGGATGTACAGGAAATATTTGTGGTTTTGATGAACCGCGATGGTTTGAACATCAGAGTGCAATTTTTAGTGCAGGGCTTCGTGATATGGATGCAATTCTTGGAAGAGATGATCGTTTAGTAGATAAATTAAAAGATACTGCTCAGAAAGTTCATGCGAAGTTTGCAGCTGTGATTGGAACACCGGTGCCAGCCGTGATTGCAACCGACTATCGGGCACTGGAACGTATGGGGGAAAAACGATGTCAGATGCCAGTCATTGCGATAGAGTGTACTGGTACTCGTTTATATGATGAAGGAGAAGAAGAGACTTACCTTGCTTTGTTTCGAAAATTCGTAAAAAAAGATGTGGAACGAGATGATAAAGCAGTAGGTGTCATTGGAATGACCCCACTTGATATTAGTCTGACGCAAGG
>SKEG01001446.1_pt1 | contig 18567 bp, 32 predicted proteins | sample 4826631 | NCBI WGS metagenome assembly SKEG01 (sample SAMN11008815, study PRJNA524170) | human gut metagenome | biome: Human fecal sample; material: Feces; isolation source: fecal sample from pouch patient p26, p34, p50 | host: Homo sapiens | place: Israel: Tel-Aviv | collected 2016-11-02
CTGCAACGCGAGCGATTTCGCCAGTTTGAGGTTGATCGGCCCCTGTTCCCCGGCCTGCTGCATATCTCCCATGGTGTTGAGTCCGCCGGCGGTGAACGCCTGCATCATGGACTTGACCTCTTCGGGCTTGGGCAGCGTGCTCGGATCCTGACTCATCAGCTGGTCGCGTACGGCTTCCGGCATGTTGGAAAGCTGGTTCCATGCCATCTCGCCCTGAATCGGTCCGAAGCAATCGATAAGCCACTGGCGGATCGCATTCTCATCCATACCGTTTCCTGCCTTTGTTCCACGCGATTGTTAAGTTCGTTGCCTTCCATAGTATGGGAGGCATGGCCGATATGCAGGAAACACAGCGAGTTCACGCCAAAAGCACACGTAACGGGTCGTCTCAAGGCCTTCTGCCACGTATCAGACGACGTTGGCGTCAGGTCGGACGGTGGTTCGATGTTCGCCCTTGGCGATATCTCGCCGGACCGATCGTGGCCGTGCTCTGCGTGCTGGTGCTTATTGCGCCCAGCGCGTACGTGGTGCAGGAGCCGGGACCGACCCAGGACGTGCTCGGAAAAGTCGAAGGCAAGCAGGTCATCGACGTGTCCGGCGTGAAGACGCATAAGGACTCCGGCAAACTACTGCTCGTCACCGTCAACGCCTCAGGCGTTCCCGGATATCCTGTGACCAACGCGCAGGCGTTGCTGGCATGGGCCAATCCGAAGGCCACGGTGATTCCGCAGGAGGCCGTGTTCCCCGTCGGACAAAGCGCCAAGGACTATGCGAAGGAAAGCAACAAGGAGATGTCCTCATCGCAGAACGCCGCGGCCACGGCCGCGAAGCGGTTCCTCAAGGCGCACGGTTATGACGTGTCCGGTATGAAGGTGTCCATGCACGTCGATGACATCGGCGGCCCGTCCGCGGGCATGATGTACACGCTCGGTCTGATCGACAAGGTGACCGGAGAGCAGCTTTCCGGCGGGAAGACCATCGCGGGTACCGGCACGATGAACGCCAAAGGCAAGGTTGGCGCGATCGGCGGCATCCGGTTGAAGATGATCGGCGCGAAGCGTGACGGGGCCACGTGGTTCCTTGCCCCGGAATCCAACTGCTCCGACGTGGTCGGGCACGTGCCACAGGGCCTCCACGTGGTGAAGGTGGGCACGTTGGACGAGGCGTACGACGCGCTGGTCGCCATCCGCGATGGTAAAGGCGGTTCACTGCCGCAATGCACCGTCAAGCAATGAGCGTGCGGCGGAAGGAGATAGGCGTGATACAGGCGGAAATCGCCGTTTCATCTCGAAAAGTGGGCGATTCCGGCGTTCGTAACGTATATGTTCGAGCAGTGTTGGTATATTGACGAACGTGAATCAAACGGCATCTGATAACGCTGAAGAATTCGGTTTCCACGCCGGCGACCTGGTACAGGAATGGCTGTGGGACGATGATGTGGACGACTCGATCCGCGCCAAGATCGAGGAGCTGACCGGTGAAGAGCTGGTCGACGAGGACTATGATTCCGCCGTTGATGGCGTGATTATCTGGTGGCGCGACGGCGATGACGAAGACGAACTGTCTGACACCATCGTCGATGCGTATGCGGTCCTCGGCGACGATGGTCCATTGTGGGTGCTCACCCCGAAGCCGGGGCGCCCGGGCGCGGCAAGTTCAAGCACCGTGCAGTCCGCCGCGAAGACCGCCGGCATGAATGCAGCCACGCCGCTGACCGTCAGCGGTGACTGGAACGGCATCCGTCTGCGCGCATTCGGCAAAGGCCGCTGATCGTATTCGTTTTACCCGCCTCGACACGCATGGCCAAGGTCGGGCGCTCATATAAAGGCTTGGAATCACATGATTCCAAGCCTTTTTGCTTGCGGAAGCAGTCGAAGAAGATGTTTCCATGAAATTGTCTATATTGACAAAAGTCATGACTTTGCTGACGTGCACGCGAGATAGTTGGGAATATCAGAAGAGTCGGAACGGCTTATTTTCTGCGGAAACAAAAGGTGGGCGATGAGGGACTCGAACCCTTTGCGCTCGGTTTTTCATATCGTTGTTATTCCGCCGTTTTCCCAGTGTTTCCAACGGTTCCCGCATGGTTCGCATATCACTGCAATTCACTGCAATTCACTGCAATTACCGGAAAAGTGTGGGCAAAATGTGGGCACGGAATCAGAGATACATGTGCTGTCGCACGTAGGCTTCGACTTCGGCGTTTTCCTCCGGCGTGCCGATAGTCAGCAGCCACACGGCATTGTTCTTGCGCTGAACATTGCCCTTGCGAAGGCATTTGATGAGTCCTGCGGATTCGAGTTTCTTGGCGATCTTGCCGATGCGGTTGTAAGCCAGCTGCTCGCGCTTCGGGTTGCGCGGCTCATTGCCGATCGCCACGAGCTCGTCCATTGACTGGGGAAGTGTCATGCCCCAATCGATGGCGATTTTGAGCCAGCCGGAAGCGTAGGTGCGCGGAAGCATGTGCTTTTCCTTGGCGGCTTTGTCCAGCGGCCAGTCGGCGGTGAGCCATGCCATGCGGCTGAGCAGGGCGTATTGCGCGAAGTCGAAGCTGCGTGCGCCCTTGTGGGTGACGGTGAGTTTCCCTTGGCTTGCGAGTTCTTCGACTGCCAGCATGTTGCGGTATCCCATTTCACGGTCCATTTCCGACCTCCAAGCCATGCGTTACAATGGTTTCGGAAGTCTTTGAGTGAGGCTTCATGTTTTACCTCCGTGGTGCCGTTAACACTGCGGAGGTTTTTTGTTCTGAAACACATTATATGCTAACTTGCAAACATGTGTGTATGGCGTGTTGTAAACAAGGGTGCATATTAACCTTGCAAGTGGAAAATACTAACTTGCAAACATGAAATATACATACATGCATATGTAACATTATTTTCATTCTTTCATACAGCGCCAATGCGCTGAAATGGAAGAATCGGCACGTCCAATCCCCATCTGCGGTAGCTTGAAGCAGAGAGAAGGAAGGGGAGATCCTATGAATGCGAGACTCGACGAAATTGCAGCCTGGAGGCCTGCGCCTTCAGGTGGCCTGGAAAGCGCCGCCAACGAATGCGGCTTCCCGACCGTGATCTACCGCACGCCCAGTAGGCTCGTGGAGGAATGCGAGATAGCCTTCGACGCAGGGCTTTTGCTTGCAGCGCTGAGCCTCGTTGTGACTATACCCGACGTCTGCGCAAAAGCCGTCGGCATGAAGTACATCGATTGGTGCGTGAAATACCTAGATCTTCCAAATACTGGCGAGAAGATGAACGCCGAGCGAAAAGACGAGAAGAGCCAAGACGAGATTAGCGATGAGCTCGACGGTATAACGGCGCGAGGTGCATTCACCGCCTCAGACCTCTACCAGCTGCGCTGTGCAGTCGTCCATGCCGGGTCATCCGTAGTCAAGGGCAGGGGAGAGGATTACAGCCCCTACAAAGTCATCGGGGTATGCGTCCAAGGCGACGAGTGCGGAATCGTCGCGAGCTACGGGCATACCGGAGTTGGTGCGGAAAACTTGAAGGCCCGCGCATACGACTGCGTTATCAAGCTCGAAGGTCTCATCTCTCGCATGGCCAAGGGCGTGGTCTCGTTCCTTGAAGAAGATCCCGAGCGGGATTGCGAAAGAGGCATCAAGACAGGGATAGACCGTCGAGGTGTGACGGATTTCAGACCGCTAAGCCGAATCTCCTATCGTTAAAAAAGTGGTTGGATTTTTAGAGATAATATTCGTTAAATTAGTGGTTGGGATTCGGTGGGCATCATCTTGATTGTCCAACCAGATATTTACCAATTTCCAACCACTTATTTTACATACCCAATATAAAAGCCCCACAATTGGTGGGGCAAATAGAAAAGAGTGTCACTGCTTGGTGAAAGTGCCGCAATTCTGGAGCTTGAACTGCTGCCCATCGCTCACCGTCACCTGCGGATATCCACCGCCTGGCATGTCGTTCTGCACGATGTCGTCACCGGCGGAGACCTCCCAGTAACAGCGGTCCGTCACGGAATCGTTCGCGCGATACGTTCCGGCGTCGATGTCCTTGCCGACCTGCCACACGCCATCGGAAGCGCTGGTCCTCTTGGCGTTATCAACCTGACCGGTCAACGATTCGATTTGCGCCTGCAAATTGTCCCGCGTAGCCTCCATCTTCTTTATGTCGGCCTTCATGCCGTCAGCCTTGTCTATCGTCTCCGAGGCGGTATCGTAATCATCCGAAAGCGAATTGTATTCGTCCACAAGCTTGTTGTATTCGTCGATCAGCTTCGCATAGTCGGCATTGTCGGCTTCGATAGTCTCGGCGGCTTCCTTGACCGCTGCGGAATGCACGCTGGCGGCATAGGTGACCGCTCCGACAGCCAACGCTACTACACATACGACGGCGATCCCGGAGCAGACCGCCGACTTCACTTTCACGTCCTTGCCAAGCCAAGCCTTGAGCTTGACCAGCATCGCATTGTTCTGTCTGATTCTCATTGGTTCCTTCTCTCTTTCCGCCAAACAAGGGGGATGCAGCCGATTCTACGCCGATGCGAGCGTGCTCCGGTAGTCTTCGAGGACTTGTGTCGTTATGTCGAGTTCGTCCGCGATCTGCGATTCGTACTCGTACATTCGTTCTAGTAGTGCGAGTTCGGCGGGATTGACCAATATGAGCGCCGTCTGCGTGCGGCAGCGGCGTTCCTGCTTCGAACGATCGTTCGCACAACCATCGTCGCCATGCTTCCAGTGCAGCAGCTCATGCGTGAGCACGCATCTTTTCGCCGTGTAGGTAAGGCGCCTGTCAATGAGTATCACGCTGTTGGATGCGTCGTAGCAGCCCCATAGTCCATTCGGCAGGATGGCGCTGGACACGGTGACGGGCAGGCCGATGATTGCGCGGCGCATGGCCCCGTATGTCATGCGCCGGTCGATCGGCAGGTCAGGCAGGCTCGTCGTAATCCGGCCCAGCCTCTCCATTGATGGCCTCCTGCTTGCCAGCGGCGTCATAGGCGGCAAGAGTCACGTCGCCCCTCTGCAGCTTGTTGAGGGTTTCGACGGTTCTTTTTTCTTCCTGTTCCGCAAGCGCGTTTGCGAATAGCTGACGCAATGTCATCCCGCACGTCTTGGCGATTCGTTCGCAGTCCGATACCGTCAAAGGCGCGTCGAACCGGGCGCGGACGAACCAATAGTTGCGGCTGAATCCACATTTCGCGGCGAAATCCGTAGCGGTCATACCGCTCCTGGATTGCAGTGCTTTGCAATATTCCATGACGCTCCGCGCTCCGTCGGTAACGTCGGTGTTAGCTCTTGTTCCCATGGCTCCATGATACCCAATTGTGTACTTTTTGTAAAGTAATCAATTAAGTACTCTCTTAAGAGTATCCAAATAAGTACTATTTGTAATCAGCAATGAAACGAGAAAGGAGGTTGGGTGACAAGCGAAACGGAACTCATGAGAGCCAACATCCGAGGGGAGATGGCTCGAAGGGGCATGACGCAAGAAGACATAGCCCAAGCGATTGGATGCGAAAGGCCGCTGGCGAACAAAAAACTCACCGGCAAGAAAGACTTCACCGCAAGTGATCTGGAAAAAATCGCCGACATGTTTGGAATGACCCTCTTCCAATTCACTGCGGTGCTGCTCCAGCCAATCGACAGCATCAAACAATTCAAGGTCTAAGGAAACCGAACATGAGCCAGCAACTGTTGAACCCGCCGAAACCGCCGACGCTCCACGAATCCGGATGCCTGCTGCTCGCATCAAGCGGATTTTATATCCGCCTCCATGAGGACGGCAGCGCCAGCCTCGTCGACGGCATCCAAGACATCACCCTCGCGGACTTCACCTCGGCGGAAATCGAAGGCATCGCCTACAACCTCTCCAACAAGATCGGAGCAACAAGATGACATTCCTGGAACAACGCGATCGGATCCTCCAGAATCTGCGCGACCTGTTCAACCAGCTCAGCGAGGAGACTGACGAGACCAGGCGGGCGCAAATCGAAGCGAAATGCCACGAACAACTCGACCTGCTCGAACTCAACGACAAGGCGGGAAACACAAGATGAGCTGGATGGACGACGGCGGATTCGACATCAAGACATTCACCAGAAACGGGGTGACGATGGCCCGAATGAGCTTCCGCACCTCGACCGGCAACTACGACGTCACCCTAAGCAAAACCGAAGTGCAACGCGTCCGCCGCGAATGCAATCGAATCCTCAAGGAAATGGAGGCAGACAAATGACCAACCACGACCGCCAGCCCGAAAACGAACCGGCAGGGGAAACGAAGCCGAACTACACGTTCCGCCGCCTGAAGTTCGCAGCCGCCGTCATCGGATTCGTGAGCAGCATGACCCTGCTGTTCGCGTGGCGGACGACGGACTCGCAAGCCGCCACCATCCTTGTGAGCGCCGTCTACCTGTTGACCGGCCTATGGCTGACCGTGCGGTTCGCCCCACGAGAATAAAGACTTCCCACCAGCCGACAGTCCAACAAAAACAAACCAATTAGGGATATTTTGCACGGACATCCACGTTCACCATGTCGGCTGGCGGGAACCATAACTGAATATCGACAAACAACAAATTCGCCACGGCGTTTACATGCACATCACTCTGTCGTGGCTTCGGCTGGGCGACGGTTCGCCCGTCCACGGATTCCAAATCTTCTTCTCTCTAACTATCAAGAAGCAGGCATTCCGGTGCCTGCAAACCCTTCAAGTCCGCCTGACTGCTTCAATCACAGTCGGCCACGCCACCGATCGCGAACACGTTCAGGTCTGTGTTCCAACAGTCAAAGGGGCGCTCAGGAATCCAAGGACGGCATCGGTCCGACTCCGATACCAGCCACTCAGCCCCATCCACTCGTCATGGTGGGGCACCACAACGTCAACAAAGCAAAGGAAACAGCAATGAGCAGCAAGAAAAGCAGGACGCTGAGATTCACGCTCTCGGCCGAATGCATCGAAAATGAGAACGACACCCGCTCGACCATCGGCACATTCATCATGCCGCTAGGCGCATCCGAAGACCAGGCGTACAGCGTCGAACTGCCCGGCGACGGACTCGGCGAACTCACCGCGCTTGCCGCACGAATCGCATGTCAGGCCATCGACATTGCGCTCAAAAGGCATATCGAACGCGGCGGCGGCAGTGACACCGTGGAAATGCTCACCGGCCTCCACCTCGACCCGATGGGCGACATTCGGGATGGCAGGTCATGACCGATCTGCTCACGCCATCTGAACTTGCCGTCATGCTCGGCATGAGCGTGCGCACCCTTGCCAACTGGCGGAGCACCGGCAAAGGCCCGCCGTACTTGAAAATCGGCGTGGAACCGCCCGAAGGCCATCAGGACAGGCGCAAGGTCAGATACCAACGCGCCGTGGCCGAACGGTGGGCTTCGGCGCACGAATACCGAAGGACGGTGGCGAGATGAAAAAACGTCATGCTCGTTCCGGCTCACGGTTTAAAAGCAGTCCGACCGTCACAAGCGACGTGAAAGCACGCGTCGACACCGGCAAGCCGACCCTCACCCAGCAGGGAATCGACGTGGACAAGTTCATCCGTAAAAACAGGCGATTGATCGAAAAACTCAGGAAAGGAACACGTTGAAACACGAATACACGTTCGAGGAACTCGCCGAACTGAGAAAAATCTACGACGAATCGGGCGAAGCCGGTCTCGAACTCGACGAAATGCGGGCGTTGCGCAAGGCCGGACTCCTCACGCAGGGCCTGCCGGAGAAACCGTCGAAACGAGACTGCATCCTCGCGCACTGCAAAAACCGCATCGACCAAGGCCAACCGTTCGACGGCAAGGAAACCGCCGAAGCGCTCGGCATGAGCCAGAAAACAGTCGGCAACATCATCAGTCAACTCCGCAAGGAAGGACTGCTGCCGGCCTTCGACCAGCATTCACCCCGCAAGACACGGAAAAACTCCACAACCGGAAAGAAGAAAGAAACCATGACCGTCACGTCGAAACCAGCCGCCAACAAGGAGGAACCAATGAGCCAGGAACTCACCGCCAACGCGGTGACGGCACCGGAAAAACAGTGCGAGAGCCCACGCGTCATCATCTCCAACGCATTGACCGGCATTTTTGACGCCATCAGCGCTCTGCAGCGAACCGCGTTCCAAGTCAACGACAAAGTGGTCTACGGATTCGCCACCAAGCTGCTGAACGGCGAATTGATGGACTTGAAAGCCAACTACAGCAAGGATGCGGCGAAATGAGCTTCGACACGCTCGACCTGCCATCATGGCCGTCCGTCTGCAGGCTGACAATCCCAGGAGACCCGCAGTCAAAAGGCCGGCCACGCGTCTACAACGGCCACGGCATCACCCCCGAAGCCACGCGGAAAGCGGAGAATCGCGTCTACTCGGAATGGCGACGACAATACCCGGACCTGCTCCCATACAAAGGGCCGGTCGCCATCACGCTCATCTTCTGGACCATGACCCGGCGCGGACGCGACTGGGACAATCTCGCGAAACTCTTCACTGACGCGCTCAACGGCGTCGCATACGAGGATGACCGGCAGATCATCGACGCGAACGTCCACGTGAGACGCCCCGACAGGCTCGTATCCGGCGTGTACGGCCCCCGCAAACGCAAGACAGGCGACCCGCTCACATGGCACGGCAGCCCCTACCAGCCGTGCACGCAGGCAATCATCAACTTCCAACAGGAATACGTTCCAAGATAAGGAGAAACCAATGAAAAAAACACCCCGCAGCAACTACGTCGTACAGTCCCTCATCGACGACGAGGACATGAGCGCCGACCTCGCAAGCCTCTATCCGGCCGCCAGCAAGATAGGCGACGCCGCAGCGTCGTTCATTGACAAAGCCGACGCGACCATCGAAAAGAAAGACCTGTACGGCACGCCTGCCGCCGTTATCTCGGAATGCATCGGCATCTGCCAGAACGTCGTCAAGGAAGGCGCCGCGATCAGCCGACTCCTCCGCAATCCACTCCACTGCAGGAAAGAGCTCGACGACAACAAGCTGGCCGAATCGGAGAAAGCCGAAGCGGAACAGGCCGAACTCGAAGAAACACAGGAGGACTGACCAATGGCAGAACAGCAGGAACTAGCCACACTGGCAAGCAGATACGCGGAAATCCTCGACCGAATCCAACAACTGCAGGAACAGGCCGACAGTCTCAAAGCGCTCATCATGGAAAACCGTGCGCCAGGAGAATACGCGGCCGGACCATTGACCGTGAAAATCAAGAAAGGCAAACGCAACCTCGACGCCAAAGCATTCGAAAAACACTTCCCAATCCAACAGCATGCGGACTGCTATCAGGTCAAGCCGAAAGCATTGTCCGCGATCATCAAACTGGTCGGCGAAAACGCCTTGCAGGATTGCGTGAAAGTCGGCGCGGCAAGCCTGGTGGTCGAATAATGCGCATCCCGATCAGCCAGGAAGCAGTCGACCGTGCGCTCAGCAAGACGCTCAACCATTACGACAAGGCGCCCGGATTCCTCGAAGACGCCTACATCATCGACACACAAGAGACGGGAAGCCTAGCGGCGTTCCTCTGGGCCCGTCTCGACGAGGAATACGCGAAAGGGGTGAAACATGAGCTCACAACTCGACCTTGAAGCCGTCATGGCCGCAAACCAGACCATACCGGAAACGACGCCAGCACCCACGGTGGAATCGACGGAATGGGATGAAATCCGCGGCATCATCGAAGACCACATCACCAACCAGCCACGCAGCCTACAAAAGGAGATCGGACCATCGGAGCTCGGCACCGACTGCCTCCACTGCCTCGCCGCCCGACTCGCAGGATGGGAGAAACGCCAGTCGGCCGCATGGCTGCCATTCATCGGCACCTGCGTCCACGAACGATTCGAACACCTGTTCAACAGTCGCAACGACGTGTTACTCGTGCCGGACGAAGAAGACGGCGAACCATGGACCAGATGTGAGAAACGCTACGAAGCCGAAAGACACGTCGACGTCGGCGCAATCCACGGACTCCACGGCCATCAGCCCATCCACGGCAGCATCGACCTGTACGACGTGGCAAACAACACGACCATCGACTGGAAGATCACCGGCACGACCACGATCCGCAACGTCAAAGCCAACGGGCCGTCACAGCAATATCGCATCCAGGCGAGCCTGTACGGCATCGGATTGGAAAACGACGGCGAACCCTGCAAAAGAAACGCGATCTACTTCCTGCCCAGGAACAATGTCAGTTTGGCCGACGCATTGCCAATCGAATTCGACTTCGACCCGAAGCCCGGCAAGTGGGCTTTAAGCCGCGCGCAGCTCATCGTCAACCTCCTCGACCTAATCGAACAGGATGCCGGCGTCGAAATGCGTGACGCGTGGATACACGCCTTGCCGACCAGTCCGACGCACTGCTTCCAATGCGGCAGTTGGCCGGACGACCAGCTCGGCGACCTCGCCGGAATCAACCAAAGCCAATATCCGGCATTGCCGGACAAATGGGGGCAGCTCGTCGGGCTGCTCGAATCCACCTACAGGAAAACAGAAAGGTAAAAAACATAATGTTCGGAACACAAAACTATGGTGGCGGATTCACCCAGCAAGGCGGAGCCAGCTACCGGCCACAACAGGCGCAGCAGCAGTCCGCCGAATCGTTAAGCCTTGACGACGTGATGCAGGGCGGCGCGCCCAGCGCGTTCAGCAAGGACGATCCGATCGGCACCAGCGTGGAAGGCGAAATCGTGGAGATCCGCGCGGAACAGCAGACCGACTTCACGACCGGCGAACCACTGTACTATCCGAACGGCAAGGCGAAGCCGCAGGTCGTCATCCACTTGCAGACCAGCCTGCAGGACCCCGACAGGGTCGGTGACAGCGGCATCCGCGGAGTGTACGTGAAAGGCTACAACATCGGCCAATTGCGCCTCGCATGCCGTCAGGCCGGAGTCGGCGACCATCCGAACGTCGGCGACCGTCTGAAAGCCACGTTCGCCCGCACGCAGCCCGCGAAGACCCGCGGATACAACGATGCGAAGATCTACGACTACGTCGTCACACCGAAGAAACAGTCCGATTTGAGCGCTGCGATGAACGACCCGCAGGCAGGACAGCAGCAGTATGCGCCACAGCAGCCACAGCAGTCCGCTTACGGCCAGCCGACCACCATCGGCCAGCCAGCCGGATTGACCGCAAGCGACAGGCAGACCATAAGCCAGCTCGCAGCTGCGGGAAAGACCGCGCAGGAGATCGCCGGACTCCTCGGCAAGCCGGCCGACCAGGTCATCAACGCGCTCGGCGCAGGCATCAGACAAGAGCCTGAATTCTAGGCCGGTCATGAATTCGACGGCGTCCGCCGCTGCCACGACGGTGGCGGACGCTTGTTCCAAACATGACGAGTCTCTTCGAGAGGAAACCTATGGAAATGGCACAGGGTGGCATAGTGGACAGCTCGCATCATCAGAGAAACGGCACATGTGCCATTCTGTGCCAAAACTTTGGCACAGTGGAATCGTTGGAATTCCAACCAAACCAAACATATATATACAACTATTCCAATGTTCCGTTGTTTCTTATATATGTATTTATTTTGTTGTTTTTGTGTTGTGTGTATAGGCCGTGGAACGGCACACTCGACGGCACGCGGCAAACAAGGAGGTGAAAATGAAAGACTACCGCAAATACGAACCCATTCTTACCGAGAGCCTGCCCGCACGATTCGCAGGAATCTTTCATCTGCTCGAACTCACGTTCACGCCAGCGAACGACCGCACGATCGTCACGACCATCGACGGCCGCAACCTCCAACTCGTCTGCCAAGGCGGCACCGAGGAAGACCACCGCAAAAAAGAGCCCGTCGTCGCGGCGGGCTACCAGAAAGCCATATGGGAACTCCGCGAAGGCCATTTGCGCTACTGTCCGTCACAGGACAGGCTATGGCGTCGCGACCCAGACATGGCCGACCATGAAGGCGAGCGACTGCTGCTCAACAGCTGGCATCCGGTCAAGACCATCGAGGACGAATACCATATCGGCGGCAACGCGCGCAGCAGCGACCGCAATCCGCTCTACTCGGCCACGATTCTGCGCGAGGCGAAACGTTCGCAATGGTTCGACCAAGTCGAACGCGGCGTGCGCTGCGACCCATGCGTGTGGGTGCGCCGCAACGGCAGGGTCGTGTGTCTGAAGGACGAGCCGGACATCGCCGTCACACAGACGTTCACTCCCGTCGGCATGGGCAATCAGGCGTTGAAGGATGCGGAACGGATACTCAGATGGCTGACCGTCGACGAAAAGTCCTATGCGAACCTGTGCCGCATGTTCGCGACTCCGTGGCTGGAACCGTTCAAGCAGCTTTCCTATGTGCTGTCCGGTCATGGTGGTGACGGAAAAACGCTGATCGCCCGTCAGGCGTTGCTTGGCGTGTTGGGTGTCGGCAAGGTTTTCCCTGGTTTCAGCGTGCAAGGCTACTGCGCAGGCGGCGGCTATACGCTTGGCCGCGAATCGATGAACGATGAGATGGACGGCAAGGCGTTCGCCTATGACGATGAGGCGTGCGCGGTCACCGAAGACATGCTCCCCCTGCTGCGAGCATTGTCGACCGGTTCGCAAATGAACGCGCGAGTGACGGGAGGCAGGTATCGTGTCGTCACGCCGACCGCGACGATGCTGTACCTGACGAACATGCAGTTCGCCGATTCCAGCGAGAATTCGGACTCGCGCCGTTTCATCAAGGTCGAATTCCACCAGTCGAAGGGTCGATCGTATGACCAGTATCATGCGATCGAGGGTTTCTGCCATCGGCATCCCGCAGCGTTCTTCATCCTGTCGTGCCGCCTGTGGGAGAGGTCGGACGAGCCGGAGATCGTGAATCTGAGCCCGGCCCGCAATATCTCGGATGAGATGTTTTGGCTGATTAGCGAGATCGCGTCGAACGAAGAGCAGTATGGTGACCCGGTTGCCGTGAAAGGCGACTACCGTAAGGAATTCCACATGACCATTCCGCAATCCCTTATGGACGTGCTCGGATTGGAGAACGCGCGTTCCAGGGCATTGCCTGGCAAGGGACAGCCGCGCGTCGTCCGTGTCGTTAACCGTGATCGTTTCGAAGTGTACCGCAAGGCCGCTCTCGACAATGAGACGGAGCCTGCCGACACTTGGTGGCAGACGGCATTGTCGAAGCCGTCTCGTGACAGTCTGCTCCCGTTGGAGGATGTGGGCGATTGTCATGATCTGGCCGGCATCGTCGAATCCGCGTTGGATGGCCATGTCGGTTTCGCTCCATGCGAGGGCAAGGCACGCAAATCCGGCGGCGCTGTTGACGGGAAGGTGTCGTTGTCGTGGAAGCGTTTGAATCCGTCTGACGAGAGCCACGTGGACGCATCGTTCATCACCGGTCAGATGAGTCGTTATGCGGTCGTGCCGCTCGGCGACTGTTTCGTCATCGACTGTGACAAGCCGTCCGAGGATGGTGGCCCTGACGGTTGGCAGTGCTTGCAGGCGTTGACGGGCGATTATGGCACCGACATGCTCCCGGCCACGCTGGTCACGAAAACACCGCATGGCATGCATCTGTACTATCGCATGCCGGCCGGCATGGATATCGGCTTGCTGAAGAATGCGGTGCATGAGCAGAATCTGCCGATCGATCTGCGTGTGAGCAACAAGGGTTATGTGCTTGGCCCCGGCAGCGTCATCGACGGCAAACGGTATGAGCTGGTGGATCTGCCTGCCGGCGTGGTGCCGGAGGCGAGCGAGGCGGTCATGCGCATGCTCAAGGATTACGGTTACACGAACGAGCCGAAGCCGGACGCGCCGCAAATGAGTCTGGACGATGTCATGGCCGACAGGCGTGCCACGTCGATTTCCAATGGCATGCCGGATATGACGCCAGTGCCGGAAGGCCAACGCAACAGCACGCTGCATGCGTGGGCTTACGGACGTTTCAAAAACCATCCGGAAAACGAACATCAGATCCACGATGACCTGCTGAAGCGCGGTAGGGATAGTGGATTGGCCGATGCCGAACTCGACCAGATCTGGAAATCAATCAAACGAAGCCTCAACTAAGGAGGAATCGACTATGTCGAAGAATATGACTGGAACGAGCAGGACAATCCGACTTATCGAATGCGCGCATTGCGGAGAACGCGTCGGCGCATATTATGCCACCTGCCCATACTGTGGCTACAGGCTTGTGGAGGCGTCCGACGGTTTTTGGAAGCGGATGATGGGATGAGCCGGAAACCGCCGCAGTGGATGCGCCGGTTCGCCCCGGAAGGCAATCCGGCGCATCTCTTTCCGGTCGTGTGCTCATGCGGCCGGTGGATTTTCAGCGAAAGGGACGTGGTCTGGCAGTCATGGGACGCGGGAATCATCGAAGGCGACGACCTGGTCACCGCGATCATCCTTGACAGGCCGCTTATACGCATCCGGCACGTGTCACACATGGACATCGTCAGATTGGAAACCGTCGCCGGACCATTGGGCATCAGTCCGGACGGCCAATATTTGGGCGCGCACGAATGCGGCCTGATGCCCGTCAGCGTCAAGCCAGCGGAAGTGGGCGACAACGGATTCCATTATTCGACGCTTCCTGGTTTTCCGAAAACACGGCCGGTGCCCGGCAATCCTGACCCGTGGGCCGGACTGCCGGTAAATGACCTATCGGATTTCAGCTGGCCGCAACCCGAAGAAAGCGAACAGCAAACACTTTTCTAAAAAAGGACAAAATCATGAAACACAACAACCCGGGAACCATGTGCAGCTTGGCATGGTTGGAACACGAGCGTCGCAAGGCATGGCAGGAAGGCTACGCGGCCGGCTGGAAAGACCAGGAATGCGATTTCCCGCAATATACAAGCGAAAACCCATACAAAGGAGACCGCCGAATGAAACGCAACCCGTTTGAAATCGCGTTCGACAACGTATTGGCCGGTGCCGCCTATACGTCGCAATCATCAGATTCAGCATCAGTCAAGGAGCAGCACATGGACAACGTCAACCACCCAAAGCATTACGAGAGCGGCCCGTTCGAATGCATCGAACTGACCCGCCTGCTCAGTTTCGACTGGGGCAACGTGGTCAAATACTGCTACCGCTGGCAGTCGAAGAACGGCGTCGAAGACTTGAGGAAGGCGCTCTGGTACGCGAACGACGCGGTAATACACGGCATACCGCTCTATGCTGACACCAATTTGTCCGGCCTGTGCAATGCATTGTTCTCCACCCTCGTGGCCACCGATTGGGCAGGACTTAGAGGCCTTTGGTGGGCATTCGCGAACAACTGTACGAAACGGGAAATTCTAACGGCCCTCAAGAACAAGATCGTCAAAATCGAAAAGGACGGTGAGTGATGGGCGGATTGGACAAGGTCAAGACAATTCTGATCGTCATGCTGGCGGTTCTGATGGGATTAAACATCTATGGGCGTTGGCATACAGCCACGCATCCCGATTACGGGATGACGACGGTCAAGACCGGCGACGTGACATGGGTCTGCCTCACCGATCACGGCACAACCATCGGCTGCGACACAGTGGAGGCATACAAATGAAGAAAATCCTCGCGGACATGATCATCAAATGGCATGAGGACGGCATCACCCTGGAAGAAACCGCCAGACTGGTCCCGCAAGTGCCAAAAGCCGAAATCGCCGCACTCATCAAACAGCACGACAAGGAGACCAGACTTTGACCGACTGCCAGCACTGCCACAAGCCAATGAAACCGGCGGCGGCGAACATGCTCTGCGCAAACTGCCGCGAAACCTACTGGCAGCTGATCCACCAACTCGGACACGTCCAACTGCCCGCCCTGCGAAGCATCATGCTCCGACAGGCGCACATCGGCACCACAGGCCACACGCCAAACAAAGGCAACGCGCCACTGCCCATCGACACCCACGCACAAGACCTCATCGCAGAATCCGAAGCATGGCTAGCCGAACAGGCAGGCAAAATCAGACCACAATACGCGGATTACCGCTGGCAGAAAGCATGGTGCGCCATCATCAGCAACCGGCACACCATCCTCAACATGAGCACCGCAGCTGACGACTACACCGCCCTGGAACACATCATCCGACGCAACGAACAAGCGCTGACGCCGGAAGAAGCCATGGTCATCATCGGCACCTGCCCAAAATGCGGCCACCAAGCCGCCAGCACGCCACAAGCCGAAACATGGACATGCCCAGACTGCAAATGGCAAGGCGGAGTCCAAGCCATCAAAGCCGAACGCGACAACAAACTCTGGCAGCTCGAATACACCGGAAAACCAGTCGAAGTCGCACGCTACCTCGCCAAAATGGACATCCACTGCACCAGCGACCAGATCCGCCAATGGCTCACCAGAGGCAAACTCCACGCCACGCCGACAAAACACAAAGGAGAGTACGTGTTCAACCTCGGAGAAATAACAGCCATGCTTGACTGTCACAATTAAAATGCTATACTGTCGTACAGTAGTAAAATGGTTCAGCCAGAAATGGTTGGACCATTTTTCATATTCAGCTGCAGTCGCTATAATCATCTCTGTCCGGCATGGAGCCACTAGCAACCCTTGGAGCCGTCGCACCGAAGGACGTCGACCATGGCGGCGACACCCGTTGTGTCGGTAGCCCATGAATCGGGGGTGGCCAGCTGGGGGACCTTCGCGGGAGACGTACCCCAGACATGCCGGACACTTCTTACCGATGTGGGGGATTGATGTACAAGGTATGCTCCACCTCCGGTTGCCCACACCTGGTCTCCTCCGGCTCGCTGTGCGACGAATGTAGGAAAGCCAAAGACAAGCGCCGGACACGAGGCCGCAATCCATACACGTCGAAAGCGCATCGCCTCGCACGCGCCCGCGTGCTGGCAAGGGATCCGCGGTGCGTCTGTCCCGGCGACGGGCCGGACGGATGCGGAAGGCACCATGGCCTATGCGGCGCCCCCAGCACCATAGCCGACCATTGGCCGATCGAACGCATCGAGCTCGTCGAAGCAGGCCTGGACCCCAACGACCCGCAACGCATGCGCGGCCTGTGCAAGCGCTGCCACGACAGCAAGACCGCAAGGACGAAACCTTCAGGCTTCAACAACAGACAAAACCTCAGCTGACACACACAGGCTTCGGCACCAAAACAAAACATTCCATCGAAGCCAAGCCAACGACGCCAGCCGCTCACGTCGAACGACACGAAAGACGAAAACGACCAAGTCTTCTCGATTCGATTCGCGACTCATCGCAGCAACAAGCGAGTCAAACAAAAAACGTTGCAAAACAAGCGGAAGCAAACCATCAAAACACCCACGGGGATACCCCCTAACAGTTTGGGTAGCGGAACCGCCGGAGAGCTGTCTCCGAGGTGCGGAGAGTTCAAAAGTTTCAGAGGGGGCGGGCGAAAGGCCCTGCGTCCCACAGCGAAGGAACGGCGCAAGGCCGTCCGACGATGGAGGAGCCATGCCAAGAGGAGGAAAACGCGTCAGGTCTGGCCCGATGCCAGATCCGTCGAGCGGTGCCAGCGAACGCAGGGGATACACCCTGCGCAGCCTGCCGAACACTGAATACAAGGGCCGTCCGCCGAAGTTCCCGCTTCCGCCGTATGTGCTCCGCGATTTCGACAAGGACTCGCAGGAATGGGTCGAGGACAGGGCCGGTTCGGAATCGTGGAACGAGCGTGAGGCTGAGCTGTGGGGGCAGTTGTGGCGCCTGCCGCAGGCGCGCGCGTGGAAACAGCCACAGCTGAAGTATCTGCATTACCAGATCGCCTCGTATGTCCGCGAATGCGTGGTGTGCGAGAGCCCGTCGGCCAAGGCGGCTGACGTGGCCGTGAAGATCAGGCTCGAGGACCGGATAGGCCTGTCCGAGGCCGGATTGCAGGCGCTCGGCTGGAAGATCTCCGAGGACAACGTCGACATGGCCGCCCACGAGGTGCCGGCCACGGACGCGGAGGCATCCGGGAGCGGCATGGACACCAAGATCGTGCAGTTCCCGCGCCGTTTGAGGGCGTGACATGGCCGACGATTGGATCATCGACTTCCCGACGCTCGCAGACCTGCAGGATGCGTGGGTTCGGCGTCACGTGCGCCAGCCGGACGGTATTCTCCGCGGCAAGCCCTTCTGCTGGTCAGATTGGCAGTTCTGGTACGCCGCACATCGCTGGAGGGTGCGCGAGGACGCGGAATTCATCCCGCCCGAAGAGGTCACGGTGGACAATCCACTGGTTCTCAACCAAGCCTTCCAATATCGTCTGACCGGCTGCATTGGCCCGCAGAAGACAGGCAAGGGGCCGACCGAAGCATCATGCGCCATCCTCGAAGCCTGCGGTCCGGTCGTGTTCGCCGGTTGGGCGAAGCCCGGCGACGTGTACCGCTGCGCCGACAACGGCTGCCCTTGCGGATGGGTCTACCATTACAATCCGGGCGAGCCGAAGGGCATGCGCCATCCATCGCCGCTGATACAGCTGACCGCGAACTCCGAGGACCAGGTGCGCAACGCCTACCGTCCATTGGTCGCCATGATCAGGCTTGGTCCGCTGAAACAGCTGCTCAAGGTGCGCGAGGGGTTTATTCGTATCCTTCGCCCCGGAATCAACCTTGACGACGATGATCTCGATCTCGACCGTATCGACGTGGTGAC
>SKEG01001447.1_pt1 | contig 18528 bp, 18 predicted proteins | sample 4826631 | NCBI WGS metagenome assembly SKEG01 (sample SAMN11008815, study PRJNA524170) | human gut metagenome | biome: Human fecal sample; material: Feces; isolation source: fecal sample from pouch patient p26, p34, p50 | host: Homo sapiens | place: Israel: Tel-Aviv | collected 2016-11-02
CTCCCGGGATGATCGTCCCTAAATAGAAAAACACACCGAGCGAGAACAAGACAAGGCTGTACATCTTGAAATCGCCCGCCTTCGCCCGCAGCTCGTCTCGTTGCTGCTCGTTCAAGCCCGATCCCTCCTCTCCCCTTTCACTGTATCATACATGAACGGATGGGAGGAGCGGCAATTTCAGCCAAGCGCCTGCGCCAAATCGTCAACGTCATCAGCAAGAACCATTTCCTGGCCAACTTCTACCACCAAACCAACCCGGAAGTGATCGTGGCCGCCCTGGAGGAGTTGGGCCCCACCTTCATCAAGCTCGGCCAACTCCTCTCCACGCGGCCCGACCTAGTTTCACCGTCTTACATTTCCGCCCTAGAAACCCTGCAAGATCAGGTCCAAGAAGACGATTTCGACACCGTTAAGACCACCATCGAGGAATCGACCGGCCAAACTTTAGCAGAGCTGTTTGCCGACTTTGAAAAACATCCCTTCGCCTCGGCTTCGATCGGTCAGTGCCACCGGGCCCACCTCCACGACGGGACCGAAGTGGTGGTCAAGGTCCAACACCCCGCCGTTCGCCAGCTGGTCGAAGTCGACCTCGCCCTCTTCACCCGGGCGGTCCGCTTGCTTAAGTACGTTCCCGAGGGCAGCGTGGTTGACCTGCCCCAGGTAGTCGAACAACTGGGCCAGTCCCTGCGCTCGGAGATTGACTTCACCATCGAAGCCCAGGCCACCCAACGCTTTTACGAACTCAATAACGGCCGGGGAATTTTCTTGGCGCCCAAAGCCTTTGTCGACCAATCATCCAGCCGGGTGTTGGTTACCCAATACATGCCGGGCGACTCGATCAAGGGGCTCTTGGCCGACCCGCCGACCCTAGCCCTTCCCAACGGCCTTTCCTTAACCGACGTTCGTAAGGGCGTTGCCCGGTCACTCGTCGAAAACTTCATCCAAGAGGTCTTTTACGACCGCTTCTTTCATGCCGACCCCCACCCCGGCAACCTCTTTTTCCTGCCGGTGCCCGCGGGCAGCACCCAAACCACCACCCAGTTTCAAAAGCAGTTTGGCGATTTGACCCTGACGATTAACAATCAAACGCCCCTACCGCCTTACCGGCTGGTGTACCTGGACTTCGGGATGATGGGGACCCTGCCGGCTAGCCTAGCCCAGGGAATCGCCCAGGTGATCTTGGCCATTACCACTAAGGATAGCTACCAAATCAGCCAGGCGATTTTACGGATTTGCAACCAAACCGGCCCGGTCGACGAGCAGTCCTTTAACCACCAGTTGGCCAGCTTCTTACGCCCCTACCTTAACACCGGCCTTAAGGATTACAACTTCTCCCAGATGATCTTTGAGGTTACCAGCCTCTGCCGCAGAAACCACCTCCAGGTTAAGCCGGAAGTGACGATGCTGCTGCGGGCCTTTGGGACCCTGGAGGGCACGGTCGCCAAGCTCGACCCGTCGATTTCTTTAATGGACATTGCCCGTCCCTTTGCCAAGCAGTACTTTAAGGAGCACTTTAACCCCAAGCACTTTACCGAGGGGCAGGCGCTCAAACTCTTGCGGGCAGCCGAGGCCACCACCAGTATCCCGATCCGGATGGCGACCTTCTTGGAGCAACTCACTAACGGCGAACAACGCCTAAACCTGCACTACCAGGGGCAAGACCGGGTGCTGGCTAAGCTCGAAGCGCTGCTTAACCGCCTCTTGACCGTGATCGTCTTAGCCGCCATCATCCTCGCCTCGTCGATCCTGGTGGTCGGCGGCACCACCCACCCCCTGATCTACAAACTGGGGGTCAGTGGTTACCTGCTGGCGATCATCATCTTGCTCGGCTTAGTGATTGCCAACACCTGGCGGCGGTTCCACCGCTAGGGCAAAATGGTGGCGTCCGCTTTTCAAATTGGTCTATAATGATCAAAAAGGAGGAATTATCATGGCAAAAGAATTACCTAGTTACGCAAGCAAATTGATCAGCGTGCGTCCCCTAACGGACGACTACCTCGAAATCCTACTCGAAATTCCGGCTGGCTTCACCTGGGAGGCCGGCCAGTACATGCGCTTAGGCCTACCAACCAAGGAAGTGACCGACCAAAAGAAGGTTCGCGCCCTGTCCTTTGCGAGCCTACCGGCGGACGGTCACATCCTCTTAGGTACCCGGACCCGCCAGCACGGCGAACCTTCTTCGTTTAAGGCCAACGTGCAAACCCTGGTGCCGGGCGAAGAAATCCAAATCCTCGGCCCACTGGGTAAGTTTACCTTAAAGGACGAAGACAAGCCCCTCGTCCTCTTTGCCAGCGGGGTGGGGATCACCCCCATCCGCGCCCTAGTCAAGGAACTCCACGACACTAAGTCAGACCGCCCGGTAGAAGTGGTCTACGTCGCGGATGGCTTCCACCTCTACCAAGAGGACTTTGAAAAGTGGGCCGCCGACATGCCAAATCTGACCCTGACCCTCTTAGACCACGGTAAGGACGCCGTTGCCCACCTGACGGAACTGGCAGAACAAAAGGGCAACGAGGTTCGTTACTACCTGTCTGGTTCACCAGCGATCGTCGAATCTAACCATGACCTCCTCGTTAACGCTGGGGTCGATGAAGACCTCGTTGAAGTCGACAAGCTGTACGGGTACTAGCAGCAAGTGGTGACCAACCACCCTCTCAATAAGTAAAACCGGCTAATCCGCGTTTCTTTGCGAATTAGCCGGTTTTTGTGTTATCTGAGCCGTAAAAACGATTGCCTCATTTTAGTTTCTATCCTTAGCCCACGGCCTGCCCTATGGCTGGATCGCACTTCCGATAACGTGGAAAATGACCACAGACCTAGTGCCTAAGTACGGGCGAAGAACGGTGCCAAAGCACCAACTTTCCCCCTAGCTTAGTCATACGGTCTGTCGAGAAGATCATTCCCCACTCCTTGTGCTTTAATACTGCGTAAACTCGTGGTTTAAGTGCATCAACAAGCCATCCAAGGCACCACGCAGGTTGGCCTGGTTGCCGAAGCGGGCGGCCAGCAAGTCAGGCTTGGTAACGTCGGCCAGCAGGCGCGGGTCCTGGCGTTGGAGCGCCTCAAACTGGTAGTCAATTTCGGCCAGGAGACTGGGTTGACTGCTAATGCCGCCCCCTAGCAGCACCCGGTCCAAATCAAGGACGGCTTGAAGGTTGATTAACAGCAGGGCCACCCGCCGGCAAAAGGCCGAAAAGATTGGCCAGGCCCGGTCGTCACCCTCATCAATTTTTTCAAAGACCGCCCAGCCGTCGTGGCCATCCTTGATCTTGCAGGCGACCGCCACGTCTTCGATCATCTTGACGGCTGAAGTCGTGGCGCCAACCGTGGTCGCGGGCGTCGGTTCATCAAAATTGGTGACCATTGCGCTCACCTGGCCGGTTTGAAAGTGGCGGCCGCTCATCAAGTGGCCGTTCAGCACCAGTCCCCCACCAACTGAGGTGCCCAGGGTGATCAGGGCGCCGTTTTCGACCCCCTTCAGCCGCCCCTGCCACAGTTCCGCCAGGGTCGCACAGTTGGCGTCGTTACCAATGAAAACCGGGCAACCACTTGCCAGGCGGATGTAACTGGCCAGGTCAAAGGTCCCCATGAAGCTGAGTGCCCCAGTGAAGGTCACGGTCCCTTCCATCGGGTCAACAATCCCGGGTACGCTGACCCCGATGCCGACCACCGAGTCCTCAAGCTTACCCACCAACTGGTCCAGTAGCTTCAAAAAGTCCTCCTTATTGGTCGGGGTGGCGACGCTGCGGTGTTCTTGCATCTTACCGCCGCGGTCAAAGTGGGCGTACTTGGTCGCCGTTCCTCCAATATCAATGCTAAAATAACGGTGTTCCATGACAGACCTTTCCCTTCGCTTTTCTTTTTATTATAGCTTGTTTGCGCTTCCAATTGAAAGAAGGTTGTTAAATGAACGACGATTTTCTGCGTGGCTACTACCAGGGCGCCGTCGAAACCGCCCCGGCGAGCCTGTCCGCATACGATACGGCGACCCTGGCGATGACGATGGTGGTCCAACACCTCCGTCACACCAACTTACCCGAAGAACGGATCACCGACCTGGTCAATCACCTGCTCTTCGCTACCGCCGGCGACCCCACCACGGCGGCGCGGTTACTGGAATTAACCAAGGCGGAACTGGAGTCCCTCGCCGCCCGCTTAATGGCCAAGGGGCTCGGCAAATAAAAAGAGCCCGCGGGAATCGTTTTCCCTCAGGCTCTGCCATTTTCTTGAACTGTACAACATTCGGCGTCGATCATCCCGGGTACGCAATCGCACGGGACCGCATCCGGCGCCGTTTTAATTTTTTCAGCTAGGATGGCTTGCAGCTCCTGCAGGTCTGCCACCGACATCGTTGACCGTTCGACTAAGTGCCTAATCGTCTTGCCCGCCCGCATCTGGCACATGGCGTCGAAGAGCTGGTCGACGGCCTGGTCCATCGTGTTTTGCTCCGGAATCAGGGGCGTGTAAATAAAGGCCCGCCCCTCCTGGGTGGTTTTCAGCGCCCCTTTTTTAACCAATCGCCGCAGCAATGTCTTGATCGTGGCCGGCTTCCAGTCGACCCGCTGCTTTAAAGCGTCGATCACCTGGGCGCTGGTTACCTGGCCCAGGGTCCAAGCGACCCGCATGACCCGCCATTCCGCCGGGCTGATGTCCATTTGTTCGTTCACGTCGGGTTCCCCCTTTCCACTCCAGTTTACAAGTGTACCCGTCAGCTGGCAACCGTTTCGGCCGTTAATCAAATTGGTCTAGTTGTGAACTTGAGTTAGTTGACCGGCCGGCGCCCCGCTTTGGTTCGTTCCAATTTTACAAAAGAAGGGCGTTGCTTTTTCAATTAAGCAATCCCACCAAGCCTTTAAAATGGGCGTTTCTTAATGGAAATTGGGTGTGGATTTGCTCAGCGGCTTCTCACGAGAAACTTAGCACAATCTTATCGCCGCTCCCGATAATCTTTGTTATCATAATCGTGGAAACAAGAAATGGTTTAAATAAAAAGGAGTGGTCATCATGATGTCTACAATGAGTAATGTAATCGCAATCGTCACCTTTGTCGCTTTAATCATTGCAACCTTAACCCACTCATTTAAGCTACGTCACTAAGATCGGAAGTGGGATACAACGGACCGGATGTAAGACTATGCGAACGGTTGTGTGAACCGCACCGTTCCTCGCCCTACTTAGGCACTAGGTCTGCGGTTGGTTACACCTTAGCCGATAAACATTCATCAATCAAAAACGGGCTGGAAGAAACAAGCTTCCAACCCGATTTTTGTGTAGCCAGGGGTTAACCTCAACCGGATCTTGATGATGTCGCCAGGCACCAGGGTGGCAGCGTCGATCGTTTGGTACTTACCGTCCCGTAAGGCGTTGGCTTGGGGGCTATTCCCTTTTTCAACGCCACCAACGCGCTGGAGGCCTTTTGCGACTGCCAGAGGTCAATGGTTACGTTGAAAATCAACAGTAGCATGATGATAATGAAGTCGTCCCAGTGGCCAATGATGGCCGAAATGATGGCGGCGGCTTCAATCATGTACTCAATTGGCCCCATGAAGGCATGGACCAGCGTGTGGGTGAAACTTTCTTCCTTTTCCTCCAGGGCGTTGGCGCCGTACTTTTGCAAGCGGGCTTGCGCCTCGCTTGCCGAAAGCCCAGTTTTAGCGTCAGCCCCCAAATCTTGCATTACCTGATCCAGCGGGGCCTTTTCTAGGTCAACCCCGCTGGTTTTTATAGATAGCGAATCGACCACCGGTTTTAATTAGTGGCAAATAGCATAATAACACGGGAATTTGCAATCCTATTAAGCTTTATTACTATAAAGTTGTTTATTTGCAATTTGCCAAGAAAACGGTTACGGTATGGTTAATCAAGTGATAAGAAGGCCAGAAAAAGATGAAATATGGACCAACGATTTCGGATATCCGTAAAGCCAAGAAGATCAGCTTGAAGAATCTTCTGCAAGACCAAATGACCCCGTCCAGTTACAGCCGCTTCGTCGACAAGAAGACCGAGACGTCGGTCAATAACTTCGTCACACTCCTTGAAAACCTCAACGTTACCTTCGATGAATACCTCTACATCAATAACGGTTACCAAAACAGCCGCTACGACCAACTCTACCGCAAGTTAACCACCGCTCTGAAGGCCGATGACGCCCCGGCCCTGATCGTCCTCGTTAACCAGATCAACGCCTTTGCCCAGAGCAGCCCCGACAACTTGCGGATGAAAAACCTCTTAGACATGGCGATGCTCGCCCTCAACCACGTTCAAGGCGACCCGCTTAACCCAACCGCCAGAGAGGACCTGGTCAAGTACCTGATTAATTGCGAAACTTGGACCCACTACGAGATCATGATCTTTTACAATTTCATCTTCATCTTCGACGTTGAAACCGTGATCGTGATCCAAAAGCGGCTGATCCGGGTCATTTCCCGCTACGATAACCTGCGCCTTTACGGGAGCGAACCCTTCCGGACCCTGGTTAAAATCACCATGTTTTACCTCGAGCACGGTAAGGTCTTAGAAGCCCTTGAATCTTTGATGGACCTGCGCGACTTTGACATCCAAGAAGAGTTCTTGTTTGAGCGGACGATGTACAAGTTCGTCGCCGGTGAAACCTACACGATCACCAATACCAACCGAATCAAGGCGATCGACGACGCCTTAAACATCTTTCAGGCGGCCGGGTCCACCCACCAGGTAAACCGACTGGTCGATCACATAAAGCTGGTCGTCAAGGCCAACCAGTTCCACAACGATAACTTCGACGCTTTGATCGAAAAGTGGGGCGGCACCCCATCGACGAAGACACCGACCACCACCACCGTTTCCTAACCCCTCCCCAGTGACGGAAGATTCCGTGACCGGGGATTTTTTTGTCCCCAAATGAAAGCAAGCCTGGTAAGGGTTTTGGGAAATCCTTTTCCTAAAATTGCCAAAATGGGTGTTGACAGCGTTTTCATGAGTGGTTAGTATTGGTGTATCGATAAACCAGAGCGCTTTCATCAGCTGCTCTCATCGAGGAGGATAAGAGATATGGATTATTTGATTGGTGTTGACGTTGGTACGACCTCGACCAAGGCCGTCTTATACGATCAACAAGCAAACGTGCTTCAGGACTTCAAGCAGGGCTACTCGCTGTACCGGGACGCCAGTGGGATGGCGGAGCAAAACCCCGACACACTGGTGGAAGCCGTCCAAAGCGTGATTAAGCAGGCGGCCCAGGCGGCTAACCTTGACCAAGGGAAACTCTTAGCGGTTTCTTTTTCTTCGGCCAACCAGAGCTTGATTTTGCTGGACGACAAGCACCAGCCCCTAACCCGGGCGCTGACCTGGGCCGACACCCGGGCCCGTGCGGTGGCCGACCAGCTCAAGCGGACGCCGGCTGGTAAGCAGCTCTACGCCAGCACCGGGACCCCCATTCACCCGATGTCGCCGTTAACCAAGCTCTTGTGGCTTAAGCAGGCCCACCCTGATTTGATGGCCAGGGCTAGCTACTTTGCCGACATTAAGTCCTACCTGTTTTACAAGCTGTTTGGGGTCTTCAGGTTTGACGTCTCGATCGCTTCTTGCACCGGGATGTTGAACGTAACCACCGGTGACTGGGACGAACGCGCCCTTGCGTTAACCGGGGTTCAACCAGAGCAGCTCCCTGAAGTCGTTAGCGGAACCACCCAGGAAATTGGCCTGCTCCCTGACGCAGCCAGCGCAATGAGCATTCCCGCCCAAACCCCCTTTGTCTACGGGGCCTTTGACGGTGCGCTGTCTAACTTAGGGGTCGGGGCAATTGAAAAGGACACCGTCGCCATTACGATTGGGACTTCGGCGGCCGTCCGGGTGGTCACCGATCATCCAGTCATTGATCCTAAGCAACGCCTCTTCTGTTACGCCGTTGATAACGGTCTCTGGGTTGTCGGTGGCCCCCTCAACAACGGGGGTGACGTCTTCCAATGGGCGGTGGAACACCTAGTCGATGCCTCCGCCGTCCAAAACGAACAAGTCGACGCCTACGAACTGGCCAACGACGTCATCGCCTCGGTTCCGGCCGGGGCTCACGGGCTCTTGTTCCACCCCTTCTTAGGTGGGGAACGGGCACCGCTTTGGGACGCCAACGCCCGCGGTAGTTTCTTCGGTCTTTCCCAACTTCACACCCGGGCCGACATGCTCCGGGCGGTAATGGAAGGGATCAACATGAATATTGCGACCGTCTTTACCGCCGTTGCCGACCTGGTTGGCGAGCCGCGCACAGTAACCGCCACCGGGGGCTTTGCCAACTCGGAAGTTTGGCGGCAAATGCTCGCCGACGTCTTAAACTGCCCCGTCATCATCCCGAACTCCTTTGAATCCGGGTGCTTAGGGGCCATTACGATGGCGATGGTGTCGTTAGGGATGGTTGACGACTTGAGCGCTGTGACTAAGTTGGTGGGGGAAGTTAAATCCTACCACCCTGACCTAACAAGCGTGGCCACCTACCAAAAGTACCTCCCCGTTTTCCGCCAGGTGGAAGGGCTTTTGTCGCCAGCCTACTCTACTATCGCGAACTTGCAGGAAGATTAATCATTTAGGAGGATTAATTCCATGCCATTATTAATTGTTTTACTTGGTGTTATCCTGTTGGTCTTCATGATCGTCAAGCTGAAGCTTAACACCTTTGTTTCCCTAGTTGTTACCTCGTTTGTCATTGCCCTGCTCCTCCAAATCCCGGTCGCTAAAATTCCGACCACGATCGAAACCGGGATTGGGGGCCAATTGGGGCACTTAGCCATCATCTTCGGGTTTGGTTCGATGCTCGGTAAGCTCGTTTCCGATTCCGGTGGTGGTTACCGGATCTCGACGACTTTGATCAATAAGTTTGGGCGCCGCTGGATTCAATTAGCCGTCATTTTGGCCTCCTTTATCATCGGGTTGGCACTGTTCTTTGAAGTGGGACTGGTCGTTGTCTTACCGATCATCTTCATCATTGCCCGCGAATTGGACATGCCGCTGATGTACCTGGGGGTCCCAATGGCCGCTACCTTGAACGTGACCCACGCCTTCTTGCCGCCTCACCCGGCCCCGACGGCAATCACCGAAATCCTCGGTTCTGAAATCGGCCACGTCCTCTTGCTCGGGATCATCGCTGCCATCCCAACCATCATCATCGCCGGACCGGTCTTTAACTGGGTGCTCCAACGGGTTTACCCGAAGGTTTACCGCAAGGACATCGACATTTCCGTGTTAGGCCACTACAAGACCTTCAAGTTGGAAGAAACACCGGGCTTTGGGATTTCCGTTTTGACTTCCATGATGCCGGTTATCCTGATCATCATCGCCACCCTGTGCTCTTTCACCCTGCCAAAGGGCAACGTAGTTAACCAAGTAATTCAATTCGTCGGGGCGCCAGACGCCGCCATGCTCTTGTCAATGCTGTTCGCCGTTTACACGATGGGGATCAAGCGAAACAAGAAGATGGACGAAATTTCCGAATCCATGGTGGCCTCGGTTAAGCAAATCGCCATGATGCTCTTAATCATCGGTGGTGGTGGGGCCTTCAAGCAGGTCTTAGTTGACGGTGGGGTTTCCAACTACGTTTCGACCCTCTTCGCCCACACCAGCCTGTCGCCAATCTTTGCCGCATGGCTGATCACCGCCATTCTGCGGGTTTCGCTGGGTTCCTCAACGGTTTCCGCCATGACGGCCGCCGGGTTAATCGCCCCGATGGCCCACCAATTCGGTCACGGTTCCGCCATGTCCGCTTTGATGGTGTTGGCCGTTGGTGCCGGGTCCGTCTTCTGCGACCACGTTAACGACGCCGGCTTCTGGATGATCAAAGAATACTTCGGTCTTTCCTTAAAGGAAACCTTCCTTTCCTGGTCAACCTTGACCTCCGTCTTATCCCTGGCCGGATTAGCAACGGTTTACGGCATGTCGCTCTTCTTAGCTTAATTCACTTTTTCTTTCCGGACTCAAGCCATTATGCTTGGGTCCTTTTTGCTTTTGACAATCACTCGCCCATGGAGCGTTGCATCGTGGTAAACTAGGTTTATTAGTCTTACAAGGGGGAGTTACAAGGTGCGACGATTAACAATTACCGACGTAGCCCGGGAAGCCGGGGTTTCCACCACCACCGTTTCCCGTTACTTAAACGGGCACTTCGAAAAAATGGGGGAAGAAACCAAGGAGCGGGTGGCCAAGACCATCAAGCGGCTCAACTACGCCCCGTCCGCCTCGGCCCAAAAGCTCCGTCAAAACGAAAGCCACCTGGTGGGGGTATTGGTTGGTGAAATCTCTAACCCCTTCTCTTCGCTGCTTTCCAAGGGGATCTACGACGTTTTACAGGGGGCCGGCTACGATATTCTCCTGATGAACGCCGACAACTCAACGGCGACCGAAGCCCGGGCCCTGCAGCGTTTTGTCGCCCAACAAGTCGATGGGGTCATCGCCCAGCCCAGCGCCATCCATTTTAGTCAGTTCCAAACTTTGACCGATGCCAACATCCCCCTGGTTTTAGTTGACCGGGAGGTACCGGACCAGCCCGCCACCGTTGGCCGGGTGACCTCCGCCAACCAGGACGCCTGTTATTACCTGGGCCCAACCCTAGTGGAGCGCGGCTACCAAAACATCATCACCGTCTCGGCCCACTTTGCCGAGGCATCCGGGCAGATCCCCCGGATCGCCGGTTTCCAAAAGGCTAGCCGCACCTTTGGCTTTAACTACTCCAACATTGAAACTAAGGGTCACGACAAAGCCTGGCTGCGCGCCACCCTCTCCCATCAATTAGCCCGTTTGACCGGGCGCACCGTCATCATTTCCCTGATGGGGCCGGTCTTGTTTGACCTGCTCGCCGTCTTTAAGGAACTGGGGCTTAAGTTCCCTAAGGACGTGGGGCTGGTCTCCTTTGATGACTGGGAGTGGTCCCGCTACGTCAGCGACGACGGGATCTTCTTGTTACGCCAAGACATGGAATTGATGGGCAACATGGCTGCCACCGCCCTGTTAAAGCAGCTCCAAACCAAGACCTTAACGAGCCCAACCACCCTGCTGCCGGTGACCACCATTGACCGCCCATCATTATAAGGGGATGATAAAATGATCAAATTAACGGTGACTCCCGCTGCCGCCGACTGGATCAAGGAAACCCTTAAACTGGTTGTCGGAAACGGAGTCAAGTTTTACCCGGACCCGGATAACCACCACCCGGTTATTCATGGGCCGCACCAACTGTACGCCATCGATAACCACCCCGACCGCGTGGTAGCTAAAGACGAGGTTAGCGGTATTAACTTCCACATCAACTTTGAAGACGAGTGGTTCTTTATCGGCCGCGAAATCACGGTTGATTACCAAGCCACTGACGGACTAACCTTTACCTTTAGCGGTAACGACGCCAACGCTGGCGCCACCATCAACTACGAAAAGTTTCTAATGTAAGGATAGAAAGTGGGATAGAACCTGTAATTCTCGGTCCCTGCTTCTGTCTAGGATTCAAAAATATAATTAGCGGCGGAGAGAAACGACTTGTTTTTCTCCGTCACTTTTTGATTGACGTTAGCAAGTGAATGGTTTAGGCTGGTTGCCGGTTTTTTATTGGGGTTTAGTTATAGTAAATATCTGCTTGTCCGTTAATGCTAAAAAAAGAACCGCGGGATTCGTTCCCACGGCCCTAATTAAGCTGTCTTTAGTTTACTTTTGGTGGCGTTTGATAAAATCCCCAATCCGCTTGATCGCTTCCTGGAGGGTCGCCAAGTCGGTGGCGTAAGAAAGCCGGACGTGGCCGTCTAAACCAAAGGCCTTCCCCGGTACGATCGAGACGTGGGCCTCCTCTAAGACCCCGTTGACAAATTCGTCAGTCGACTGAAAGCCAGTCAGTTCAACGGCCTCGGAAACGTCCGGGAAGAGGTAAAAGGCCCCCGCCCCCTTAGTAACGCTCACGCCAGGCAAGTCGTTGATCAGTGAGGTAATCGTGTTGAGCCGCTCTTCGTATGCTTGGCGCATCCTTTCAACTTCTTCTTTCCCCCGCGGGTCGGTCAGCGCCGTCAGGGCGGCGTACTGGCTAACGGCCGCCATGTTCCCACTCACTTGGCCTAGGTAGGTACCTAAGGCAGCGGCAACGTTGCTTGGTGCCACCGCGTAACCTACCCGCCAACCGGTCATGGCGTAGGACTTGGAAAAACCATTGACCAAGACGGTGTGGTTAACCACGTCTTCACCCAAATCAAGGACGGAGGTGAACTCGGTGCCGTTGTACACTAGGTCACCGTACATGTCGTCGGCTAAGATTACCAGGTCGTGGTCGACCGCCCAGTTGGCGATTGCGGTTAGCTCGTCTTTGGTGAAGACCTCCCCGCTCGGATTATTCGGGGTGTTTAAGACCAGCAACTTGGTCTGCGGGGTGTAGACGGCTTCGAGGTCTTCCACCGTCACCTTGAGCCCTTGGCTGGGGTGGGCCAAGACGGGCTTGGCGCCGGCTAATTTAATTTGTTCGCCGTAAGAAACCCAGTACGGAAGCGGGATCAACGCCTCGTCGCCGGGGTTTAAGAGGGCCTGGGTCACCGCATACAGGGCGAACTTGCCCCCGTTAGTAACCACCACGTCACGGGCGCCAAAGTCGGTCCCGTGCTGTTCATTAATGTGGTTGGCGATCGCCTTGCGCAGCGGTAAGATCCCGGTAGCTGCCGTGTAGGAATCGGCCTCGTGTTCTTCAATCGCCTTGATGGCGGCTTGGCCAATGTAGGACGGGGTCTTGAAGTCGGGTTGGCCGACCGCCAGGTTTAAGACGTCGATCCCCTGGGCGGCCATTTCCTTAGCCCGGTTAGAAAAGGCCAGGGTGGCCGATGGTTGAATGTTTGCGATCCGTTCTGAAAGTTCCACGATTAATCAATCCTCCTGGTGTTTAACTGCCAAAATGCGAACAAAAACTACACTTCATGGTCAAATTATACCATTTTACCACAGAAACCGGGAGGGAATTTTAACACGGAGCCAAAAACGGGACCGGGAGAAAAACGGCTTCTCCCGGCCCCGGCGGTTCTTTTTAACTGTGAGTCAGCCCGCCCAGTCGGCTCCCCTGGCTCACAGGGCAAAGGGCCTGACTAAGTGGGTCAGTGGGGTGTGGTCAGACACTTTAAGCACCAAGTAACCACCAAAGACGCCGAGGGTGTTGCTGATCACGTCGTCAATATCAACGACCCGGTTTAAGTTAACCGCTAGATCGGCCACTAGTTGGCAGGATTCAATCGCTAAGCCCGGTAGCGCACAGAGTAAGAGGAAGGCCACGGGGGAGAGGTTCGGTTTCGCTAGGTACAGGTAGACCCCCAGCGGGACCGTCATCAGGATGTTGGCGTAAAATTCCGCGTCGACGTAGGCTAAGGGGTGCAGGTTGTACGACACCGTACCAAAGTAAGAGAGCGGCTTATCGAGCCCCGGGAAAAAGGGCATCCCAGTCGGGTAAAAGGTTAGCCAGATTAAAACCGCTAAGTAGCAAAACCCGGAGCTAACCGTGATCCACTGGGCCGCCCGGTAACGTTGCCCGGCAATGCGCCCCCAGTAAACGGCGCCGAGGATCAGCAGTAAGGTTGCTAACGGTAACCACCTTTGATGCATCATCTGTCCTTCCTCCTTTCCAGTTATTAGGTTTTATTATACCGGTTGAACCATGATAAACCAGGTTTTACACCGATCGTTAGCCTTTCTTATTATTTACGCCGGTTAATTTGCATCCCGATCAAGGAGCCAATGATAAACAAAACGACCAGGACTAGGATAAACGTAACCACACTACCACCGCCTTTCATAACGTTTCGATTGTACCGACCCAGCCGGGCGGGGTCAATCATTTTTAAAAGTTGATGGTGAAATCATGACCTAACTTGTATAATGTTTTCAAACGTCACAAGAGAGGGTGATTTGATGGAATCAATTGAAGCGATCATTCAACAACAGCAGTTAGCAGGTAAGTTATTCGGCGGCTTTTTCGGCTTGGAAGTCGAGCAACACCGGGTTTTAACTAACGGTAAGCTTAGCCGCCACCCCTACCCGGCCGCCTTTTCGTCCCGGCGCCACAACCCCTATTTAAAGACCGATTTTTGCGATAATATGTTTGAACTAGCGGCGCCCCCCGTTCAAGGGGCCACGGCGGCGGTCCAAAACCTCAAGTACCTGCAACAAATTGTCAATGACCACTTGGCAGCAGACGAGCGGATCTGGCCCCTGTCGATTATGGCGCCCCTCTCCGCCGATGACCTAGCCTTTGCCACCACCTTCAATACCCGTCAGTGGATGGCTGACTACCACGACTACCTGGGCGCAAAGTACGGGATTGCCCGGGAACTGATGGCCGGCGTCCACGTCAACTTTTCGCTCCACCGCGACCTCATCGCCGCCCTCTTTGCGGCCAGCGGGCAAAGCGATTTAGCGGCCTTTAAAAACCACTTATACTTCCGCTTGGCCCAGGGCTTTGTCGCCCACCGCTGGCTCTTTACCTACCTGTTTGGGGCCAGCCCGGTGCTGGCTAACCCACTCAAGGGGATGCCGGATAACCTCGCCTTCCCGGTCCGCAGTTTGCGCAGTAGTGACTTTGGCTACACCAACTTTTCCAGCGAAACGATCACCTACAGTTCTTTGGGTGCCCAACTCGACCAACTCAAGCGTTTCGTCGCCGAAGGGAAGTTCTACTCCCTGCACGAATTCTACGGTCCGGTCCGCCTCAAGAGCCGCGGCGCTAACTTGGACGACCTGATTGCCCACGGAACCGAGCGGCTCGAATTCCGGGCCTTTGACCTCGACCCGCTTTCCCGGGCGGGGATCTCAAACGATACCCTCAACTTCTTAGAGGTCTTCTTAGCCTACTGGCTGGTTGCCGACCAGGAGGCTGATCTAACGGAGGCCGACGAGAAAAACCAAGCCGTCGCCCTCCAACACCCCCACCAAGAATTCGACTGGACCAAAGAACGCGGACTGGCCCTGTTAGACGACCTCGACGCCTTCGTGGCTAAGTACGGGGCGCCAAAGGAATACCAGGCCGCCCTGCTCTTTGCCCGCCGGCGCCTGGAGGATCCGCGCCTGACGATCGGTGGCCAATTAATCGACAAGGCCGATCCCGACGGCGGCCTACTTTCTTACGGCCTCAAGATTGCCAACAGCCACCACGACTGGTACAAGTCCATGGCGTATCCCTTACAGCCTACGATCGCCACTTACCCCGCCCCGGCCCAAGAACTGATCAAGGCGGCCATCGAGTTGGGGATCAAGGCCAAGGTTACCCAAAATTCCTTTGCCCTCATTTTGGGCGATCACCAAGAACAGTACGCCGCTAACCAGGCCTTTGACCTGACGAACGGCGCCAAACAAGCGGTGCTGGTGGCCTTCCCCGAACAGGTCAACTACACCGATCAAGTCGACCAAGTTCAAGTCTGAGGACCAGCTAGTCGGGGCGCTGCCGGTTTAACCAGGAAATCAATTGAATCGCTTTCAGTAGGTACCTATAATGGAACTAAAACTTACTAAAAGAAAGTTAAACCAAAAGGATGATCTTGATGACCAAAGTATTACTAATTGGGGCGACCGGGATGGCCGGTCAAGAAATTTACCAAGCCGTCACCGCCCAGGTCCGCCATGCCGACAAGGCACGGGAACTGTTTGGTACCGGCGTGACCGTTTTAGAACAAGACGCCCTGACCCTGTCTAAGGACGAACTCGCCAACTTCGACGTGGTCGTCAACGCCTTTTCAACTAGCCCCGCCGAAGCCGACAACCACCAAAAGCTAGCTGAACACCTCGTCCACCGTCTCGGCGGGGATCAGCGGCTCTTGGTGATCTTGGGGGCTGGCTCGTTGTTAGACGGCGCCGACGACCACCTGGTGGTTGATGACATCAAAAAGACCCCCGGGTCCGACGCTTGGATCGCCATCCCCGAGGGGCAAAAAAAGGAGCTCGACTACCTGCGGACCGTATCCGGGATTGACTGGGTTGGCATCTCGCCGTCCTACACCTTCAAACCGGGACCGGCGAGCGACCAGATGATCGTCGGCAACGACCACCTGCTTAGAAACGACGCCGGGGAATCCTATACCACCTCCGGTACGATGGCCAAGGCAATGGTCGCAGAGATCCTCCACCCGGCCCACCACCGCGAATGCTTCACGGTTGCTAACAGCTAACTAAAAAGGACACCAACAATTCGGTAAACGAATTGTGGTGTCCTTTTTTCGTTGGTCTGTGTAATCAGGGGGAATCACTGTTAACGGGCCTCGGGGCGTTTCCCATTCACCTATTTTTTAATCATCATTGCTACTGAAGATCACCATTTTAGCCATGATAATCTCCCGGTAAAGGCCGGTCATCGCCGGGCGGTACTTCTCCTCTAGTTGAGTCACCATCGCTAGGTAGCCGCGCTCCTCTTGAAAAGCCAACCGGTACGCTTCTTCGAGGAGCTGGCGCTGTTCTATGGGGAGGGCTGGTTTGGCGACGACCTGGCGGACCTCCTGGATGAACTGGCGGGTCGTTGTGTTAGCAATTTGGGCGTTCAAGTCGTACAGCACCCGGCGCCGAAGGTCTTCGGGCAGGTAAATCTGCTTGATACGGGCAATCGCCTGGTTAACCATCGCCTGGCGGACCTTGGTCACTTCCCCTTCTAGTTCGGTGTCGGTCGTGGTCGGCTTTAAGATCAACCGAAAAACTGCCGTTGGATCACAATTGAACATACCACGGCTAAAATCAACAGCGCCGTTGAATACAGTAGTACCACCAATATCAACCTCCCGTTATCGTCCTCAAGTTATAACCCACTTCAGCGTTCAGTTGGTATTGTTTTGACTTGAAACAATGCTAAGGGGCCCGGAGAAAGCCATTCCTTTCCCTGGGCCCCTTATTTTGATTGGCAAACGTTAGCTCAAGACGTGGTAACTAACAATGGGGGGCGTTTCCCCCTGATTACATTTTCTTCCAAATCTCCTCGTCAAAGTAGCCGAGGTGGTTGACCTCCAGGGTCTTTAGGTAGGCGATTAGTTCAATCGCGGCCGAGGCGCTCAGTTGGTTAACGGCGTTTAAGCCGGTCCCAATTGGCACCACGTTGCTCATCGCCACCACGTCGGTGCCGTTTTCAATCTGCACCTGAGAAAAGGTGATCGACCACCGTCCCCTCATGTTCGGGGCAAAGACAAAGAAGAGGTTGTAATCGTCGGCTAAGTATGCCGGCATGGCGTAGGCAACCTCGTCGATCGGTTCGGGCAAGAGGTTGCCCTGAAAGGCGAAGTGATCAAGGTTAAGGGCGTTGACCGGGTTATTAAGCATAAAGACCGTGTTTTCAAACTCGGGCCGGCCAAGTTTCATCTCCGGGGTAATGGTATCCTTTAAGCGCATCAGATTCTCCTAACTGAAGTTGGTTCGGTAAAATTCATACTTTTGGTGAATCGACTGGAGGGGTTGGTCCATCACGTGTTCTTCCCCTTGATCATCAACCAAGAAACGCTCGCGGACCTTTTGGGTAAACTGCAGCCGCACTAGGGGTGCCTTTTGAAAGACTTGCTCCAGGTTGGTCCCCATGATCGCCAGGTGGTCACAATAAGTCGGCACCAGCATCTGTTCGAGGTCACCAAACAAGTCGGCCAAGACGTCGGCGTAAGCGCGATCGGCGTAGTGGCGTTCGTTCTCCTCCAGGCGGTCGTAGTACTCGACGTTGGTGAGCCCCTTTTGGTTTTCGATGGCGTGTTTCTCATCGTATTGGTGGGTTAAGTAGGAATCCCAATCGCGGTAGGCGTAGGTCGTCAGGTGTAAGACCAAATCGCGCCCCTTTTTAGTGACGTTTTCCGGGACCATCCCCCCCTTAGGATCCTTTAGGTAGGGGCGTACCAGTTCAAGCGCTACTAGGTAATAAAAGGTCCCCGGCAAGAGTTCTTGGTCTTGGTCAGGTGAATAAAGGGGTCCCTCTCCTTCCAAGAGCGGCAGGCCAATAATTGATAAACGGGTTTGGTTGACGGCGTAGACCAGGTCCTCAATGTCTTGGTCAATTTCATCGCGCGCCGAGACCGCCTGTAAGACGTGGGTGAAGAGGCGGGAGAGTTCGTTTTTCTCCTTTTTTTGGTTGGGATAGTAACCAGCTTGGCGCTCGTACTTCCGGGTGCAACGCTCCAGTTGCTCCTCTAAGGCGGTCGCCATCCGTTCCACTTGCACCGGTAGGGTTGGCTCTTTCACCCCTTCTTTGGCCACCTGGCGAACGGCTTCGCGTAGGACCGGCCGCATCTCAATGAAGTCTGGAAAGTCAAAGACGTTTTGAAAGTCGTAATGACCACTCGGATCGACTTGTACTGGGTTCAGCTGGTAATTAAATTCAGTCATGGTGTACCCCCTTTTTAAACTAGCTTACCAAGTCCCCTGCCGCCAATCCATTAGGGAAACAACTAAAAATAGCCGAAGACCGACGCCTGAAACGGTGTGATCTTCAGCTATTGAATTGGTTACTGAAACTTGAAAGCTGATAATCACGCCAAAGGCGTGTGGTTATTGGCTTTTTTAGCAAAAAAATAAACGCAAGCTCTCCTGCGTTGTATACTTTAGTCG